>Ga0315339_1001155_pt1 | contig 25335 bp, 22 predicted proteins | sample ASW17metaG_FD_204514 | JGI IMG/M metagenome (GOLD analysis project Ga0315339, IMG submission 204514) | Ammonia-oxidizing marine archaeal communities from Pacific Ocean, United States - ASW #17 | ecosystem: Environmental > Aquatic > Marine > Oceanic | place: USA: California | collected 2016-12-05 | reverse complement strand
AACGCAGACCCGCTAACAGTCGACGCCGAGGGCCTGAAGGACATCAAAGCCACGATGACGATCGTCGGCGGAAAGGTGGTCTGGGAAGGACGGTAGGGATTGCCGTGACGCCGGAAATCCCCCTAAGGTTTTGACCTACGGCGCGAAAACCAGACTTATGGAAACAAGGAAAAATCTCCCTCTTTCGTACAGGAAGATTAAAGGGGATTTTGGTCGCCACAGGAAGCCCAATCACGGCATCCAATGCTTCGACGGGTCCGATAAATCGAGACCCTCGACCTTCGATCAGAGATCACCACGAACAGAGGTTGGACAAAACTGTTTCGAAGGTTAAGTTTAATGGGCGCTAGAAGTGGCGGGTTAAAAACCCCGCGCCTACACGGTAGCCATAACCTCTGTTACTGTTCCTTCCCACCCGTCCGTAGAAAACGCGGTTTCACCGCCGGCGGGCGGTTATGTAATCGGCCAGGTCCATTAAGGACTGCTTGGGGGCGCCATCGGGTAGGTCTTCCAGGGCTTTGCAGGCCTTGTCGCTGTAGTCTTGGACCACCTGCTCACAGTCGAGGAGGATCGTCGAGTCGTTGATCACCTCAACGACCTTTTTCAGCTTCTTATCGTTATTCCGGTCCTTGAAAAGCGATTGGACAAAGTCGTCGTTGGGGTAACGCTCCATCAGCATGATCGTCGGCAGGGTCAACACGCCATTCAGCAGGTCGCTGCCCACCGGCTTGCCCAAGTTGGAGGGATCGCCTTCGAAGTCGAGGAGATCGTCGCGCACCTGAAAGGCCATACCGATGTTGTAGCCATAGTCTCGCAGGGCCTGCACTTCAGGCTCTGACGCTTCGCCCAACACCGCGCCCGACTCGCTGGCGGTGCAGAACAGCGACGCCGTCTTGCGGTAGATGCGGTCTTGGTAAAGGCTCCTGGCCTGGGTGGAGTCGAAGGCCGTGAAGTATTCCATCAATTGGCCGCTCGCCAGTTCCATGATTGTCTCGGAGAAACGGCGAATCACCCGGATGTTATTGGTGTCGCAGACAAAGGTTGCCGAGGTGGCGAAAACGTAGTCGCCAAAGAGCACGGCCACATGAGGGCTCCAGGTATTGCTGACGGTGGCGCGGCCGCGGCGTAGCGGCGAGTTGTCCACAGTGTCGTCATGAATCAGAGTGGCCAGGTGCAGCAGTTCCACGGCGCTGGCCATGATGATGGGCCGGTCAGGGTCGTGGGGGTGGAACTGGGCGCACAGGAGCGTGATGGCCGGACGCACACGTTTGCCGCCGGCATCGGTCACGTATTGCAACAAGGGTTGAACAGCGGAAGTCTCGGTGTTCGCCAACTCTCGGAGCTTCTCATCCACCTTGGCCAGCCCCTCTTGGACCGGGACGTAGATGGATGCTGTATGTTGGTCTAAGCCGTGGAGCATATTATTCGCTGGAGGTCCCGATACCCAGTTTCTGGACCTCTTCCTCGATTAGTTCAGCGTCCAACTTAGTATACAGCGGCGACGGCTCGCGCAGGTCGGCACCGGCTTTGATGCCGTCAACCAGCGATTGGTAATCCCAGGCGCTATCTTCGATCGACCCGTCAAAACCTAAGAACTCATGGACCTTCTGGGCGCTGAAGGGCATGAAAGGGTAAAGGATCGTCTTCAGGCAGTTGATAGCCTGCATGGCCACGGTCAGGCTACTACCGGCCACGGCACGGTCTTCTTTTATCGACTTCCAGGGCGCCTTGGTGTCCAGGTAGCGATTAGCCTCCTGGGCCAGACCGAACGCCTGGGTCACAGCGGCCTTGAAGTGGCAGTTATAGAGGCTATCGTCCACCGAATCCATGGTCTCACGCGCGGCGCGCAGCAGGCCTTCGTCGACCTCGTCCAGCAACTGGACTCCGGGGACCTTGCCGTCGAAGTTCCGGTAGGTGAAGGAGAGCACCCGGTTGACCAGGTTGCCGTAGGTCGCCACCAGTTCTTCGTTGTTGCGGCGGACGAACTCCGTCCATGAGAAATCAGAGTCCCCTGACTCAGGCATGTTGATTGACAGCAGATAGCGCAGGGGGTCGGGGTCGTACTTCTCCAGGTAATCGGGCACCCACACAGCCCAGTTCTGGCTGGTGGAGAACTTCTGGTTCTCCAGGCTTAAAAACTCGTTGGCAGGCACGTCATAGGGCAGGTTCAGGCCCTTGTCGTAGGCCATGATGATCGCCGGCCAGATGATGCTATGGAAGGGGATATTGTCCTTGCCGATGAAGTAGTAGGACTTGGTGTCCGGGTTCTTCCAGAATTCTTCCCAGTTGCCGCCGGTCTTGTCAGCCCATTCTACGGCCGCTGAAAGATAGCCGATGACGGCCTCGAACCAGACGTAGATGCGCTTGGAATCATAGCCTTCCAAGGGCAGAGTCACGCCCCACGACAGGTCGCGGGAGATCGCCCGGTCCTTCAAACCGTCCCGTAGGAACTGCTTGGTAAAATTCTTGACGTTGTTCCGCCAGTGGTCCTGCTTTTCCACCCACTCAAGCAGCGGATTCTCGAAAGCCGAGAGCTTCAGGAAGAAGTGCACCGACTCCCGGAACTCGGGCGTGGTGCCGCAGATGGAGCAGCGTGGTTCAACCAGATCCTGTGGGTCCAGGGTCCGGCCGCAGGCGTCGCATTGGTCGCCCCGGGCCCTAGTGTTCTCACAGTGAGGGCAGGTGCCTTCCACGTAGCGGTCGGGCAGGTAGCGGTCGCATTGGGCGCAGTAGGCCAGCATCATGTCGTCGGTATAGATGAAACCCTTGTCGTATAGGGTCTTGAAAACGTCGTGGACCACCGTCTCGTGGTTCTCGGTGTTGGTGGTGGTGAACAGGTCGAAGGTGATGCCCAGTTTCTGCCACGATTCCAGGAACATGGCATGATAGCGCTCCACCACTTCCTGGGGCGTGATGCCTTCCTGGTCGGCCCGAATGGTTATCGGTGTGCCGTGAGTGTCGCTGCCGGAGACCATCAAGACTTCATTGCCCTTCATGCGGTGGTAACGAGCAAAGATGTCGGCGCTCAGGTAGCAGCCCGCGATATGACCTAGGTGTAGTGGGCCGTTGGCGTAAGGCCAAGCGACAGCCACGAAAATACGCTCAAGAATACGTTCTGGCAAAGGGAAAATACTCGTTACGATTTACGGATTTGGGCGTGAATATTCTATCACAGGAAAACGGCACAGCTACCCGCCCCACCAGTTTGGACTGACCCCTATAGCCGGTGGCGGACATCGAGCCTGTTGGGATACACTCCGGCAAGACTTACCAGTCACGTTACCCATTCAGATGGCTGAGTAGATAAACCCAAACGGAAACGTCGAATGAAGTATCCCGACAGTTACGCACAGAACAGCCCGGAGAACAACTCCGAGAACCATGATGGGGAGGACCGGGACCAGAACCGCCGCATGGCGGTCTCGCTAGATGGCGAAAACCTTGAAACCTTGAACGTCCACGTAACTGGGTTACGGGAACGAGAGAGGCTGCTGAGCGCCGCGATCAAGACCAACGACGTTTTCGTGGCGGTCGCAACGCCTCTTAGTCCCTTATTCAAAGCCCTTGGAATCCCGCTCCGCCTGCTGACCTACAGCACATCGGGGTTGGTCTACATATTCTTCAGGATCCTGCTGAACCCGTTCTTCGGCGTAGTGCTGCTAACGTCGTCCATCTGGGCCACACCCCGGCAGCCAGGCCATTCCTGGTAATGATCGGCCCACCGTTTGTGATGCTAAGCCTCTGGTTACTTCCACTGTTCCCGGAAGATTCAGAAATCCGTGAAGCCAAGGTCAGCCTGTGCAAAGTCTGGCCCCTAAGCCGAAGAAGGCTAGAGTGGATCAAAACGCATAGGGCTTATTAGGCAAGGGGTTGTAATCTGACCGTCACCAATTAGCAAGAAATTCTGCATCTCGTTGGAAGACAATCAACTTGCCTGAAACTCAAATAAAGTCGACGATTCTAAGTCGCACAATTTACTCGAGCCCCGAGCAAAGATAGGATTTCATCGCGTATTGGTACGAATTCATCGTCTCGGAGCATTGCGACTTCGGCTTCCGAATACATAGCCAATTCATAACGCGCATTTTCGCTGTAATCATGCAAGCTGCGATCATTCAGGGCAATCGAATCAAGCGCAGATCGATTCGCTAGCTCATCTTTTCGCTGACTATGCTTCTTGGGATGCGGGTAATCAATTCCACTGCCAGCCAGATAGGCTTCAACGTAATGTAATGCTGAATAAAACAGGGTGGTCACTTCCCAATCCGTAAAACGGACGGGATTTAAATTTGCGAGAGCCTCGGAGCATTGGAAATTTCGATCGGCTTGTTCAACGTGTTTAGCCTGAGAAGCCATGCTCACCTCGTCCAGAGAATTCTGCTCCTCGGTGGGAGAACCAATTGAATATCGGCCTCCGATAATTCATTTAAATTGACCAGCCTAAAATCTATTGGAGGCCTATCCGAGATCCGTGGGATTTCAAGTTGGCTCTTGTACGCGCGTTATAGTGAAACTTTATCCAGCCTGGGAGCGGAAATTATTGTCCGTATCGTAGACTCATTCGCTTCGGCGCTCAACCAAACTTGAACTACTTCTGGAATTTTCTTCACTATTTCGACGTAATGCTCCGAAACTCGGGCCAGCGGATCTCCAAAATCTAGTTCCTGGCCTGAAAAGACAACACCGTGTAGAAATTTGCTGAAGTCATCAAATACCGATTCTTCGTGGAGCTTTCTCCGCCCTCTGCAAACCAAAATCCAAGGCCATGGTTTCCGGCAGTTATCGAGTGACCGTCGTGTTGCTTAGTTAGAATCTGCATTTTCCGTTGTCTTCCCTACCATCCCCAAAGACAACCGCGAAACCTCTATAATTAGCGATCGAATTGTATTTTTTTCGATTGGTCTTGTGCGTACAATCCCTATTTGATGGGCTATCTCGCCCGCGCCTGAGACGTTTACCTAAATCCAATCTGACGGCTCTCCATTCACTGAGTTGCTCAGGCGAACGCCGTCAATCTGTGTAAATGTTGTGCTCCTACTCGCTCTTATTGGCCTCCGCAATTCTGCGGGAACTGAAAGGCGAGGAGACCAACCAATATCCATCTGGTATTTGAAGTTCGCGAGCAAATCGAATTCAATATGTTGATCAGATCCATTTTCTAAAACCAGCGCAAGAAGGTCGTCTGGTGATTTATAACTACGTGGGGGTTTTGCTCGGTCTCTTTGAAGCTAACGTGGTACTCATCAGCCTCGTGTCAGAAAATAGATCCCTCCACAACGTAAGCGATACCCTGATAGTGGTATAACTTTCCATAATAAACGGTCGTTTCACCATCCCCGGTCTCGTGATGATGGGTTGATGCTATTGCTGCAGAGGCCACTCTCGGCGGAAGTTCTGCATGAAAAAATAGGCTAATCCGCTCACAGTTATTTCGGGCTAGGTTAGGTCGGCCAAGCATTAGTTCACACTGTCAATGACCTGGTAGGGGATTCGATTGATTTCAAGTTTTAACAGGATATAGACGTGTAGTCACCTAGCCATCAGTGTGACAGGTATTATGCCCGTATCGGTTAAACGCATTCCACATCCTTCGCAGGATGTGGAATGCGTTTTCCGCCATATTGAAATATCAATTGCTGAAGTTCCTATGGGCTAATTGTGCATTGCAAGATGACCTACACGCGAGCCATAACTCGAAATTAGCCGGGAAACGAATCCTAATTTTCGTGAAATCAGGCTGGTGCCGCGTTCAATCTCTTGCCAAATATTAATCATTCTATTCACTTTGCTTCAATCGACATGTTCAAATTGTTTCAGAGCACCTGCGTAGGTATCTCAATGCCCTCTGAACCGAATGCGGTAACAGATAATCTTCATCGCCTCTTCGTACCCAAACGGCCGACCCGAAAGTGAATGCCCAACGTTATGTCCGTTTGACAAGCCCTACACGCCTTGATACGATTCTCGGGTCAAAACTTTATGAATTCCGCTAGGAACGGGAGTAGTAAGGATACCCTGCCTGAGAGAGCCGGTGGTTGGTGTGAATCCGGTGGCAGTAGGGTCCCGAACTCGCCCGGGAGCGACCCGCCTGAAACAGCAGTAAGGCGCGGCGGTTGACACCGATAACAAGTCTTCGAGGGACCACGCGGCGCAACCCCGACCGATCGGGACGTGAGGTCTAAAGAAGGGTGGTACCACGGCTTTATAGCCCGTCCCTTCCATATGGGATGGGTTTTTTTATTGGGAATTTTTCCTTCCTTCGACAGGCTCGGGATGAGCAGGTTTTCTTGGATGTCGGATCGTTGAGCAAGCGGCTAATTGGGAAAGTGCAATGGAACTTACTGGCGCTGAAATAGTCTGCGAAAGCCTTCTGAAAGAGGGCGCTGATGTGGTCTTCGGACTGCCCGGCGGAGCTGTGCTGCCCTTGTACGGAGCCCTCTCCAAATATCCGGGAGTGCGCCATATATTGGTGCGCCACGAGCAGGCCGCCGCCATGGCCGCCGACGGCTACGCCCGCGCCACCGGCAAAGTCGGCGTTTGTGTTGCCACGTCCGGACCCGGCGCCACCAACCTGGTCACCGGTATCGCCGCCGCCCAGATGGACTCGGTTCCCATGGTCGCCATCACCGGCCAAGTACCCAGGCCTTACATCGGCCGCGACGCCTTCCAAGAAACAGATGTTACCGGCGTAACCTTACCCATCACCAAGCACAACATGCTGGTCATGGACGTTAAAGACGTTGCTCAGGCCATCCACGACGCATTCCACATCGCCCGCACCGGACGTCCCGGGCCGGTCCTGGTCGATATTCCCAGAGACGTGTTGCTGGGTGAAAAGACGGAATTCGTCTGGCCCACCGAGACCAAACTGCCCGGATATAAGATCCCCGGCGAGGCCCCGGAAGACCAGGTGGCCGCGGCCGCAGAGTTGATCAACAAGGCCGAGAAGCCGCTGATCATGGCCGGTCACGGCGTGCTCATCTCCCATTCCTACGATCTCATGACCGAGATGGCGGAGAAGGCCCAGATTCCGGTGATAACGACGCTTTTGGGCATCAGTTCCATCCAGTCCGACCACGAACTGAACCTGGGTATGTCGGGCATGCACGGCATGGCCTACTCCAACCTAGCCATCGACGAAGCCGACCTGATCATCGGGTTGGGCATGCGGTTCGACGACCGGGTCACCGGCCGGATATCCGATTTCGCACCCAACGCCAAGTTCGTCCACGTCGACATTGACGCCTCTGAGATTGGCAAGAACGTCGAGACCAGCGTGGGATTGATCGGCGACTTGAAAGATGTCCTAACCCAGATTCTGCCTAAGATCGAAGCCAACGTCCACATCTACTGGCTACGACGCATCGAAGAATTGAAGACCCAGCATCCGTCCCACGTGGTACGGGAGTCTGACGAGCTTCTGCCCCAGTACGTCCTGCAACGCCTGACCGAGACCACCCAGAGCCGGGGCATTGTGGTTACCGGCGTTGGCCAGCACCAGATGTGGGCCGCGCAGCACTGTAAGTTCACCGACCCCAACACGTTCATAACCTCGGGCGGACTCGGCACCATGGGATTTGAGGTCCCGGCTGCCTTGGGCGCGCAGGTGGGCCGCCCCGACACCGTTGTGTGGTCGGTCTGCGGCGACGGCGGGTTCCAGATGACCATGTGCGACATCGCCACGGCCGTTGAGAGCGGCGCCGACGTTAAGTTCGCCATCCTGAACAACACCAACCTGGGCATGGTCCACCAGTTGCAGGACGTCTTCTTCGAGAAGGACTTCATGGCCAGTGAGTTTTCGGCTAACCCTGACTTCGTGAAGATCGCCGAGGCCTATGGCATTCGCGGCATCCGGGTAACCAAGAAGGACGAGGTGGTAGACGCTGTACAGCAGGCGATGGAAACCTCCGGACCCGTGATCATTGATTTCATGGTGAAGCAGGACGAGATCGTCTTCCCCTTCATCCCTTCCGGCCAATCGGTCAATGAGATGCTGGAAGAACCAGCGCCGAAAGAGCCTGCCTAAGATGGCCCAGCCAAATAACACCCAACAACATACTCTGATCGCCATGGTCGAAGACAAGCCGGGTGTGTTGACCCGCGTGGCCAGCATGTTTCGCCGACGCGGCTTCAACATTGCCAGTCTGGCCGTGGGCAGCAGTGAGCAGCCCGGCATTTCGCGCATGACATTTGTGGTGAACGGCGACGAATACACCGTGGGCCAGGTGGCCAAACAATTGGACAAGCTGATCGACGTCTTAGAAGTCGCCGATATCACCAGCGAGCGTATCGTCACCCGGGAAATAGCCTTGATCAAGGTCGCCACTACCCAGATAACACGGGGCGAGATCATCCAGATCGTCAATCTCTTCCGGGCCAACATCATCGACGTCGGCAGCGAGTCGATGGTCATTGAGATCACCGGGGAAGAGGACAAGATAAACGCCCTGCACAACCTGCTGGCCCCCTTCGGCGTCATTGAGATGCTACGGTCCGGGCTGGTGGCCATGGTACGGGGACAAGCGAATGGATTGCCCAATGGAAATGGAAACGGAAGTGCAAATGGACAGGTCAACGGCCACTCCTAAATACGAAAGTCACGCAGCACAAGACGAACCGAGAGAAGGACAGAACTAAAATGGTAGACGTTTATTACGACAAAGATGCAGACCTAAAATTCCTGGAAGGTAAGACGATTGGCATGATCGGCTACGGTAGCCAAGGCCACGCCCACGCCCTCAACCTGAAGGACAACGGCCAAAACGTGGTTGTTGGTCTCTACCCCGAAAGCAAGAGCCGGGCCGTCGCCGAAGCAGCCGGTCTCCGAGTGGCCGATGTACCAGACGTGGCCAAAGAGGCCGACGTGCTGATGATGGTCATACCGGACCACATCCAGGGCCGCATCTACCGCGAACAGATCGAACCCAATCTCAGGCCGGGCAGCGCCTTGATGGTAGCTCACGGCTTCAGCATCCACTACGGCGAGGTTAAGCCGCCGGAATCAATAGACGTAATGATGGTTGCCCCCAAGGCCCCCGGCCACCGAATGCGTGAGTTGTTCACCGAGGGTGTCGGAGTGCCCAGCCTGCTGGCGGTGCACCAAGATGCCACTGGCAACGCCAAAGACATCGGCCTGGCCTACGCCAAAGGCGTCGGCAGCACCGGTTCCGGCGTGCTGATGACCACCCTGAAGAATGAGACCGAAAGCGACCTGTTCGGCGAGCAGGCCATCCTCTGCGGTGGCGTGAGCGCACTGGTCAAAGCGGCCTTCGACACTCTGGTTGAGGGCGGATACCCTCCAGAGATCGCCTTCTTTGAGTGCCTGCACGAGCTGAAGATGATCGTCGACCTGATGTATCAGGGCGGGTTTAACTACATGCGCTTCTCCGTGAGCGACACCGCCGAGTACGGCGATCTGAGCCGTGGTCCAAGAATCATTGACGAGCACGTTCGAGACAACATGCGCGCCGTTCTAAAAGAGGTCCAAGACGGTACATTCGCCAAGGAATGGATCGCCGAGAACGACGAGGGCCGACCGCGGTTCAACGCTCTGAGAGAACAGGCCCAGCACAGCCAGATCGAGGACATCGGCAAAGAACTTCGCGCCATGATGCCCTGGATGGACCCCAAATAACGGGCGGCTCTCCGCGTTTTCATTTAATTTGTTTGTGGCAACAGCCGCAGCGGGCACAGATTGCGATTTCACCGGACCTGGATAGGTCAACAACACAGAATAACTGGAGCAATATCATGATGAATCTGGAGGCGTTGAGTGTAGTCGATCATCGCCCGCTGGTCCTGGCAGGGCTGGCGGCGGTTGACTACGCGACCCTGGCGACCCTTTCTGACAGCCGCAGTTAGCGGACACACAGCACCACCCAAAATCAGAAAACAGAAGAAAGGGATATAGGTAACAGACATGGCTAAAGAAAGAGTATTGCTCTTAGACACAACTCTCCGCGACGGAGAGCAATCCGCCGGCATCGGCATGACCGGCGTCGAGAAGATGGAGATCGCCCGTCAACTGCAGAAGATGCAGGTGGACATTATCGAAGCCGGCTTCGCAGCCAGCTCGCCCGGCGACTTTGAAGCGGTGTCCAACATCGCCAAAGAGATCGAAGGGCCGATAATCGCCTCCCTGGCGCGGGCCGTCGCCGACGACGTGGACCAGGCAGCCAAGGCCGTGGAGCACTCCAAGCGGCCCCGCATCCACGTGTTTCTCTCCTCATCAGAGATCCACCAGATGCACCAACTGCGCAAGAACCGGGAAGATGTCCTGGATATGGCCGTGAACAGCGTGGCACGGGCCAAAGGGTACTGCGACGACGTCGAGTTCTCGCCCATGGACGCCACCCGCACCAACCCGGAGTACCTGTTCCACATGCTGGAAGAGGTGATCAAGGCCGGCGCGACGACCATCAACATCGCCGACACCGTTGGCTACGCCATACCTTCGGCAACCGGCTTCGGCCAGCTGCTGAAGGACGTGCAGGCCAACGTCAAAGGCATTGAAAATATCACCCTGAGCGTCCACTGCCACAACGACCTGGGCTTGGCCGTGGCCAACAGCCTGATCGCCGTGGAGTTCGGCGCCCGCCAGGTGGAGGGCTGCATCAACGGCATCGGCGAACGGGCCGGCAACGCGTCCATCGAAGAGATCATCATGGGTCTGGACACCCGGAAGGACCACTTCGGCATCGAGATCAACGCCGATACCACCCAGATCTACGGCGCCAGCCGGATGGTCAGCCGTATCACCGGCATGGCCGTCCAGTCCAACAAAGCCATCGTTGGTGAGAACGCTTTCAGGCACGCATCGGGTATCCACCAGGACGGCGTGCTGAAGAACCGCTCCACCTACGAAGTAATGCAACCGGAACGCGTGGGCGTACCCGGCAACACGCTGGTGCTGGGCAAGCTCAGTGGCCGGGCCGGCCTGCAGTCACGCTTGGAAGACCTGGGTTACAACCTCTCCAGAGAAGATTTGGCCAAGGTGTTCGAGTCCTTCAAAGACCTTGCCGACAAGAAGCGCGAGGTGACCGACCGCGATCTGGAGATCCTCATGGACGAGGAGAAGCGGACGTCCACCGAGCCCATCAGCTACACCCTGGACCATGTCCAGTTCATCGGCGGCGACCAGGGCATCCCCACCGCCACCGTCAAACTGATCGGTCCTGACGGCGAGTCCATCACCGACGCATGCGCCGGCAACGGCCCGGTGGATGCGGTCTGCAACGCCATCGACCGGGTCATCGGCTCCGAGTCCAAAATGGTGGACTTCAATGTCCAGGCGGTGACCGAGGGCATCGACTCTCAGGGGACCGTCACCATCCGCATCGAGAAGGACGGCCGCAATTACACGGGCCGGGGAGCTGACACCGACATCATCGTCGCCAGCGCCAAAGCCTACCTCAGTGCGGTCAACCGCCAATTGGCCTCCGACGAGGAGTCCAACGTCCCCGCCCTAGGCAGCACGCCTGACTAAACTGCGGGGTAAAACAGCAAACAAAAGAGAGGCCGTCCCGATACATCGGGACGGCCTCTCTTTTTCTCTATCGACTTCATGTCTTAGAACGAGACGGGGATTTCTTTAAACCCCCACAGAGTCATACTTGGATTTCGTTCCAAGTCTTCGGTGTCCAACCTTAGGTCCGGCATCCTTTTTAGCAATGTACCTATAGCAATCTGGCCTTCCATACGTGCCAAGGCGGCGCCCAAGCAGTAGTGGATACCTTGAGCAAAATATGCGTGTCGGTCTTCAGTCCGCGTTATATCCAGACGGTTGGGTTCCTCAAATTGTTTTTCGTCCCGGTTTGCTGACCCGTAACACAAGGAGATCAAATCCCCGGGCTTGATGGTCTTGCCGCCAATCTCGATGTCTGCGGAAGCAGTGCGGGTGGTTTTATGCACCGGACTGTCGAACCGCAGAAGCTCTTCAACGGCTGAACCGATTAGTCCACCGTCTTCCTGCAACAACTTTTTCTGCTCCGGGTTTTCCAGAAGGACCACGGTGCCGTTTCCGATAAGATTCGAGGTGGTCTCGTGACCGGCGAACATCAGCAAAACACAATTCGCAACTAACTCCCGTTACGTCAGTTTGTCGCCCGCCTCTTCCGCCTCCACGAGGGACCTGAGCGGGTTATCTTGGCGGTTGCCCTTCATGTTTTCGATAAGTCCCATGAAGTACTCAGACAATTCCAGGAAACTCTTTCGACCCATTTCAAGGCGTTCAATCATCGAACCAACGGTGTCGGAGCCTACAATGCTCATGGCAATCGGTTGACCATTTCTTGAACCTATGGTGGTCTTCATCAGGTATTCCCAGCATGTCAGAAATCACTGTACCTGGCAGGGGAATCGCCAGATCGGCTATGACCTCCATATGCCCGTTGCCTTCGACCTTGACCAACATCTCGTCCACCAGGCCCTGAATCCAGGACCGCATGTTTCCAATCATGTGGGGAGTGAACGCTTTATTGACCAGTGAACAGATCCGGGTGTGCGTGGGAGGGTCCGAATCCAGTATCCAAGACGAGAGAGCGTCAAAGTAAAGGCTAACCTTCTCCCTCGATCCTTCGGACAGTGACCTGGCCCTGTTTTCGATCCGCTAGGAGGACGCCCGCAGATCGGCGTACTGTATGATGTACCAGAGTTCATCGGATTTGTTCCAATGAACGAGGTCATGCGTCTGACCTGTTCGTAGAGCGGGTAAGGGTCTAACGTGGCTTCGGGGCCGTTTAGATCAATGTCCAGAACCGATTGCTTGATATTCAGCGCCATTCTGACACCTCATTTTGAACCTCGAGACTACGGCATAACCTATCTTTCTTGGTGCGCGCTGTTCTACACCATACCATAACGGTTGAGGAACCCCGGCAAAGCCATGGCCCCGTCTGGAGAAAAGGGCAGGTCAGAGACTCGCCCCTGTGGGGTTACGTGAACCGGGGTTACTTTGGTCGTTCCGACCACACCGGGTCGTGGTATCCCAGAGGCACAGATGGGCGGGCCCAACGGGGCGGGGTCTCGGACAAACCTATGACTGGTCCTAAATGGCCCAGCTTGCCCGTCGGCGTGTCGCTGACTGTGGACCAGGCAGTTATTTCTTCAGGGGTGAATTCAGCTGGTATATTCTTGAGTTGAGACTCGGGAATCTCGCCTTGGGAGACGAGCCAGCGACCGACCTGTGCCAGCGATATGCGCACCAACCAACTGCCGCCCTCATGCACCCGCTTGTTCAACGCCACCATCCCCCCGAAGGCCATCAGGTAGCCCGTTAGGTAATCGATGGCTGACACCGGGTAGAACTGCGGTCCCGGGGCCGCTCCTGGGAACAGGTCCCCCTGGCGGCTGGTGATGCCGCTGACAGTCTGTACCACCGTGTCGAAACCCCGGCGTGACGCCCAAGGCCCTTCATGGCCGAAAGCGCACAGCGAGATATATACGATTCCGGGCCTCAACTCGGCAAGCTCTTCGGGTGATAAACCGCGGCCACCCAACGTGCCGGGCCGGTAGCCCTGGGAGAACACATCTGTCTGGCGGACCAACCCGCGCAAGGTCTCCCTCTGGTTGTCATCACGCAAGTCCAGCTGGGCATTGAGCTTGCCGTGGCCTGTGTCGTATTCCTGGTAGCCGATGTTGGGCAGGTGACCGGCGGTTATCTTCATGACGTCGGCACCGTGCTCGGCCAAAGTCCGGGCACAGGTCGGCCCCGCCAACACTCGTGTTAGATCCAGAACCCGCACGCCTGACAAAGGCCGCGTTCCTGCGGGTAATGCCTCGGATGGAGCCCCACCTATCTTGATGATCTCCATCAGCGGGAGAGCAGCTATGGCGGCGGCCTGCGGGTGCTTGGCCCACTCTTCCATGGTCCGCACCATGCCACCGGCACCCTTGGCCTCGATGATGGCTTCTTCCAAGTCTTGGGCGTTCCATTGGGCTACCGCCTTTGTCACCGCATCGCGGTCTTCGGCCACGCCCAATACGCTAAGCGCGGCAGCGCGGTGATTGGGAAAATTGCAGTGAATATAACTCCAGCGTCCGTCCTTGGTCGGGTAGGTGCCCATGACAGTGTTGCGTTCGGTGGAGATCCCAGCGTCGTCCATCTGCATGTACTTTCCGCTCCGTAGGGAGGCGGTCGCACGGCGGGCGTCTACGGAAACCTGCTGGCGGCGTCCGGTGCGGGTCTCCCAAAGGTCGGAAACGGCTAGACCTACTGCGCTTAGGGCAGCGGTCGCAGTGTCCCCGACGCGGAACGAGGTGGGCAAGATAGGATCGGTGCCGCCGGTAATCGTCAGGTCTTTGGTGCGCTCTTCACTCCATCCCGCAAAGGGCAGAAGAGTTTTTAGAATCTCGTTGGCCATGTCAGGGGAATCTCCTTCTAAATTCAGGCTGATACGAAGGCTTTGCTTCCAGACAGCTTATATTACTCGAAGCATCAAGACTTGGGCTGTACCGGCAAGATCAGTGCCACCCTCCGTTACCTTTCGTCTGTACCATGATAAATTAACGGGCAACCGCTTCTAAAGAAACACAGGCGCAGATTATGGAAAACCCAAAACCCACCTCGGAGATGGCCCAGGTCGCACTAGGCACGCCAGGCCGGTCTGGTCGTCCCAGACGATTTTCATCATCACGTCCATCGCCGGGGTAGTCGGACTGGACAATATCTGGCGATTACCCTACACGGTGGGCCAGAACGGCGGTGGCACGTTCATAGTCGCCTACGCAATCTGCATCCTGGCAATTGGCCTTCCAATCATGATCCTGGAGTCCAGCGCAGGTAATCTTTCAGAGCGGGGACCGGTGAGGACTTTCCGGCACATCAACCGAACATGAGGCCCGTGGGTCGGCTGGCTTCTGGTCGCCCTGACAGTCACCATCATGAGTTACTACTTCATGTCACAGGATGAACCCTTGGCTACACCGTTGACGCCATCCGGGGCAGTCTGGGGCCGTTTGAGGAATTCACCGCCTGATTCTCATCTATCTGGTATTTTCTGATTGTCGCCGCGATAGTTCTGGCCGTTATGTGGAACGGGATTGGGTACATCGAAAAAATCAGCCTAATCATGCTTCCGCTGCTGATGGTTGGAGTGGGCGGCATGGCTATCTACTCTCAGACTCTGGATGGAGCGGGACAGGCCAACGATTTCTACTTCAGCTTCGACTCGGACATATTCTTTCGGCTCCAGACCTGGCGCATGGCAGCGGGGCAGGCTTTCTATTCATTGAGCATCGGCCTGGCCCTGCTCATCACCTACGGCAGCTACACACCCAGAGGAGTGAATATAGTCGGCTCGTCGATGGCCGTCATCGCCACCAATTCCTTCGTTTCAGTCATGGCCGGTCTGATGGTCTTTCCCATCGTTTTCACCTCCGGTATAGTCCCGGAAACCGGCAAGCAACTTTCGTTCACCGCCTTTCCCGCCGTGTTTGGGGAGCTTACCGGCGGCAAGGCCATCAGCATAGTCTTCTTCGTCCTATTGTTCCTGGCCGCCTTGACTTCCTGCACCGGTAGGCTGGCAGTGGTGCTGGCGCCAATCCGAGACGAATTAAAATTGCCCAGATAGGCTGCGGCGTCGATAGGTGTGGCGGTGGTTACGCTGTTGGGGATCCCATCCGCCCTCAGCTTCACGTCCACAGGTCTGGAGGTGAACGGAAAACCGTTCTTGAACCTGATAGACCAGACCGCTGGTTCTGGGGCGGTGATCGTCGCGGGCATCTTGAGGGCAGCGCTGATAGCTTGGATCATCCCCAAAGCAGGCCTGTTACAGGCTATGAACTCCAGACTTTCCAACACTTGGATCATCTATGCAGACCGGTTAATGCCCATCGCCGCGGCTGCGGTATTATTGGCCGCATTACTGAGGTGACCTGATGCCCCTGCCGGAAGCTTAGACCAGCTTCATCTGGAAGCCGGTGTCTTGTTTCTGGCCTCGGCTTGCCAGGTGTACCGCCGGGTAACCCATCTCCCGGAGCTTGGCGGCCAGATCAGGGAAGCCGTTGACGGTGTAGACCTGCTTGGGCGAAACAGCCAGGACGTATTCCACCAGCTCGTTGAAGTCAGGGTGGTCGCTGTAGGGCAGACTAGCATCGGCGCCACGGCCCCAGGGCATGGAGCCGGATGTCGCCCAACCGGTCATCTCCAGTGTGCGTTTCCCCCGGAATTGTTTCAGGACCTCGCGCCGCTTTCCCGGCGGGAACAGCAGAACCCAGCCCTCGGGCCACTCGCCTTCAAACATCATCACCTTGCCAGGGAAGGCGACACCGGCATCCAGGTAGACCTGGGTGCCAAGATAAATGCTTTCTTCGACCAGGACATCGAACCCCGCTCCCAATAGGTGGTGGAGCAATTCCTGAGACTTGCCCAGACGCCAAGCCTGGATCACCGGGTGTTGGCCTCGGGACAGCCACATCCGCAACGTCTTGAACGCGGTCTCCAAGACCTCGTCTTCCGGAGGGAACACGTATTCGGGCCGGCCGTAAGTGGCCTCGATGACCAGAGTGTCGCAGGGAACAGCTTCCAAGGGTTCATTGGTGGGGCTGGGCCGGCTCTTGATATCCCCGGTATAGAGCAGCCTCTCGCCGGTCGATTTCGACTCGATCAGCGCTTGGGCCGATCCGAGACAATGGCCTGCCGGGTGGAGGGTCATGGTGTAAGCCGAGGTGTCGAAGGGCTGATGATAATCGAGGAAGATGGGGTCTGATTTATGGAGGTAATCGCCCAACAACATGGCCGTATTGGGGGTTAACACGGGTCGGTCGTGGCGGCCGGTGTGATCAGAGTGGGCGTGGGAAATCAAGCTTAACTCACGCTTTCTGGTCGAGTCTAGCCAGAGATCCAGCTCAGGCAGATATACCCCGCTTTTGAACACCGCCTGCACGTACACCTCACTCAAAAGCCGAACCAGTGGACCATCAGATTCTCACTGGAGGCAACGCGGGCAAGTATATCACGGTGCTACGAGGCATCCTCGAGGGTTTTAGGTGGTCGGAAAAGGTGTTCCACACCGAATTGTGCTGTATACTGGGCGCGCTCATGGGTGCGATTGCAGTCGTGCTCAAATCTTGATTTCTGATAAGGAGGGAATATGCTGGCACAAGTTGGCGATGTGGCCCCGGAATTTAAACTTCCGTCTGTAGATGGGGACGTTTCCCTTAGCGATTATAAGGGCAAGAAGATCGTTGTCCTTTCGTTCCATGTGTTCGATTTCACCGCTGGTTGAACGGCCCAAGCAACCTCGTTCCGCACGGAGTACAAACGGTTCGAGGATAACAATGCCCAGGTTCTGGGCATCAGTTGCGATACCGTTCCATCCCACAAGGCATGGAGCACGGCATTGGGCGGGCTTCCCTACCCGGAGCTGTCCGATTTCCACCCCAAAGGCGTTGCCAGCAAAGCATACGACCTTTACAACGATGAGCGCGGGGCCAGCAAGCGCGCCGTGATCATTATCGACAAAGCGGGCGTGATTCGATTCCGTGAGGAATACGAACCCGGCACCCTGCCAAACCCGGTAGACATCTTCGGAGTGATGGAAGGACTCGGCTAGCACGAGATACCAGACATCAGGATATCAAAAAGGGGCGTCCTTCAAAAAGAGGTCGTCCTTTTTCTGTAATTATTATGTCCGGTCATTCAAAGGTCATTCGCCGGCTCATAATTCGACAAAAGAAAAGACCGTCCCTCAACTGAAGGACGGTCTTTTAATTCTCAACGAATAGGCTGGCTAGCTGATTGCTGTGATCCGTTGCACCAGGTACCGGAGTGTACCCTTGGGGACATTGATGGTCACCTCTTCTCCCACCATGCGGTCCAAAAGGGCCTGACCGACTGGGGAGGTGGTGGAGATTTTACCCGCGGAAACGTCGGCTTCGTGGACGTCCACCAGGGTGTAGGCGAAGGTCTTGCCGGAGTTGGTGTCTTTGAGGGTTACCTTGGCGCCGACCGAGGAGCGGGCTACCTTTGTTGATGCGCCCTCGGGGAGTATCTGCGCATTGTTGATGCTGGCTTCCAGCTCACGGATGCGGAGTTCGACGATGCCCTGCTGGTCTTTGGCTGCGTCGAGAGGGGCGTTCTCACGGAAGTCTTTGTCGGCCATGGCCCGTTTGATATCTTCCAAGACGAGTGCCCGTTGGTCTTTGAGGTCGTCTAGTTGCGTGACCAAGCGGTCATAGCCTTCCTGACTGAGCTGAGATCCGGTGAAAGCGGAGCGGCCGTTGGCCCGAGTGCCGGTCTTTTCGGCGGCGGTAGAGCGGCGGGTGCGGGGGACTCTGAGGTGAGATGCCAATCCATTTACGATCCATCCCTGGTCTTTCCAATAAGCGAGGAATACTTTGACGGGGCTCAACCGGTGCACTGACTCTGATCCGCCGAGACCGATCTGCTGAGCATATTCTGCTACTTCTGCCGGAGAGAGATCGGAGACTTTACGCTCCCGGCCTACCCAGGCTACGAACCGGCCCAATTCTTGATGAGACTGTTGGGCTGACTTGGATGATTTCTTGGCCGCCACGAAACGCGTCAGAGCTTCGGACAATGAAAGGCTTAACTCAGTCGTCACTCAGGTACCTCCACCTTCAGTCAGTCTTTGGTTTTGTTAGGTGCGCCCCAGGACTTAGGAAATGCAGGGGTTCACCGGAGGGTCTCTAATCGCGAGGTCTCTAAACGGTTGCCGAAGGTCAGTGAGTCGGAACCCTCGGCCAGAATCTTCAATATTTTTCGTTGATCAAATCAGCCTCGTTCGAAGCGTAATTAACTCTAAAATCATATCAGTATCCGGCTGCAAAGGCAATCCGAAGAATTTCGCCGTCGGTCCGTCGAAGGGCGATTTTACGACTTGGAATCACCCTGTGACCCAGGCCCTCAAGCAACGCGCAGTCTTTGACGATCATCGATCGGCTCTCGCGGGACGTTGGTGATTCGCAGCCCCTTTATGCCGCTCTCTCCTAGCCAAACCCCAAGCTAAATACGTCACTAAGTACCCCACTAATTACCAGGCCAATTACCGCGCTCTCTTTGTGATATTAGGGCAGAAAATCAGGGACAACAGCTTATTGCTCCAAATCACCTCGCACAAGACATAAAATACACCCTGAATTTCTTTGACTTGGTCTCGACCAGGATGTAGCATACTGTCGGCCTTGCACGTTATGCCTGCCACGTTACCGGTGGCCGCCCAATTTTCGGCGGCGCAGTAACCACACTTCAACTTAAACGGAATCTGAATAAATGAGTCCCAAAGTTCAGCCGACACATGGCTCCTCTCTGGCCGGTCCCACGATCGTTCCGGCGTTCGTAACCGAACTTGATCGCCTGGTTGCGCTGGCCCGAGGCGGCCATAAACCCGGCGCGCCTTTCAACAACCCGCCCCAAGAGTGGCTTGTCAGCCATATGAACATCCTCCAGGACCTGCCTGAGGACGAACAAAAAGGTTTCCTCAGCGAAGCCAGCCTGATTGACAAAGAGGCCGCTGCGGCCAACGCTACTGGAAAGGCTGCCGGAAGGGCCTGGCCCGGGGTGGTCGTCCGCCTCGACACCGGCGGATACGCCTTCTTCAGCCAATTGGGCGTCGTGCGCCGTCCTGACCTGACCCAATACTTCATCGACGGGTTCGCCAAGAACCGCGACGGCGTTGTCTTCAGCACCGAAAGCCAGACCTTATTCGCCGAGGTCTTCAGTTACATCAGCTCCTATATGGAAGAGAAACTGGCCGCCGGCGATACCATCGTCCAGACCGACCGTCAGGTCGGCGATGCGCCCGGCCGCTCTTTCCATGCCCGCCAGATGCTCTTTGGCACCCAGTATATGCAGATTCCCATGATGTGGCGTCAATTGACGTTCCCCGCCTCAGAGGAGATCAGCCGCCAAGAGCCGGACATCCTAGAAGTCACCCTGCCCCATTGGCTGGAAGACCTGGGAATACCCGACGACCTCAAGAAGCGAGTAACCGACGCCGGATTGACCCAGTTGGTGTTCAAGGCCCCCACCAGGGGCCTGTCATTGCACCTTGGCTTCGACTACGTGGGCGAGCACAAGATGGGCCCTCTGTCCATCGCCATGTTCAAAGTAAAAGAAGCTGACGGCCTGGCCATTCAAGCCGCCCTCAGCATGGCCCGCACCAAAACGCTGGCCGGACAGACCAAGAACACCGCTCTCATAACCGTCGGTCCGTCTCTCCACGGCAAGAGCACCCTGACTATCATGCTGGAGCTGGCCAACAGCGAACTGGGTAAGAAGCTAAATCTAAGCGTGGACGCCGATGAGGGCGTCTACCCTATGAATGATGACATCGTCCTGCTGCAGCCCTTGAAGGACCCGGTAAAGGTCACCAAGGACGGCAAGGAATCCACCCTCTACTACGGGATTGACGGCACGGAGAACAACCTCTACGCCATGCCATTTGGCCTGAACCACGCGGAAGACCCCATCACTTTTGAGTCGGTCCGCGGCACCAACCAGGATCCCAACAGCGAAGAGACTTTAGAAAACGTTCCGGTCGACCTGGACACCTGGATCCCGAACTTCCTCTCCAACCCGGTCCGCAACATGCGCGTGACCCTGTCACGCACCCGCTTGGTGACCCGTAAAGGGGCCAATGACATACTCAAAAAGATAACCAACGGCCGCGAGACCGAAGGTGTCCACGTTCCCATCGAGGACACCGACCAGGTCTTCTGGCAGGCTGTGATGCGCCAGAACACCGTGGTACCGCCGCTGCGCCGCCTGTCCGCCGAGCAGTACATCCGAATTCTTATGTACGGTGAAGCGGTCCAGATGGGAGCCGCAATCGGAGTCATTGGTCGACCCTACGTCGAGTACTTCTCCGACCCGTTTATCATCGGCCTTGAGGACGAGAACGCCAACAACCTCTACAAGATATTGAAGAAAATAGAAGAGGGCGGACTAAATCAGCAGTACTTCGTCTTCAACACCGGCGGTGTTGGCGCTGACGCCAACGGTGAGGCGAGCGGCGCTCGATATAAGAAGATTCCCCGCGAACTGACGCTGATGCTCCAGGAAGCCCTTCTGAGAGACGCCGTCAAGTTCGAACGCGAACCTCTCTTGGGGTCGGATATCGCCGTCGCCGTCGTTGATGCCTCCGGCAAAGAGATCGTCGACCTTCGTTCCGAGTGGCTGCCGACCAATATCTACGGCGACGAAGATTACTCCAAACGCATAACCGAGCTAAGCCGCCGCAGGTTCTACGGCGAGAATTCGGAAGATAAGGCCGGGATACTCCGTTACACCAAGGTCGTGAACAATCTCTACGACCTATCCGACATCCCTGTCCCCAGCAACGAACGCGAACTGACCTGGCTGCTGTCATTCTTCTGGAATGTCGATCAGGCCTACAACACCCTGGCTGACCTGAACGCCCACCGCGGTGAGGGCAACGCTCCTGATGATGCTGTAGCGCAAAGGCTGCACGAGATGTACACAGAGGCCGTCGGTAATGGCCTGAGCCTTCCCGGCGGCGTCGATGCTGCATTGGCCTCGCTCGGCATCAAGACCGCTTAACTACAGGCGCTGTTACTATTTCGCCAGTTTGCCGGTAATCGCTATCAGGTCTGTCGCTCTCATCTTATGTGTGAAAGCCCGTGGGCCTTGGCCTTCATTCTTTTCATTCCGAACCGGATGTATACTAACCGCCATCTAACACGGCGTCCGCATTCCCTTTCCATAGCTCCACAGACTTAGCAAACACCAGCGTAAATCAATTTGTTCGGAAATTTCAGGAGAGCTCGACATGAAAGCAATACAGATCACAGAATTCGGCGGCCCCGAGGTCATGAAATACCAGGACGTTGCCGACCCAACGCCCGGCGAAGGCGAGGCAGTTGTTGAGATTCAGGCTGCTGGCGTGAACTTCACCGATGTCTACAGCCGTCAGGGCATCAACCCCGGCCCTCCCTTGCCCCGCATCATCGGAGTTGAAGGCGCTGGAGTGGTCAAGGCCATCGGTCCTGGAGTGACCGAGGTCAAAGTGGGTGACGACGTTACCTACTGCACCGCCCCCGGCACCTACGCCGAGTTGGCTATCGTGCCCGCCTGGCGGTTGATGAAACGGCCCGCTGGCGTGGACGCCAAGGCCGGAGCGGCAGCCATACTCCAGGGTATGACCGCCCACTATCTCTGCCACTCCACCTACGCCGTGCAGAAGGGCGACCGGGTTATCGTCCACGCTGGAGCCGGCGGAATGGGCCTACTCCTGACCCAGATGATCAAGAAACTGGGCGGATATGTGTTCTCCACTGTTTCCACCGAGGAAAAGGCGGGGCTGTCCAAGGGCGCCGGCGCAGACCATGTGATCCTCTACACCAAGCAGGACTTCGCCGAAGAGGTCAAAAAGGCCACCAACGGCGAAGGCGTCAAAGCCATCTACGACGGCGTTGGCAAGACCACGTTCAATCAGAGCATCGCCAGCTTGGGCCGGCGCGGCCATATTGTGCTCTACGGCGCAGCCAGCGGAGCCCCGGACCCCATCAGCCCCGGCATCCTCGGCGCAGGGTCTCTATCGCTCACCCGTCCTGGTCTCGGCGACTACACCGTGGACCGTGCTGAGCTGGAGAAGCGGGCCGGCGACGTCCTGGGTTGGGTCGCCTCCGGTGAACTAAAGCTCAGGATTGGTGGTGAGTTCGCCCTATCCGAAGCATCGGAAGCGCACCGCCAACTGGAAAGCAGGGCGACCACCGGCAAGCTGCTGCTGATTCCGTAACCAAACTCGAATCAGGCCTTGACCAGACCGGGCTCGTTCGTCCTGAGCTCCGACCGAAGTCGAGAGTCTCGATGAAATCGGACTTGTCAAATGACCCGGTCTGGCTTAATAAATGTCCTACCAAAAAGGCCCACGAAAAGTGCTCGCGAATAATTGTTGACCATGTTGGTCGACTTTAATATAATCGTGGCACGCACCTTATTAGGAGGTAGACATGGCCGAAGCGACCGTCACCACTGAAGATATCTATGAGGCACTGAAAGCGGTTTACGACCCGGAGATACCGGTAAATATAGTAGACTTGGGTTTAGTCTACGACGTCCAAGTAAAGGACTCTGGCGATGTCTATGTCCAGATGACCCTGACCTTCCCCGGTTGCGGCATGGGCCCCTATATCGGCCAACAGGCTGAGTGGGCCGTGCAAGAACTGGACGGCGTGGAAGAAGTACAGATAGAAATGGTCTTCGACCCACCCTGGTCGCCCGAGCTGATCAGCGAAGAGGCCCGTTCCCAATTGGGCATCTAGTCCGCTGATTGGTCTGCTGCCAATCTAGGTATTAATTACGGAACACTAACGGGCGTTGGGCTAGTGTCCCAACGCTGCTGGCCGTCTACCTTGAGCCCAGAATCGCTTTCCGGAGGATTCCATGCCCACGCCCCAGGAAACCGCGCGCCTTGAACAGATCAAACGGACTTGGCAGCAGAAACGCCAGATCACAGAACGACTTGATAAGATCAAGACCAAGATAGGCGTATACAGCGGCAAGGGCGGCGTAGGGAAGACCACAGTAGCAGTCAACCTGGCAGTGACCCTGGCCAGCCAGGGCGCAACCGTGGGACTTCTGGACGTTGATATAGATTGTCCCAACGTCACCAAGGTCATGGGCATCACCGACAAGCCGGATTACGCCGACAACCAGATCATCCCCACCGAGAAATACGGCGTGAAAGTCGTCTCGATGGCCTTTTTCCAAGAGAACCCAGATGAGGCAATAATCTGGCGCGGACCGATGATCCACAACGCCATCAGCCAATTCCTGCAGCAGACCGACTGGGCAGAGCTGGACTATCTGGTGGTGGACCTGCCCCCGGGCACCTCCGACTCCCCTCTGACCATCATGCAGAACCTTCCCATGGACGGCTTTGTGGTGGTCAGCACTCCTCAAGACCTCGCCAACCTGGACGCCAAGCGCTGCATCAATATGATTCGCAAGCTGAATCTGAACGTGTTGGGCGTGGTGGAGAATTACACCGGCGAGATCTTCGGACAGGGCGGCGGCAAGGACCTGGCCAAAGAGGTGGAGGCCCCGTTTTTGGGTGACCTGGCCCTGCGTTCCATCTACAGGGACTCATCCAAACCGACGGCTCTTCTGGACAAGGACGTTGAGAAAGAATTCGTATCAGTGGCCGACGCGATGAAAAAGAGCCTGAAGGAATTCGGCTCCGACGCACCTTAACGTCCCCGATAAGAACAAAAAAATATCCGGCCGGTTTTAAACCGGCCGGAGTTAATCGTCAGCAGATACTTGGGCTTCGGCGGGTTCCTCCGCCCGGCCCTTCTTTTTTTTCTTGCGGGACGGCCGTTCCGGCGGCGACTCGCCAGATGTGATGCTCATAAGGAGATTCACCTCCCGGTTCATCGCTTCCTGGGAATGTCCGCTGCCCTCGCCCATCCTCCTGAACTTCTGATAGCGCTTCTTCATCAGCTTGCCGTTGGACATCTTGGAGAGTTGGACTATGTTGGTTAGGATGGCCGTTTGCAGCACAGATGCCGCCTCACGGGGGTCCACGTGCGAACCTCCCGTCGGCTCCGGCACCACCTCATCGGCGATACCCAATTCCAAGCAATCATGGGCTGTCAGCATCAGGGCTTCCGCTGCTTCGCGGTCCAGCAAATGATCGTGGTGGGCGGCGCCAAGGCTATGGTTAACCGACATTGGAGAATAGACGGCATATTGCTGGATCAAGATTCGGTCGGACAGTCCAAGCGCCAATGCGCCCTCGCTGCCCCCTTCGCCGATGACCACTGAGACCATAGGTGTCGGGACCGTCAACATAGATGAGAGTGTTCTGGCGATGGCGTTGCCGATGCCCTGCTCTTCCGCCTCCAGACCAGGGTCTGCACCCTGGGTGTCGATTAGCGTCACCAAGGGCAATTTGAAGCGGGATGCAAGGTCAATGATGCGCTGGGCTTTCCGGAGGCCGTCGGGAAATACGTGGTAGCGCTCCCCTTCAGCAAGAGGCCGCCGCTGTTGTCCGATCACCGCCACCGGCTTGCCGTCCATGGAACCGAGGCCGGCGATCACAGACCGGTCATCACTGTTCAGCCGGTCTCCTCGCAATTCGATGAACGGGTCCAACATGGCCCGGAAATAGGCGCTGGCCTGGGGCCGCTCCGAGTTTCTAGCGGCGGTTACCGCTTCCCACGGCTCCACCACTTCGCATTCTTCAGGTTCGGCCTTTAATAGGCTCTTGTGGTTGGGTTTTCCATGCTTCTGGGCCATGAGTATCTGCAGCAATGAAGCTATCCGTGGTTGCAGGTTCTCCCGGTCCACGACGTTGTCCAAAAGGCCGTGCCCCACGTGGGCTTCGGCCGTATGAGCATCCAAGGGTAAAG
>Ga0315339_1001154_pt1 | contig 25345 bp, 21 predicted proteins | sample ASW17metaG_FD_204514 | JGI IMG/M metagenome (GOLD analysis project Ga0315339, IMG submission 204514) | Ammonia-oxidizing marine archaeal communities from Pacific Ocean, United States - ASW #17 | ecosystem: Environmental > Aquatic > Marine > Oceanic | place: USA: California | collected 2016-12-05 | reverse complement strand
AAACTGTTACAGTGTCAGATAGTATTAGTATTTCTAGTCATTCTGCAATGATGACAGATGGAGGTAATTTAACATATTCAGTTACTGGTTTGGCTGGCAGTGGTTTATCATTCATGACTACCACTGGTGAAATTTATGCCATGCCTGATATGGCCACTGCAGGTACTTATAGTGGTGTAACAATCACTGCAAGAGATGATAGTGCTGAATGTGTTTCTCCTTTCTTAATGTATTGTGAAGTTGCCTCTAGTAGTTTTACTATTACTATAAATTCTGGTGGTGGTGGTGAAACTTACGGAACAGTTACATGGGACATGCAGCCTTCAAATGAAACTGTTACAGTGTCAGATAGTATTAGTATTTCTAGTCATTCTGCAACGATGACAGATGGAGGTAATTTAACATATTCAGTTACTGGTTTGGCTGGCAGTGGTTTATCATTCATGACTACCACTGGTGAAATTTATGCCATGCCTGATATGGCCACTGCAGGTACTTATTATGGTATAATCATTACTGCAAGAGATGATAGTGCTGAATGTGTTTCTCCTTTCTTAATGTATTGTGAAGTTGACTCTAGTAGTTTTGATATTGAAATAACTAGTGGTGTAACTTATGGACAGATTACATGGGACTACATGCCTTCAAATGAAACTGTTACAGTGTCAGATAGTATTAGTATTTTAAGTCATACGGTTACAATGGTCGATGGAGGTAATGTAACATATACAGCTACCGGTTATGCTGGTAGTGGTTTATCATTCAACCAGACCACTGGTGAATTTTATGCCATGCCTGATATGGCCACTGCAGGTACTTATTATGGTATAATCATTACTGCAAGAGATGATAGTGCTGAATGTGTTTCTCCTTTCTTAATGTATTGTGAAGTTGACTCTGATCCTTTTAATATTGAAATAACATCTGCTGCTGGTGGCAATCCTACATGGACATCTATGGTGCCATCGATGGACACTAGTTTAGATCAGATAGTAGATGATTCTATAAATATATCTTTAAGCGTAACAACTGATCCTGAAGGTAATAATGTGACTTACACAGCTTCAAGTTTACCTCCAGGTTTATCATTATCAGGTTCATCTATTATAGGAACTCTTAGAAACGCAGGTACTTACACAGTAGATTTAACTGCAACCGATGATACAAATAGTAATTCTGTTACAGCACAAGTAACCTTTAATGTGGATCCAGTTGATAGTGCAGTAGTTTACTACGTTGATGAAACACCAGCGGAAGGAATACTTAAAGCATTGGGATTCAGCGCCGGTGAGAATATTGATTACATTTTTAGAGCTAACATTAATTCTTCTGCAACGAATATCAGATATAATCTTTTAGCAAATTTAGGTAACGTTCCTGGCCGTAACCCTGGAGACCCTGGAGATGATTTGCCAATAAATACTTTACCTCAATGGTTGAATTGGAATACTTATTACAATGCATCAGAAAGGTATGCGCAAATCACTGGAAATGCTCCTAGTCAAGACATTGCTTATGATTATAATTTTACAGTCAGAGCGTATGATTTTACAACTTTTGATCCTGGAACTCTTGATACTGACACTTACAATGATAGAGATTATGAACTTAATGTACTTGCAGATGCTACTTGTGTAAGTCCAGTAAATAACAAGTGTTAATGGTTTTAAGACAAACTTCATTACAAAATTTATTTTTATTTGTTTTAGCTTTGTGTGTAAGTTTGAATGCAAGCAATACTAATGTATTAATCCAAATTTCTTCGATAAATTTTATAATCCTTTTTTTTTTATGTTTAAAAAACAAACAAGTACTTGAAGCAATAAAGATAAACTACAGTAATAACAAAGTTTTTTTTGTAATTTTTTTTGCATACGTAAGTTACTTGGTTTTTCAAATTGTTCCTCTACCCTTACATTGGTTTGAGATAATTGCTCCTGCAAATCATGCGCTTTATTCTTCAATTAAAATAGATAAGGAGTTTTGGTCTTTAAGCCTTGACCCAAGTAGTTCATACTTTCGTATTCTAAATGTTATAAATTTTTTTATAATTTTTTTGGTATTTCCTGCTTTGTTTTTTAAAAGTAGGCACTTAATGAAAGTCTTGTTTTTTTTAGGTTTTTTGGGCTTTTGCCACGCTGTTTTTGCCACTTACTGGATGCTAATTGGAAATCCCTCAAATTTTTTGATTCAAAAAATCCATTATCTACATGCAAGTACAGGGTTATTCGTAAATAGGGCTGTTTTTGCGACTTTCCTAGTTTTGTGTGCATTTTCGGCGCTATACTATATGGCAATTTTTTTTCAGAAAAATAAAATAACAAATTTTAGTCTTTTTGAACAAATTAATACAAAAATTATCTATCTCAGAATTTTTATAATTTTTCTAACGATTGGAATTCTGACAACATGGTCAAGAATTGCAAATTTTAGCTATGTTTTAATTTTAATTTCTTTTTTAATCTATTCTAAAATATCTTTTAAAAAGTACATAAACCCTTTATCTACTATCATTTTATTTATTCTGGCTTTCGACATACTGGTTTTAGGTTTGCTATTTGGAAATGCAAAATTAGTTGCAAGATATGCTGAAACATCACTAGTTAATGAAGCGCTAAGACTTGATTTCCATGCATTTGGATTAACTCAATTTAAAAAATTTTGGTTGTTTGGTTATGGGTCTGGGAATTTCGAAATTGTTTATAAATTGTTTTCTAATGGTTTGCATGGAATTGCAACGCATACTCATAATGATGGATTAGAGTTAATGGGAGAAGTTGGAATCTTGGGTATTTTAATACTATTCTTATTGTCAATTATATATTTTAAAAAATTAGTTAATAATATTCGTGATGATAGAGTGCTTGTTAGATTTTTTTTGATAAGTTCACTATTATTAATACTTTTTATACAAAGTTTTTTTGATTATTCTTTGCACATTCCGGGAATATCAACTTTATTAGCTGTTATTTTGTCTGTAGGGCTAGTAAATTTTAGAAAAGCAAATACTTAATTTTTTTAAATATTAATATATCTTATAGATTTCTGTTAGAATTTCTTATGTACCAAGTGTCATTTTCTTTTATGTAAGGACTATAAGTGCTGAAAAGGCTTTCAGATGGTGTTAATAAAGTAATTATTTTATTCCATTCAACCAGTCCTGTAGAAGGGATAAAAACAATATCATTTGGTAAAATATAAAAATTATTTGCGGCAACTAGAGCTGCTGGATTTCTAATATCAATTTCGTAAATATCAATATGCAAAAATTTAGTTACATCTTCTCTTAGAACATAGATTGCTTTTTGTTTAGCGGTAGCTTGATTTATTCCTTGAGTGGCTAATAATTCTGTTAAAGTTAAATCCTTATATACTGAAACTGGTCCTGGTCTGCTAAATTCTCCAAAAGCATAAGCTTGGTCTACATCTGATTCCTGTATATGGACTACATCCTCTTTTCTTAGATAAAAATTTAGTTCCGTTTTATTTAAATTTAAGAGCTGATATAAATCAATATCATAAACTTCATTTCCCCTTCTTAGAAGTGCTTTTTTATTATAAGTTTTTTGATCCTTAACGTAACCTGCTCTCATAAGTGAATCTAATAATTTTAATGGTTGTTCTGATAACAATATTGACTGAGGTCTAGCTATCGATCCAGTAATGTAAACATAGCTACTATTGTATGCTTCTATTTTTACTATAGTTTCTGGCTCTTGATAAAAATCTTTCAATACATCATTAATAAATTGTTGAGCTTGTTCTTTTGTTTGATCAGTAATAACAACTTGACCCACATAAGGAATGGTTACGCTTCCATCGGGACTAATAGTATAAGAACCGTTGATATCTTCTATATCGGTTAATGAAATATTAATTACATCACCGTACCCTAAAGTATAATAATAATTGTCATTAACGGTTAATTCCTTTATTTTTTCTTTTGCTTTTTTTTTCAAATCTTCAACCCTTGGAAAGCTAGCTGTATTAATTTTATTAAGATTATAAAACATTAATGTAATCCCATTTTGTTCTAATCCCATTTTCTTAGGGTTTTTGCTAGTAGGCTCTTTTTTAAAGCCAGGTGAAAGTGAACATGCAGAAATAATTAAAAAAATTAATAAGAATTTAAAATTCATTGGAAAATTTATACATTAATTTTTTTCTATTTATACAATAATTTATCCTTTGTTTTAATATCGTTCGGTGTGTATAAAACAAACATATTATTAATTTAACATATATAAATATTATTAATATAATTTGTATGAATATTTAGTAAACTTTAAGTAACTCGTGTTATTGTGAAAAAAAAAATTTACACAATCTTAATATCAATAATTGTTGCTTTAATATTTGTAGAGATATTAAGCAGGTTAATTATAACGCCAACAAAATATAGTCAGAATAATAACAGATACATGTTATTTGTTGAAAATAAAATATTTAAAAATTATAAAAATTTTTTTTTATATTATCCAAATAGAGAAATAATAAATAAAACTTACTATTTCAAAAACAAAAAATTTTTAAAAGAATACGAATACAAAATAAAAACTAACAACTTTGGGTTAGTTCAAACAAACAATTTAGATGTTAAAAAAGATTCGATATTATTTTTAGGAGATTCTTTCACTGAAGGCCAAGGTTGGTATTCGTGGATTGATAAATTTAATGGCTCTTATAAAAATTTTCAGACTATAAATGGAGGTTTTTTAGGTACAGGTCCTGAACAGTTTTACAATTTAGAAAACTATCTGTCAAAAAAACTTAAAATAAAAAAAGTTATTTTTATTTTTTTAGGTGATGATTTCTTGAGAGGAACATTTAATATATCTGAAAAAACAATAAATTGTTTGGAAAATAGCTTAAAATGTCAAGGAGATGAACGATTTTATGGGATCAGTAGAGATAGTGATGAAAATAAAACTTTGATATATTTAAAAAAAATAAAAAAATACAGAGATACAAATGTACTGACATATTCAAATTTAAATTTTCTAAAACAAGATATAAAAAATAAAATCAAAGGCTTAAATATAGTTAATATATTAAAACAATTTTTGGAATATAATTTCTTTGAGTATATTAATAAAACTGTAAAAACAAATTTAGATAAAACACAATCCTTAATAGATAAATACGATAGAGAAATAATTTTCATCAGATTAAGCACAAAACAAGAAATTGATAATGATGCGAGCTATATAAGCAGATATGTAGAAAAAAAAATTAAAAATAAAGGAAAAAAAGTCTACATTTGCGATTTTAATAATGACCTTAGCTTATTTTACAGAAATGACGGTCATCCAAATTCAAAAGGTTATAACTATCTGTATAGATGTGTAAATAATATTTTAGACAAGGAAATGAACAACAGTTTATAATACTTTTTTAATTAATTTTATTTAATATGCTATTTAACTCAATTATTTTTTGGTTATTTTTTATATTTGTCTTATTATCGATATACATAAACTCTTTAGTAACCAAATCAATCAAAATTCAAAATTATCTTCTTTTGATCTCTAGTTATATTTTTTATGGATATTGGGACTACAGATTTTTGATTTTAATATTTATAGTATCTCTGCAAACTTTTATTTTTGGTCACCTAATTGAAAAAAAAAGATCTAAATCCAAAATTTATTTAATTATTAGTATTTGTTTAAATATTATAATATTAGGTTTCTTTAAATATTTTAATTTTTTTATAATACAAATAAATACAATCTTAAACTCAAATAATTATTATAATACTTTAAATATAATACTTCCTGTTGGTATATCTTTTTATATTTTCCAATCATTAACATATGTAATTGATATTTATAATTCAAAAATGAAAGCAGAAAAAAAGATTATAAATTATTTAACTTATGTATCTTTTTTTCCTCAATTAGTTGCTGGACCCATTGAAAGAGCGAGAAAATTGCTCCCTCAATTTAATCAGTTATTTTATTTTAGGCCAAACAGAATCTATGAAGGAATTAAAATTTCAATAATTGGACTATTTTTAAAAATTGTAATTGCTGATAATTTAGGATTTTATACAGATGCTATTTTCTTAAACTATAAAAATTTATCTGGTGGTATCTTAACTTTGGGAACAATTTATTTTTCAGTTCAGATTTACGCTGATTTTTGTGGATACTCCTTAATTGCTATAGGAGTTGCAAAGATAATGGGTTTTGAATTAAGCAAAAATTTTAACAATCCATATGCTGCAACTTCAATTCAAGATTTTTGGAGAAGATGGCACATATCTTTAAGCACATTTTTTAGAGATTATATATATATACCATTAGGCGGCTCAAAACATACAAAGATTTCAACATACAAAAATATTTTAGTAACTTTTGTCCTCAGTGGGTTGTGGCATGGAGCAAACTGGACATTTATTTTTTGGGGTTTTTTAAATGGAATAATACTAATTTTTGAAACTCATTTTTCAAAAATAATTAAATTATTTAGTAATAAAAAAATAAGTAAATTTTTAAATTGGTTATTAACAATTACAATTATTTCATTTTTATGGATAATATTTAGATCAGAAAGCATCTATGATGCATTTTTATATATAAATAGAATTATTTTTGAATTTGACTTTCCAAATCAGTATAGAGAAGGTTTATTCATTTTTGGTTATTTTTTAATACTTGAAATTATTGTCTATATTTATGATTATGAAAAAACCTGGTTTAAAAAAATATATCTTGAAATAATCATAATTTCTGTGTTTTTTATTTTGTTAATTGGAAACTTAAATCCAAATAAAAATTTTATATATTTCCAGTTTTAACTATGAAGAAAATATCTATTCTAATCCTTTCTATTTTAATTATTTCTTTATTAGATCAATTTTTATTTAATAAAATTTACAACAAAAATAATTACTTAAATGGCTATGAAAAATTTTACAAAAAACTTATAGAAACAAAAGGAAATAAAAGAATAATCTTATTAGGAGGGTCATCTTTAGCATGGGGAGTATCTGCAAAAAAAATAACTGATGATTTAAAAATATTAACTTTAAATTCAGGATTACATGCAAACATAGGATATAAAAATAGTTTTAAAATTGTTTCAAAATATATAGACAAAAAAAAAGATATCATTGTTATTTCACCAGAATATATATTGACAAAAGGAAGATCAAAAGAAAATTGCTATATTTTAAATGTTGTTTTAAAAAAAATAGATATTTTTTGTATAGGCTCAAACCTGAGCAGAGTAATGTTAAAGCCACAACTATTAATAGATAATAATAATGATTATTTTATGGGAGGATTTAATGAATTTGGAGATTATGAATTTAGAAAAAATCAAAATCTTAACATGAAAAATAAAGTAAATTTTAATTCTGTATGTAAAAATATAAACTTAGATGAGTTAATTCATAATTATATTCCTTTTTATAAAAAATTAAAAAAAGAAAACTTTAAGATAATTTATATTCCTAATTTAATTCCAAAATCTTCTTGCATAAATCAAATAAAATTAAGCAAATTTCATAATGCATTGCAGAATGAGTTTGGTGTGAATGATGTCAAAAATTTTAAACTCATATTGGATGATGAATTTTTTTATGATACAAATTATCATCTTACAAAAAAGGGTATTGATATAAAAACAAATCAATTTTTAAATTTTTTAAACAAAATTATTGCTAAATAGTTTAAGTATTGGTTTTTTATCTAATAATTTCTTAAGTATTCCTTTTTTTAAAAATAATATATCAATTTGAACCACTACTTTATCAATATAATGAATCTCACAAATATCATAAGGCACAAAATTAATTTTATTCAAATAGTTTATATAATCTTTCAAATTGGGAGCTTTTTTATTATAGTCTACTATAGGACATTCTAAATAAATTGCGCTACATTTAGAAAGAGAGTATTTAGCACCCTTTAAAATATCTATTTCTGAGCCTTGTGTATCAATTTTGATAAAATCAGGTAATTTTAATTTTTGCTTCTTAACTATTTTATCTAAAGTATTTGTTGTTAAATTTTTTGGCTTAAAATTTTTTTTATAAAAATTTGTCATTTCTAAATAATAAGAGTCTCCAGAATGATTTTTTGAGTAAAAATTTACTTTTTTTATTTTATCAGACAAAACACCAATAAAATATGGGAAGTTTTTCTTTTTAATAATTTTTTCATTTTTTTTATTAGCCTCAAATAGATAAAAAAAACAATTTTTTAAAGAAGTATGATTATAAAAATCACTCCAATCTCCATGATAAGCTCCTATATCGTATATAGTATTAAATTTAATACCTTTTTTTTTTAAATATTCTAAATTGTAATTAAGTCTGTATTTATATATCATTAAAAAGTTTACAATCTTTTTTGGAATAAACTTTAAAAATCTATAAATAAAAATTTTTTTTGTTAGCATCTTATTAATTCCTTTCTTTTAAAAATAAAATATGTTCAACACCAAAAAATGATGTGGTTCTTGAAATATGAATTATTTCTAAATTAGATTTATTTAGAAATTTTTTTAAATCACTTAAATAAATAGGTTTAAGTTCATTTTTTAAATTTTTATTTCTTAAATTATATATCAAGTAGGTAAAGAAATTCATTATTGGAAAAGTGCAAATAACACCTTTTTTGGATACTCTATTTAGCTCCCTTAAAACTTTAAATTGTACATTTCTTGGTAAATGTTTTGTTAAAGCAAAACAGAAAGAATAATCTACTGATTTATCCAGCATCGTTAATTTTTCAGCATCACTTTTTTTTAGTATTATTTTTGATTTAAATTTATTTTTTTTCTGTGATGCAAATTTAAGCATTCCAGGAGAAATATCACAAGCAATAATTTTTTTTGCTTTTTTAGATAAAAGTTTCCACCATCTTCCATTCCCACACGGAATATCTAATATGATGCTATTTGTTTCTATTTTATCAAGAATTTTTTTAACATTTTTAATTTCTTTTTGATAATTATATTGACCATAAGAACTGCTAAATCTGTCTTCAGTATATGCTTTTTCTGACTGACCTTTATTATATGATGTTTTTGCTGAATAAGTCATTTAATCAAATTTTGTTTAATAAATATATTTTTTTATTATTTACAACTTTTAATGAAAAATTTTTTTCAACTAAAGCCCTATTTTCAAATCTATATTTTTCGATTTTATTGAAATTTTTATTTATATCTGAAACTATATTGTAAATACTATTTGAATTCACTTTATTAATTTTAAAAAAAGCTTTCGTAGTTTTTATATCTTTAAAAAAACCGACATTGCTAGATATAGCTATATTTTGACAACTTAGAGATTCTAACAAAACTTGTCCATCTTGTTCCATATAATATGGTCCTTCAATAGACGGTGAAATCAAAACATCAATTTTTTTATAAAAATTTAATGCATTCATTTTGCTAAATTTTTTAATTAAAATATTAATCTTTTTATATTTTTTAAAATCTAAATCCATATTTTTATCATTCCAGAATTCTCTAGGTGGTAATATTCCAGTAAAACTACAGTTACTAATTTTTTTTGTTTTAAACATATTAATTAAATATTGAAAACCTTTCTCAAAATCAGGCCTACCAATAAAACCATAATTGATATTTTTTTTATTAATTTTTTTTATTTTTTTTTTATAAAATTCTGTATTGATTGGATGAATTGGAACAATATAAAATTTGATTTTATTTTTTTTTTTTGAAAAAAAATTAGTAAAGTTTTTTTTTGCCGTAGATGAAGCAAACCAAATAGTATTTATATAATCTTTAAATAAATAGAAAATTATCAATTTAATATATTTGTATTTAATGAACTTATTATCTTTAATATGTATAATTAATTTCGGCTTGATTTTATAAATCTTTATAAAAAATATAAGTTGGATAAAAATTATCGACCAAGGATTATATTCTACAATTATCCAGTTGGGATCAAACCTTTTTAATATTGAAAGGTTTTGTTTAAAAAAAAAAAATTTTTTAAAATAAAAAATATGGATTTCTTTTAGAAGTTTTTTATTTTTTTTAAATTTAAAAAATTTAAAATTTTTTGGTACCAAACATAATAAATTAAAATTTTTTTTTAAGAATAATAATGATTTATAAACATCATCTCTTAAATAAGCGTGAGAAATTATTAGTAATTTTTTTTTCATTTTTAGATATTTCGATTTTCACTAGCTTATAATATAGAATCTTAAATCTATAGAATAAAAACTTTATATTTAATCTATCAAAAAAGTAGATGAAGATTTTTTTTATCTTTTCGCTAAAAGTTAAAGGTTTTGAAAAATATTTATTATAGATATGTTCTCTATTTTCTTTTCTATTTTCAACGTTGCCTTTACTAGTAATAGTGTCTCCGTGAACTCTAAAACAACCAAGAAAATTATCAATCTTTTTAAATTTTGCTCCTAATTTAATCATATCTGCAAATAGTTCAAGGTCCCATGATCTTTTGTTTAATGGATTAAATCCATTTGTTTGATCAAAAATTTTTTTTCTAAAAAAAGTTGCTTGTTGGCATACATGATACTCATTTATCTTTAACCTTTTAAAAGAAAAGTTTTTTGAAATAAAATCTTTAACAACAATATTTTTATCGTTAATCATGTAAGCATTTCCAAAAATTAGATCAATCGATGGATTATTTAAAAATATATTTTCAACATGCTTTAATGTGTTTTTAAGATAAAAATCATCAGAGTTTATGTAACCTAAAAATTCACCCTCTGCATTTTTAAAACCCTCATTTAAACTACTTACTGCACCCTCGTTTAATTTTTGGTATATTGGTTTTATTCTTAAATTTTTACTATATTTTTCAATTATTTTTCTACTGTTATCTGTGCTATTTCCATCAACTATCAAATATTCAAAATCACTGAAAGTTTGATTTAAAACTGACTCTATTGTTTGATCTATATATTGGTCATGATTATAAGAAACTGTTATAATACTAAATTTAGGCTTTTTTGACATTTTATTCAGTTATAAAATTTTAAATTATGTTAATTACTAGAATCTATTGTTTTTTTTTCTTTAAATATTATCCTAATTACTCCTAAAGAAATACCAAAATAAAAACTTGAAGTTTTAGACCCCAACGTAACACCAAATATATTTATTATTAGATAAGAAATAAAAACCAAATAAAAAAAAATTTTTAAAAATTTTTCATCAGAGCTAATATTATTGTTGCTTATTAATTTTTTAATAAATAAAAACTTAATATTTAACAATGATGATAAAAAAACATATAAACATGATAATCCAACTAAAAACCCAGAAACATAAAATAAACCAACATAAAGATTATGGCCATATCCATGTGTTGTAGCATCGGTTATAGAACCAGATTTATCTAAACCATAACCAAAAATATCGATAGGAGAAAGAAAACCATATCCAAATAAAAATCCAGAAAGATTATTTGTAAGCATATTTAATTGTTTAATAGATTCAAATAATCTCGAATTGAAAGTTGGATCATAACCAAGATATTGATAAACAAGTATTCTTTCATTAAACTTACTTATTAATAAAGAATCTTGAAAAACAAATATTATAATCCCGATAATAAAGGAAAATATAAAGAATATTAAAAAAGTTTTAAATAAATTAAATTTATTTTTAATTAAAATTGAAACAAAAAAAATAATTACTGTCAGTAATAAATATGTTCTTGTAGCTGAAATTAAAACAGCAAATAAAAAAAATAACAAACATAAATACCCATTAAATTTTTTAATATTTAAAATATATGATGCACAAAAGAAACTAATTAAAAAATTAGCTGTATTAGGCAAAACTTGATATCTCGCTTCTATCAAAGAAAATTCGTAATAATTAAAAGCAAAAGTTACAGAATATATGGCCGAAAAAATAGATAAATAAAAGAATAATTGTATAATAAATTTATTATTATATCCTAATAGATTATAACTCGTAATTAATATATATCCTGAGCAAAAAAATAAAACAGGCATTGCTCTATTAAGAATATTAATTAATTCATAATTTCTTAAAATTGATGTCGTGGTACCTACGATAAATAATAAAAAAAAGGGAAAGATATATTTAAATAAAGAAGTATCTATTTTTTTAATTTGGACAATATTAATTAAAATAACCAACAAACTTATTATTGCAATATAGGCTGTTAGATTGCTTGTGTCATAAATACTTCTGTTATAAATAAATGTTGGTAAAAATAAGCTTAAGATGAAAATTGGCATTGTTTAACATTATCTCGTAGAGATCCTAAAACTGGAAAATTTACTATGAAAAAATAATTTTTCATTTTTTTTATCTCCATAACTTATTTATATAAGCAAAAAACCATTTTGTTAATAATTCCCAATATTTTCTTTTTAAGACTAATTCAGTATCATCCATCATCTTTAAAAAATTACCGGAAATAAAATTTGGATTTTTAATTTTATTAAAAAAGTCAACAAAAATCTTAAACACAATCATATTAGAAAAATTAAAGTAATATTTTTTGTTTAATTTTTTTTTGTAAGCTAATAGAGTATAAGTGCTCATATCATATCTGTGGACAATAAAATCACTAAGATTTTCCTTATTTAATACATTCTCTTGATCTGTTATACATCTTATATCTGAACAATATTTTAACCATACTTTTAAAAATCTAATACTATCGGGAGTTTTTTTCCAAACAGACCATCCGTTTTGAATTTGGGGTTTTGAATATATGCTTTTATTATCCATATTCATAATGGTAAAGCAGTCTCGTTTTGTCCATTTTGAAAGATTTCCATGTTGAGGGACTTGTTGTCCTAAAAAAAAATTCAATTTATTTTTTTTAATATGTTCAATTATTTTATCTGGATAATTATTTAATTTATAACTTACATTGTATTGACGGCCTGCATCATGATAAAAAACAAAATCGCATTTAAAGTTTTTTAAAGCTTCTAAAATTATATAGGGTTTCCATATATAGTATCCATACCCTCTAGTGCCTATTTTTCTAAATTCCTTTATTTTTTTTATAATCTTTTTATCTTTAATATCTTTTTCTGAAAAATTATAAGCTTTATCAAAACCAACTTTAATAGCACTTTTAATCAATTCATTTCCATTTTTTCTGTATGAAGATTTCAATTGAGAAAATGTAACTAAAATCGAATTATCTCTCATATGTGTAAATTAAATAATATGAACTTATAAACATAGATAATGACACCGAGATTACAATTCCATATGAAGAGTATAGGTGGCCCAAAATAATCGAAAACAAAGCAAATAAAACTACGGCCATGGAATTAGAAATAATTATTTTAGAAAATAACCCTCTGCTTAAATATTCAATATAGTTAGGAGAGGCTAAAAAATTTATATAATTTCCAATACTTAATAAAATAATACTTGATATAAAAAATATATTCATTTCATCAAAAAAAATAAGGGAAAGAGGATAGGCCATAATTATAAATAAAATGAAAATAAATAATGATATTTTTTTAACAAAAATATTCTTAATTTTATTATCAAAAAAATTATCTCGGGTTTTTCTTATAATGTTCATCTCAAAATTAAGTATAGGGAAATAGTTTATAATTGGAAGTGCTAAAATTTGTCTTAAAAATGTAACAAGTCTATATGCAACTTCATACGCACCTACAAGTTGGAAGTTTCCAAAATGATTGATAAATATTTTTTGCGATAGCTCAAAAATATAAACTAATGAATTTCCAAAATAAAATTTGATTCCATATTTGTATAATTTTTTAAAAGTTTTATAGCTAAAATTATAAAAAAATTTTGGGAAACTATTAGTCAATTTGAAAACTATAAATACACCTACAATATTTAAAAAAAAATGATTAATTATTTGTACTTGAAATAATGCTGCAATCTTGTTTTGATCTATTAAAATAATTAGAAATATTGTTTGAATTAATAAACCGATTATTTTAGTTATTGAGAATAAATAGTAATTATGTAAACCTCTGATAAGGTTACTAAAAAAACCACTTAATATGCTTAGATATACATAGAAAATAGAATATTTTAATAATTCTAAATATTCATTATTAGTTAAAAAATATTCCTTATCTAAAATAATATATTTATATAGATAACTTAAAAAATAATAAGAAATAATAGATACACATAAAAAATAAACAAAATAAAATGTAAAGCTAGTATCAATGATATTTTCTTGTTCTTTTTTTGTTACATTTTTTTTCGATAAATATCTTAATGCAGAATATGAAATACCAAAATCTATTAATTTAATTAAACTTGTGTAAGTCAAAATCACAACATATAAACCAAAACTTTCTAAACCAATTTTAAAAATTGCAAATTTGTATATAAAAAAAAATGCTAAAGATTGTGTTAAAAACTCAGTAAAATTTAAAGATAAGTTTTTATAATAATTTAATTTATACATGAATAATACAAATCTGTTTAAATATTAATTTAATATTTAAATATATATTAAATATGAATAATATTTTCATGAAATAAAAAATATCATAAAATTAGTTGTATTTATTTTTGTATAGAACATCTTGTTGGAATGGGCGTTGGTTTAGCATTGATAAATTACATTTTTTAATCAGTTTAAAATTATTTTTTTTTAAAAATTTTTTGATTAATAAACTTTTTTTCTGCTTATTATAAATTTCCTTAAAAGACTCCTCTAAAATAATATAGTCAATTTTATTTAATAACAAGCCAAAACCTTCTAAAACCTCCATTTCAAATCCTTGAACATCAATTTTTAATATACAAGGGTGAACAATATTTTTTTTTTTTAATATATCTTTGGCTCTTTCAACTGTAATTTTTTTTTTATATTTAATTTCGTATTTTTGATTCAACTGGATTGGCTCTAAAACTGATGAACTATCTTTTCTGTTTGTTATGTATAGAGTCATTTTTTTTTTTTTATTGCCTAAAGCTTTATTAAAATAAGATATTTTATTGTACCCTAAAATTTTTTTTTGAATTTTAAGTTCGTCTATTTGTGGCTCAAATGAAAATATTTTAATATTTGGAAAATGATTCTTTGCTATTAAGATAAATTGTCCTTTATTTGAACCAACATCAATCAATGTTTTTGCTTTACTAATTTTTTTAAGTAATGACGATAGTTCAAATAACGGTACCACACCATTAAAATAAGATTTATAAAACTTTAGATTTTGTATACAATTTATTATTTTTTTAAATTTTATCATTAAAAACTGTGACAGTTGCATTGCTAATTATTTCAAATTCAATCATATTAATATTCACTTTTTAAAAACTTTTATATTTTTTTTTATTATAACAAAATCAACTTTATTAACTGGTAACTTGGTTCTGAATTTTATTTAAAGTTTTCTTCTTAACGATCCTGCTATTGAATAATTTTTTTCATATATCGGTAACTACCTCTTATAATTCCCTCTGTTTTTAGCTTCAAGAAATCCATCCAATAATTAGCTGAATTTAATTTATAATAATCAAAATATTGCTTTAGGTCTTTTTTACTTCTCGCATTGCCATTGTCACCATATTTACCAACATATGGAGTAAAATTTGGATATAAACTCGTAAAGTTCTCTCTTCCAAATCTATCAAAAACATTTATTAATTCAAACTTGGCAAAATTGCCTATCAAAATATCATCAAAAATATTATTTTTTATTGCAAAAATCAGAGAATTTCTTGGTGTTTCAATCTTAATTCCTTCTTTTCTATTAGAAAGTTTAATATTAAAATCTTTGTTTCCTATACGAAAATTTATAAATCCAAATTTTTTTTTTAAATGATAAAATTTTTGGAAATAATCATTTAGATCTTTTTCGTCAATAAGTTCAAGTTCATCAGACCAATTATCACCAAAATCTAATGCCGTTCTAACTTTTCCTATATTTTCTTTTGGGTTAATTTCTGAAAAATCATTTTTTTCACAATTCCATCTTATAAAGGCCGGCAAAAGATTTCCATCTTTTTGATTAAAATTTTCATAATGTAAGTTTAATGGCGTTGTAAATTCATTCATTTTGATTGAATCCTCTCTAATATAAGTATGCATTGATGAAAACGGGATTGCATAATTACAGTTCCATTTTTTCATATGGTAATTATAGGACTCACCACAGGGACTTTTATTAGCAGCGTTAGGTAGTATAAAATGATTATTATTGTAAAAATTAATCATGTCTGCATCGCCCCAGTTTATTAGCTGTAAAAGAAATTTATTATCATAACTTTTAATTAAATTTTTAATAGTTTTAGACCATCCTAATGCGTGACCATCATTTAAATTAAGTAATATATTATTTTTTAAAATTTCAATTATTAGTGCTGAATCTTGGTTCCAATCTGCAAAAGTTTTTATTCTAACATTTTTAGAAATTTCTAACCATGTATTGCTCTTTAATTTTATACAATCATAACTTTTTTTAAGATCATTATAAATTCTATCACCAAAATGATCAGCTATTATTAAAATTTTATTTTTAAAAATACTAAATGAGTCTGAATCTATATGATCAGGATGGCCATGTGATAAAAAAACATATTTTGAGTTCTGAATATTTTCTAGTTGTTCTTTTGGTATTTCATATTTATGTCCCCAGCTTCCAAAATAAGGATTACCAAATACCCATGGGTCAGTTGTTAACACAGGTTCATTATCAAAAATCGTGACTGTAGCATTTCCAATTGTTTCAAATCCAATCATTTCTTTATTTGTTAATATTTTTTCTAAGTCAATTTATAAGATCTACTAATTGATAAGATACATATCATATTAATATTCACTTTTTAAAAAACTTTTCATTATTAAGGAAACTTTTTTTTCATTAGTATTGCTATAAAATTTTTCTAGATTTTGAATTAAGTTTTCTATTTTTAAATTATTGTAAATTGGATCCTTAACTAAAACAATATTTGGGTTTTCCGTTTTAAATGTCTTGCTTAACGTTAATATTTCATCTAATTTTTCTCCTTTTTGTAAGCCTATCTCTTTGATCTTATAAGTTTTTTCTGGGTTATAAGATTTCTTTATTTTTATTAGCTTTTCTAAGATATCCATAATTTTTATTGGTTTTCCCATATTTAAAACAAAGGTACTATTTTGTTTTTTTAATTCTGTAGTTTGTAAAACAAGGTAACAAGCTTCTCTAATAGTCATAAAATACCTTGAAGCTTTTTTATTTGTTATCGTAATTGGTAGGTTTTTATTTAATTGATCTAAAAATTTTGGAACCACTGAACCTAAACTACCAAATACATTCCCAAATCTTACAATGCTTATATTTGATTTTGGATTTACCCCTTTAAATTTTAAAGACAAAACTTCAGCGATTCTCTTTGTTAGCCCAAGTATAGTTGTTGGTTTTACCGCTTTGTCTGTTGAAATTATTACTAAATTGCAATTATTTTTTACAGAAGCAGCTATTACATTTAACGTACCGAAAATATTATTTTTAATTGCTGGTAAAATGTTTTCTTCTAATATTCCTACATGTTTATATGCTGCGGCATGAAAAATATAGTCTACTTTATATTTTTTAGTTGTGTAATTAAACATAAGAGAATTTGTAACATCTGACAAACTAAAAATTATTTTTTTTTTGAAAAAACTTAATTCATGTTTTAAATTAAATAATAGTAACTCTGAATTATCTAAAGCTATAATTTTACGAACATTCATATTTATTAATTGTCTGCATAATTCTGAACCTATTGATCCCGCTGCCCCAGTGATTAAAACTACTTTATTATTTAACCTTTTGAATTTTTTTCTCAAAATTTCAATTTCTCTTCTATTTAAAAAATCAGAAATTTGATCATTATCTATGTCTGAGAGTGAAACATAATCACTTGTTAAATTTTTCTTTTGCGGTAAAAAAGAAATTGTATTGCATAAAAAACTTAATTTTCTTTTTAAATTATTAAAATCTTTAAAATTTAAAGAAGGTATTGCAATTATAATATTTTCTATTATTTTTTCAGATGCTAAATTTTGTAATTGCTCATAAGACAAAACTTTTTTACCATTAATTAATTTTTTTTTATTGAATTTATTGTCATCGACAAAACAATAGACATTTTTACCGTCTTTTATTAAATTATCATGAATTTGACGTCCTGCCTCTCCTGCGCCGTATATTATATATTCGTCAATTGTATCTTGAATTAAGTTATTTTTTTCTTTTCTGTAGACTGTTAATATTTTATTAATTTTATAATTAAGTTTTTTTTTAAGGTAAACTTCTAATCTTATCGGATTGTAATTATTATAAATTTGCATAATTGAACTTATGTTAGCAATCGAAACTTCAGTCTCTACAGTGGTTACTTTAAATTTTTTATGTTTTAATTTTGGTTTTAGTAAATTTATGATATCAATTATTTTTGAACCTCTGCCTGTACCAAGGTCTATAACTAAACTTTTTTTTACTTTTTTTAATATATGTAAGTATACATCAACAACATCTTTTATATGAATAAAGTCTCTAATATTGTTACCGTCTTGAAATACTTTTAGAATTTTTTTTTTTTTAAACGACTCTACAATTTTAGATATCATCGAAAATTCATCACACTCAAAACCATACATATTAAAAATTCTTGTAATTATATAAGTGATATTATTTTTGCTACAAAAATTATGAATTAAAGTTTCATTGCTAATCTTAGTTGAGGCAAGTAATTTTCTATTAAAACCATCTACCGATGTAAAGTTATGTGAAATTGAATTATAAACTGAACAACTACTTTGATAAATAATTTTATTTATTTTTTTTTTATTAATTAAACTTAAGAATCTAGAATTAAAATTTATACTTTGATCATAAAATTTCTCATAAAAATTTTCATTAATCAAACTTATTTTCAAAGTTGGATAAAAATTATTAAAGATTAAATTAAATTTTTTATATTTGTTAATTTTGTTTAGTATTAATGCTATATTATCAATTTTTCTTGTAGAAAATACCTCACAATCTTTTATTTTTTTTTTAAGAACTTTAGTTAAAACACTTGCTTCTCCTAAAATGATTGTTTTCATAAAGTCTGTATCTAGTTATTTCTTATTAATTTTATAATTTTTATCATAAATTCAAATAAGCATTTTTTTTAATTATTTTTTAAGTATTGAAATAAGTTTATTATTTAGTTTAATAACATTAAAATAATTGTTGTAACATTCAAAAGCTTTATCACCCATTTTTTTTTTATTTTTGTTAGATAAATTTAAAAATTTTATCAATCCAGTAGTAAAACTAGATACATTGTCATCAGTTATAATACCTGAGGAGGTAGAATTAATTTTATCGTATATATTTACTTTATTAGTTGTAATAGTTGGTTTTTTTAAAGACATCGCTTCAACTAATGAAACCCCAAAATTTTCACCATGAGACGCTAAAACCATCGCATCAGATTTTGATAAAGTAAACCATTTTAAATCATCTAATAAAAAATCACTCCATATTACATAATTATTTAAATTTAATTTTTCAGATAATTTTACCAAATAATCTTTATAGTTATTATTTGAGCCTGCTAATAAAAGATATACTTGGTATTTTTTATCAATAATTTTTTTTATAGATTTTAATAAAATATCACATCCTTTTTTTTTATGAAATCTTCCTAAATAAATTAAAAAATTTTTATTTTTTATTTTTTTAAATTTTTTGTTGAACAATTGTATTCCTTTTTTTGCATTAAATTCTGGTTTAGATATTCCATAATCGACAGTTTTTTTTTTAATTCCTATTGTATTAAGATATGTATTTTGCAATGATTTTTTTTCTTTTTGTGATGTAAGAAGTAGAAGGTTAGCTTGCAAAAGATTTTCTTTTTCAAAAAAAAACCAATATATTTTTTTTTTTATTTTTTTTAACTTTTCACTACCGAAATATGGATCAAGTTGACCATGGCTAAAAACATAATATTTTTTTTTTAATAATAGCCTTGCGACCAGAGTATTAAATTGCCATAAACCATGAATTAAAAATTTATCATAATTATGTCTATTTTTAATCAACCAGAAAAACAACTTAAGATTAAAACAGTAATTTCCTATTCCTGGACCAAGATTATGTACTTTAATAATTTTAGATTTAAAATAATTAGAATTTTTTTTGTCGCTAGTCAAAATATCTATATCAAAACCTTGTTTTTGTAATGACATAGAATTATCAATTATTGCTCTTGAAGGGCCACCATACTTTGGATCCAACGTTCCAATAATTCTTAATATTTTAATTTTTTTTTTATACATTTTTTAAGTATTTTTCATAACTTGAAATTGACCAATCTCTAATTGGATTTGCATATTTTTTTGTTACAGATAATTTTTTTAAATAATCATGATGAGGAATAACAAAACCAGTTTTTTTTCGGTTTTTTAAATTTCTTGGTAATTTTTCTTTAAAGGAACTAATTGTTGTTGATTTACTAAAATTTTTATCTAGTTTTATTAAAGGAATTAATTTTTTGAAAAAGAACCAATCAACAAAAGGTGTTCTTAGCTCTACTGAATGAGACATCGAAGCCCAATCAGAATCTTTTAGTAATTTAGAACATAAATAATATTTTATTTCTAAATACATTATTGCTAATCTAGTATCGCCAATCTCTTTTATTTCATTATAAGAACTATTCATAAAATTTAATTCTTCATATCCTTCTTCAAACTGTTGCTGTGATATTAATTCTTTTATTTCAAAAGGTAAAAAAAGTGATCTTACTAACATAAAAGCTGAATTTACTTCTCTTCCATATTCAAGAATTCCTGAATATTTTGTTTTTAATTTATTTTTTTTTAAAAAAGAATAAATGTTTTTTTTTAAAAATGAGTTAATAAAATTTAACTTAGGTAAATATTTTAAGTTCGTATTAATTTTTGGAACAATTTTAAAACTAGGATAACCAAAAAAAAATTCATCTCCCCCAATGCCAGATATAATTATTTTTGAATTATTCTTTTTTGCTAGATAAGATATTAAATAATTATTAAATCCATCGTTTGTTGGTGAGTCCATGTCTTTGTAAAAATTCTCCACAAGAGTAACAAACTCGTTGTTTTTTATTTCACTAATAACATGTTGAATCCTGTTTATATCTGCGCTTTCTTTTGCTAGAATTACTTCGTTTTGTTTACCGGTATATTTAAAGTCTAAAGTTAAAGCAGAACAATTTTTTTTACTTTCTTCATTCATTGCACCTAAAATAATATTCGAATCTACTCCTGACGACAAAAGGAGTGTTCTTGTAACGTCTGATACGTGATGATAGTTTACTGTTTCTTCTATAATATTTTTTAAATAACTTAATTTTTCATTTTCATCTTTAAAACTTATTTTTTCAGAATTTAAAATTAAGTTCTTGATGTTAGCATAATCAATTATCTTTTCATTATTGTCTTTATCAATAATTAAACATGTTCCTTTTTTTAAAGATTTAATATTATCATATAAAGTGTATGGCTCTTGAACATTCCCCCATAAATAATAACTAACTAGACCTGCGTTAGAAAATTTAAATTTAATATCTTCAATTGATAGAAGGCTCTTAACTTGTGATGCAAAATAAAATATTCCATTATTCTTGAAATAATAAATTGGTTTAATTCCAAATGGATCTCTGGCTAATATTAATTTTTTTTCTAAATCATCCCATAAAGCAAAAGAAAACATTCCTCTTAATTTATTCAAAAATTTTATTCCCCAAAATTTATATGATTCCAATATTACTTCTGTGTCTGAATTACTTTTAAATTCAATATGATTTTGAGACAATTCCTTTCTAATTTCTTTGTAATTATATATTTCACCATTAAATGTAATTACTAAATTAGTATTTTTTGATACAAACGGTTGTCTTGCTTTTTCAGTTAAATCAATAATTGATAATCTATTATGTCCTAGAGTAGTTTTTTTACATTTCGATTGCCATATACCATTGCCATCAGGCCCCCTTTTATCTTGAAGTTTGATAATTTTTTCTATTATTTTTTTGGAATTAATATCTTTGCTCAAACAATTATATATTCCACTTATTCCACACATCTTATTAATTATTTTTATCTATTATTTTCATTTTATTAAATTAAAATTTTTCTATAATTTTTATTATCTTATTAAGATTTTTTTTTTTTATAAAATTATAATTATTTAAAATTTTTTTTTTTAATTTAATTTCATTAATAATTTTATCAAAATTTTTATATAAAGTTTCATGATCATTTGGTTCCGATACATAGCCTGATTTAAAATTAACAATATTTTTTGAACCTAGATTATTTTTTGGCATAGAAGCTAATATATGTTTTTTCATTAAAAGATAAGAATAAATTTTTGAAGGAACAGAAAAAGTTGAAGCATCAGCACTTAAAAGTACAATATAAAGATCTGCAATTGATAAAAAAGAAGAAAAATCATTATAATTTACCCAACCAATTACTTTTAAATTTTTTAATCCTAATTTTTTTTTCTTAACATTAATTTCATCTGCAAAATTTCCTTTTGAAGATAAAATAAAAATTACCTCTTTATATTTATTGGCTAAATTTAAAAAAAAATTTATATTATGCTTATAGCCTAGTGTACCTGAATAAATAGCAATTATTTTTTTTTTAAATTTAAATTTTTGTTTAAATGATTTTATTAATCTTTTTTTTGGTTTTGATAAAGCTGACCAGTTTTCAACAAAATTAATTTTTTTCTTGTTTTTTTCTGAAATATATTTTTGAAATACTTTTGTAATAATTATAATTTTGTCAGATTTGTCCTGACAACTAATTTCTTTTCTTTTATAATAAAAACCCAATAAACTTCCTAATATTGGAATTTTTTTATTTATTATTTTTTTTATTGCTTCACTATAAATGTCCTGAACCCAGTAAATGCTTTTTATTGAAGAACTTTTTGTATAATTTAAAATATTCTCCAGCGGATCTACAGGAATTTGTGCACAAATTATTAAATCAGGTTTAATATTTTTAATTATTTGGATAACACTATAACCAAAATTAATTTCAATTCTTCGCCTACTTAAAAAATTATTTTTAATAAATTTTGTTTTTGATTTAATCGGAACCATTCTAAGGTTTTTTTTATTAATTAAGTTTGCTTTAGGTGAAAAAAAAAAATCAGCAAAACAATGATATACAGCATGATTTTTGGCTAATTTTTTAGATAATTCATAAATAAAGGAATGGCCAGCATAATCAATATTTATTATTTTCATTTCTAAGAATAACAATTAAATAGATAACCAGCCTTAGTTTGAGGTTTTTCCTCAAAATTTGTTACTCTATCATTTGTGATTTCTAATTCACCAAATCTAACAGGAGGGTGAACCGCAGTAACGGTTGCTATTTTTCCATGTCTGGCATGAAATTTGGTTAATTTTCTTAAGTCCAATTGTTTTCTTTCATATAATCTTTTATTTGTTCATTAGTAACATCAAACGGATTTTCTCTTTTTTTAAATACTTTTAAATACCATTCTGTTGTAATTTTTACACTATTTTTTATATTGTAAGTAGGAAACCAGCCAAGTTTTTTTTTTGCTTTTGTAATATCTAACTGTAAATTTTCTTGTTCATAAAATTTATTTTTTTTCATCGCCTTCATTTTTCCTTTTCCCCAAAATTCAACCATATACTTTACAATCTGTTGTACATCGGTTACTGATTTTGGCTCGGTGCCAAAGTTCCAAGCATCGGAAAATTTAGATGGATTTTCAAACTGTTTTTTTGCCAAAATTAAATAACCTTTAAGAGGTTCTAATACTAATTGCCACGGTCTATTAAACTTCGGATTTCTTAAAAAGATAACTTTATTTTTTATCAAAGACCTTATGCAATCAGGAATTAATCTTTTTTTAGACCAATCACCTCCACCAATAACATTACCTGCCCTAGCACTTGATATTCCGCAATTTATTTTATTTTTAAAAAAACTTTCCCTATAAGCTCTAATCATTAATTCTGCAGATGCTTTGGAAGCACTATATGGATCTATACCTCCTAACAAATCACCTTCCTTGTATGCTTTAATTTTACCGGCATTTTCATAGCATTTATCAGAAGTTATACAGACAACAGATTTTATAAATTTATAAGTTTTTGCTACCTCTAAAATATTCAGCGTACCTCTACAATTTATGTCAAAAGTTGTATGTGGATCTTTGTACGATTCATAGATTATAGGTTGCGCAGCTAAATGAAAAATTATACTAGGTTTTGAAGAATAAACAAATTTTTTTAATTTTTTAAGATCTCTTATGTCAAAAATTTTTAATTTAATCTTATTGTTTAAATTTAACTTATAAAATAAATTTTTATTTTGATTTGGATTAAATCCTGTACCATATACTTTTGCGCCTAACTTTAACAACCAACTACATAACCAAGAACCTTTGAATCCTGTAACCCCAGTAACAAGTACCTTCTTATTATTATAAAAACTTTTTATTTCTTCCATAATGCTTTTTTTTCATTCCACATTTTATCTAATATTATTTTATCTCTTAAAGTATCCATGCATTTCCAAAAACCATTGTGCTTAAATGCCATGAGCTTTCCTTCATTTGCAAGTTTTGACATTGGTTGTCTTTCAAACATCGTAGTGTCATCTTTGATATAATCAAGAACCTTGTGATTAAGTATAAAAAAACCTCCATTGATCCAACCAGCTTTAGTTTGAGGTTTTTCCTCAAAATTTGTTACTCTATCATTTGTGATTTCTAATTCACCAAATCTAACAGGGGGGCGAACCGCAGTAACGGTCGCTATTTTTCCATGTCTGTCATGAAATTTTTTTAATTTATTTAAATTTACATCACATAAGCCATCTCCGTAGGTCATAAAAAAATTTTCATTTTCATTAAAATAATGTTTTAGTTTCAATATTCTTCCACCTGTCATTGTGTCTTTACCTGTGTTCACTATTTTTAAATTTGGAAATTCTTTTTGAAGCCTTATTGAATCTTTATAGTAATCAAATATAGCTTTTTGTTTGTAACCCGCTGCTATTATAAAATTGTTAAAACCAAATGAGGAAAAATATCTCATTATATGAGTTAAGATTGGTTCATTACCAATTTTGACTAATGGCTTAGGGATATCGCTAGTATATTCTGCGAGTCTCGTGCCGTAACCGCCAGCCAATATAACAACTTTCATATTTCAAGCTTTTATATTAAATTAATTGTTAATCATTTTTTACAATAACCTAAATACCATTCAATAAACTTTCTAACACCTTCTTTATAATTTGTTTTAGGTTTTATACTCGTTAATTTTTTTAATAAATCTATATTTGCTAATGTCATAGCCACATCTCCTTTTTGCA
>Ga0315339_1001151_pt1 | contig 25397 bp, 25 predicted proteins | sample ASW17metaG_FD_204514 | JGI IMG/M metagenome (GOLD analysis project Ga0315339, IMG submission 204514) | Ammonia-oxidizing marine archaeal communities from Pacific Ocean, United States - ASW #17 | ecosystem: Environmental > Aquatic > Marine > Oceanic | place: USA: California | collected 2016-12-05 | reverse complement strand
CATATAAAAAATGTAGAAGATCTAATTTTCCATCATTTTTACAATGTGCTATCTTTGAGGCATTAAAAGCAGCTAAATCTAATGGAAAGCTTCTAAATTGAATTTTCGCCAAACCATTATCTATAAAATCTTTTTTTAATTTTGGGTAAACTTCCTTGTGAAATTCAGCACAATGACCACATGTTAAAGATTCATAAACTATTATACTTACCTTGGCATCAACATTTCCTTCATGCAAGGGTTTAATTTTTGTATCTGCCAAAACAGATTCAAAATAAAAAAACATTATTAAAAATACTAATATTATTTTTTTCATATAATATTTATCAATTTAACTCAGGTTTTATTTTAATCAACAAATTTTGGATTAAATTTTGAATTTTTTAAGTATGTAGCTCTAATAATTCTATCTATCTTTTTTTTGTTTAAATTTTTTTTTATTAAATAGAGATTTTCTAGGTCTTTTTTTTTATATAATTTTTTGCTCCAATTAATTTTTTTATTTTTTTTTATTAGTTTTATTAAAATAGCTGGATCTTTTATAATTAATGGTATTAGTCTTTTGGCCTGATTATATAAATATCTATGAGTTTTTTTTAACAATTTATCTAAATTATCTGTTTTTGTAATTTTAAAATATTTTACATTTATTATTTTGCCAGAGTCTATTTTTTTATTTATTATGTGAGAAGTAACTCCATAATGTTTTGAATTTTTAAAAAGGGCAAAATTTGTACAACCGAATCCTCTAAAATTAGGAGGGCCAGGATGAAAATTTATAGCTGAAAATTTAGTTTTCAATAAATCTTTTTTATTTAAAATATAATAACTTCTAAAAGCAAATATAAAATCAACTTTTAAACTTGCTGGTATTTTGTTTCTTTCGCTTGGTTTTGATGACCAAATTATCTTTGTACCATTAAATTTTTTTTTAATATAATTAGCTAGTTTTTTTGAAAAAGGATCACTTTTTCTCAACATCAGTAATATATTTGCCTTTTTTTTGCTCATTAATTAAACTATAAGAATTTATTTAATAGCTCTAACATACTAATGTATCAATGAAATCTTTATTTCATATTTTAAAATTTATTAAAACTCAGCATAAATTCAAATTATTTCTAATTACATCAGCTATATTAATTTCAGGTTTATTGGAAGTTTTTGGTATTAGTTTAATTATACCTATTCTAAGTCAATTAATTTATCCAGAAAGTACTTTTTCAAATTACATATTAATTTATTTAAATACTTATGATTCAGAATTAGTTATTTTTATAATATTTTGCTTAATAATTTTAATTTTTTTTATAAAAAATATTTTTCTAATATTCGCAAATTGGCAAATTGGTAAATTTTCAGCAGAAATTTCATATTTTACAACCAATATCATAATCCAAAACTATTTATCGTTAGATTATTTAGCTTACAAAAAAGAAAGTACATCAAACTTAATAAAAAATATTCAAAGTGAAGCATCAATTTTAGGCAGATCAATAATTAATATATTAAGTATATATAGTGAAATAATAATTTTAATTTTTCTGATTATTTTGATAACAATTTTTAAACCTGTTTTATTTTATTCAGTAATTGTCTCGTTGTTACTTGGATACTTAATCTTTTTTTTTTCAAAAAAAATTTTAATATCCCAAGGGAAAAAGAGACAATTTTCTGAAAATTTCTCAATTCAATTGTTGAATGATTTATCTAGAAGCTATCAAGAAATTAAAATATCTGATAAGAAAAATTTCTTTTTAGAAAAAATTTTAAGGGAGTATTATTCAATAGTTAAATCAGTATTTTATTCAGGTTTTATTCAGAGTTTGCCGAGAATATTATTTGAGCTGATATTATTAATTGGAATATTAGTATTTGGCTTAGTAATTCACCATATTTACGGATCATATAAAGAAACATTTTTAATTATATCTTTTTTTACCGTTGTATCATTAAGAGTTATTCCTTCTATAAATAGAATTGTATTTAATCTTCAACAAATAACATTTTTTTCACCAGTTATAAAAAATATTGAAAATGAATTTAAAAAAATAAAAATTGAGAAAAAAAGTACGACATATGAACAAATTAATTTTAATAACTTAGTATTTGAAAAAGTAAATTTTAAATATAGTGAAAGTAAAAAAGAATTTATTTTAAAAAATATTAATTTCAAAATAAATAAAGGTGATTCAATATGTATTATGGGTCAAAGTGGATCAGGAAAATCTACCTTATTAAATTTAATTATGGGTTTTATTAAACCAAATACAGGACAAATAATGATAAATAATCAAATAAATAATTATGAAAATATTTCCTGGTTTAAAAATATAGGTTATGTATCCCAATCAAATTTTTTAATAGAGGATAGTATTAAGAAAAATGTTGCTTTAGGATGCGAGGATAAAGATATTGATGAAAAAAAGGTGATAAAATGCTTAATAGCATCTGGGTTAAATGAATATTTACAATCAATTAATTTAAACATTGAAACAAACTTAGGAGAGGAAGGAAAACTTATTTCAGCTGGCCAAAAACAAAGAATTTGTATTGCTAGAGCATTATATAACAATCCATCAGTATTGATTTTGGATGAAGCTACAAGTTCATTAGACCAAAATACCGAAAAACAAATTCTTGAAAATCTTATGACATATGACAATTATGTAACTAAAATAATTGTTTCTCATAGAGAATCTGCAATGAAATATTGTGATAAAATTTTAAATTTAGAAAATGGTGAATTAAAAATGAAGAAAGACAATTAATGAATTTTTTTTCTAAACTTAAAAAAACTTTTATTATTGCTGAAATTGGAGTTAACCATAATGGAGATATGGCTCTTGCGAAGAAAATGATTAAATCGGCAAAAAAATGTGGAGCAGATGCAGTTAAATTTCAAACTTTTACAGCAAAATCATTAGTATCTTTTAATACACCAAAAGTTCCCTATCAGAAATTAAATTCAAATCAAAATGAAACTCATTATCAAATGATAAATAAATTGGAATTTAAAAAAAAAGATCATCTAGAAATAATTAAATATTGTAAAAAATTAAAAATTTTATTTATATCAACCCCTTATGATGTGGAAAGTGCTAACTTTTTAAATAAAATTAATATTAAGATTTTTAAAACCGCATCTGCAGATATTACTGATTTTTTTTTACATAGTTATTTATCTAAAGTTAAACAACCGGTAATTATATCGACAGGCATGTCCAATCTTAATGAAATTAAAGATATATTAAAAGTATATAAAAAAAATAAAAAACATAATATTTCACTATTACATTGTGTATCTAATTATCCATGTAAATTAAGCTCTATTAATATGAGAGCCATGGAACTAATTAATAAATTTAAATACACTACAGGATATTCCGATCACAGCCCAGACTCAAGGGCAGCAATATTATCCTTAGCATTTGGTGGTAAAATTATTGAAAAACATTTTACTATAAATAAATCTTTGCCAGGACCTGATCAAAAAGCTTCTTCAAATCCTGATGAATTTACAAAATTAGTAAAAGATATCAGGCAAACCGAGATAATATTAGGAAAAAAACAAAAAAAATTACAAAAAGAAGAAAAATCAATGCATAAAATTTCAAGGAAAAGCTTTTTTGTTAAAGAAGATATCGGAAAAAATGAAAAATTGACTTTATCAAAATTAAAACTATTAAGACCAGGAACAGGAATAAGTTATAAAAATATCAACTATTTTTTAGGAAAAAATATAAAAAAAAATATAAAAAAAAACACTCTTTTAACAAGAAAATTATTAAAAAATTATGTCAAGTGAAGTTTTTTTATCTACCGGAGGTTTTAAAAATTTTAAAGCAAACAAAATAATTAAAAATTATAAAAAAGAAAATATTTTAAATATAGAGCTTTCTGGTGGTATTCACGATAAAAATATAAATAAAAGTTTAGTAAATTTTAAAAAAAAATATCCAAATCTAAAATTTCTTATTCATAATTATTTTCCACCACCAAAAAAATCTTTTGTTTTAAATTTAGCTTCATTTGATAAAAATATTGAAAAATTAACAGTGAATCATTACATGAACTCAATTAAGCTATGTAAAAAACTAAATATTGACATGTATAGTTTTCATGCTGGTTTTAGGATAGATCCCAAACCCAAGGAATTAGGAAAAAAATTTAAAAATAATAAATTAAATGAAAGAAAAAAAACTTTAAAAAAATTTAGTGATAATTTAAAAAAAATTTGTATTCATGCAAAGAAGAACAAAGTGAGTATTTTAATTGAAAACAATGTTATAACAGAAAAAAATTTAAAAAATTTTAAAGATGACCCTTTTCTCTTATCCCATCCAAAGGAAATTATAGAATTTTTTAAGAAATTTCCTTATAAAATAGGCCTTTTATTAGATGTTGCACACTTAAAGGTAAGTTCAAGAACATTAAATTTTAACCTAAAAAAATCTCATGAAAGTTTAAAAAAGTATATTAAAGCATATCATCTAAGTGATAACAATTCTATTTTAGACTCGAACGACTCAATTACTTATAAAAGTTGGTTTTTAAAAAGTCTGAAAAAAAAGTTAAATTATTATACTATAGAAGTATACAAAAAAGATTTAAATAAACTAAAACAACAAGTCAATCTTATAAAAAAATATGTTTAATGAATTTAATTAATTCTACACTTCCATCAATAGAGCAACTAAAAATAAATTATAAATCTTCCATAAAAGAAACCTTGAGAAAAATTAATGACACTTCAATGGGATCTTGTTTTATTATTAAAAAAAATGAAATAATAGGAGTTGTTACAGATGGAGATATTAGAAGAGCTTTGCTTAAAGGAAAAAAATTAAGTAGCCCTATTTTTCAGGCTATGAAAAAAAAGTTTATATATTTAAAAAATAATTATTCAGAAAAAAAAATTAACGAAATATTTAAATCAGATCTAAAAATTATACCGATTATCAATAATAAAAATAATCTTATAGATTATGCATGCAATAAGAGATTTCATTCTATACCAGTTTCAGAACCAAGCTTAATAGGTAATGAAATAAATTATGTGTTGGATTGTTTAAAAACTGGCTGGATATCTTCAAGAGGAAAATATGTAGAATTATTTGAAAAAAAATTTTCAGAATTTATTGGTGCAAAAAACTCCATTTCATGCTCAAGTGGAACTACAGCTTTACACTTAAGCTTAAAATCATTAGGTATTAAAGAAAATGATGAAGTTATAGTCCCAAATTTTACTTTTATTGCTCCAGTAAACTCAATTATTTATTGTGGAGCTAAACCTGTGTTAGTTGACGTGGATAGTAGAACTTATTGTATGAATCTAGATAAGTTAAAAAAAAAAATAAATAGAAAAACAAAGGCAATAATTATTGTTCATACTTATGGATATCCTCAAAACATAAAAGAAATAATTCAATTAGCAAAAAAAAAAAATATATTTGTAATTGAAGATTGTGCGGAAGCAATTGGAAGTTTTTTAAATGACAAACATGTGGGTATAGAATCGGATGCAGGAACTTTTAGTTTTTTTGGAAATAAAACAATATCAACAGGAGAAGGAGGATTAATAGTATTTAAAGAAAAAAAACACCTCCAAAGAGCCAAAAGTTTAAGAAATCATGCAATGTCAGAAAAGATTAAATATTATCACACAGATATTGGTTACAACTATAGAATTACAAACATGCAGGCAGCAGTTGGTTTGGCGCAAGTTGAAAAAGTAAAAAAATTTATACAAAAAAAGATTTGGATAGCAAAAATGTATGAAAAGTATCTTATAAAAGATAAGAATTTAATTTTACCTCACACGCCAAGTAATGCTCAGCATTCTTATTGGCTGTATACAATATTAATTAATAATTTTAGCCAACTCAAAAGAGATAAATTAATTGATGCTCTTAATAATAAAGGGGTTGAGGTAAGAAAACCATTTTTTCCTGTACATCGCATGAAACCATATAAAAAGTACGCAAAAACAGAAAATTTTCATACATCTGATAAAATATATAAATCAGGTATTTGCTTGCCAAGTTTTTTTTCTTTAAATCTGCAACAAATAAAAACTATTTCAAATATAATTAACAACTATGTCAAAAAAAATAATTAATAATAATTATTTAATTAGATGTTCTAACTGTGTGATGCCATTATCTAGACCTAGAATGGAATTTAATTCCAAGGGCATGTGTAATGCATGCTTATGGAATTTAGAAAAAAAAAAAATTGATTGGAAAAAAAGAAAAAAAATTTTAGACAAATTATTAAATGAAGCGAAGGAAAAACATAAAAATTTTAATGTTTTAGTTCCCGTAAGTGGTGGAAAAGATGGTTCTTATGTTTCGCATATGTTGAAAAATAAATTTAAAATGAAACCCTTAACAGTTACTGCAACCCCACCATTACAGCTTGAGGTGGGAACTTTAAATTTAAGAAATTTTGTAAACTCGGGATATGACCTTGTAAGCATTGATGCTAACTCTAAAACAATGCAAAAAATAAATACTGCTGGATTTGTTGAAATTGGATTTCCTTATTTTGGCTGGCTAGTTGCGATACACACAATCGTATTAAGAATTGCAATAAATTTTAATATAGATTTAATATTTTATGGAGAAGATGGAGAGGTAGAGTATGGCGGAAATCCTGAAAATATAAAAACACCCTTATATGATCAAAACTATATGAAGAAAATTTATCTTGAAGGAGGATATCAAAAAGTATTTAGTAAAATTAAATTTAAAGAAAATGAAGATTATTTTTTTAAATTCCCTGAAGAAGCTATATCTAAAAAACTAAAAGTCACCCATTGGTCATATTTTGAGAATTGGGACCCATATAGAAATTATTTAGTTGCAAAAGAATTTTGTGGCTTAAAGGAGTCAAAAAAAAACAACTTAGGAACTTTTACTAATTTTGCTCAAAACGACCAAGCTCTTGTGGCTTTGCATACATATTTAATGTACTTAAAGTTTGGTTTTGGAAGAGCGACTGCCGATGCATGTATTGAAGTTAGGAGAGGTGCAATGGATAGAAATCAAGCTATTTCTCTAATAAAATTATATGATGGTCATTTACCATCAGAATTTTTAGATCTTTACCTAGAATATTTTAAAATGAATAAAAATACATTTTATAACACTCTATTTAAACATTCCAATAAATCTTTATTTGAAAAAAAAGGAAATAAAATAATTTCAAAAATAAAGCTAGCTTAGAATGAAAGAAATTTTAATAATTGATTATAAGATCAATAATACAGGATCAATGGTTAATGCCATTAAACATTTGGGATATAAGCCAATTGTATCTGATAAATCATCAGATATTTTAAGATCAAAAAATATAATTCTTCCTGGTGTTGGAGCTTTTAAGTCTGCAATGAAAATAATTAAAGATAATAAAATAGATAAAAATATTAAAAAATCCTTAGAAAAAAATAATACAAAATTATTAGGTATTTGTCTTGGAATGCAATTGTTATGTCTTTCTAGCACTGAATTTGGTTATACAAAGGGCTTAAAATTGATTGGGGCCGAAGTTGTAGAATGGAAAAATTCAAAAAAGGATTTGTTTGATATTCACATAGGATTTAATTCAGTTAAATTTGATAAAAATATGAAATTGTTTAAAGGACTTAAAAATAACTCTGACTTTTATTTTGTCCACTCTTACTACGCAAAGCCTTCTAGTAAAATTAAAGGTCTTTTAGGGTATAGTAATTTTAATAATAAGTTTATTTCAAGCTTTGAAAAAAATAATATATTTTCGACACAATTTCATCCCGAAAAGAGTCATGAAAATGGACTTAAAGTATTAAAAAATTTTTGCGAATTATAAAATGATAAAAAAAAGAATGATTTTTACATTGTTATTTGATGAAGGAAATTTTGTTTTGAGTCGTAATTTTAGTAGACAAAGCATAGGAGATTTACACTGGTTAGACAAAAATTATAATTTTAGCAATATTTATAAATATATAGATGAAATGGTAATTTTAAATGTTAGCAATAATAGAACTAAATCAAATAAAAAAAAATTTATTTTTTCAATTAAATATCTATCAGAAAATTGTTTTATGCCTATAAGTGCAGGAGGTGGAATTGACTCCCTGGAAGAGGCTAAGGAAATGTTAGAAAATGGCGCTGACAAAATAATAATAAATTCAAATTTAATTAAAGGTAATTTAATTAAAAAATTAGCGCATGCCTTTGGAAGACAATGTGTAGTTGGTTCATTGGATTTTAAAAAAATAAATAAAGAAAAACATGCAATTTTTATTAATAATGGACAAAATAGAATTAAAAATTTAATTAATGATTATATAAAAAAAATAGACCCTAAACTTGTAGGAGAACTACTTATAAACTCCATGGATAAAGATGGAACTGGCACAGGCTTAGACTTCAAAATTCTTAAGTATTTTAAAAAAAACAAAATTCCCTTAATATTTCAAGGCGGAGTTGGAAATTCAAAACATTTTATAGAAGGCTTGAAAAATAAAAATATACAGGCTGTTTCGACAGCTAATCTTTTAAATTTTGTTGATGATGGTATAAAACAAGCTAGAATAAAAATTTTACAACAGAAAATAAATATTCCATCAAGATAAATTCAATGAGAAAAGGTATCGTTATAATTTGTGCTAGATCAGGTTCCAAAGGTATTAAAAATAAAAATTTAAAAAAAATTGGTAACTTAAGTCTTGTAGAGAGATCAATTTATATCGCAAAAAAATTAAAAAATATTAAACAAATAATTGTATCTACTGACTCTATCAAAATAGCTAACAAAGCAAAAAATCTAGGTGCTTTAGTACCAGAGCTGAGGCCAAAATATCTTTCAAAAGATATAACACCAGAAATTAATGTTTGGAAATATCTTGTTGAACTATTAGAAAAAAAAAAAGAACTTAAATTTAATTTAAAAAAAGATTATCTGGTATCCTTATCTCCTACTGCACCTTTAAGAAGTGTTGAAGATGTTAAAAAAGGAATTAAAAAATTTTTAAGTAATAAAAAAAATGATGCATTAGTATCAATTAATGAATCCCACAGAAACCCCTATTTCAATATGGTTACAAAATCAAAAAATCGTCTTTCAATGGTATGTAAGTCAAAAAAAAGAATTTTTAGAAGACAAGATAGTCCCCAAGTTTATGATATGAATACCGTGGTTTATGTTTTAAAACCTGATTTTATAATAAAAGCAAAGCATCTATTTGAAGGTAGGATAAGTGGTGTTATTATTCCAAAAAATAGATCAATAGATATTGACGATGAAATTGATTTAAAATTTGCAAGAGTGATGAATGAAAAAAGATAATTTTTTTTTTAATTTTAAAAACCACAATATATTAATTACAGGTTCTACTGGACATATAGGAACAAATATAGCACTTACTTTTTCAAACTTGGGTGCGAATTTAATTTTGACTGATAAAGATTCTATTAAATTAAAAAAACTTAAACTGCAAATTTTAAAAAAAAATAAAAATATTAGACTGCATATTTTTAAATGTGATTTGTTAAAAGATTCAGAGAGAAAAAAACTTATAAGTTTTACTAAACTAAAATTTAAGAAAATAGATTGTATTATTAATAATGCAGGAGTTTTATCTTCTGATTTTAAATCAAACCGATGGATAGGAAGATCAAAAAATCAATCAATTGAATATTGGAGGCAGTCTATTGAAATTAATTTAACTTCAGTTTTTGATATATGCAAAAACCTCCAAGAAAAATTTAATTTAAAAAATGATCCTAACATATTAAACATTGGTTCCATATATGGCCATGTTGCTCCAAGATTTGATTTATACAAAAATTTAAATATGGGCAACCCAGCAGGATATGCAGTTTCCAAATCTGGTTTGAGCCAGCTTACTAGATGGTTTGCATCAGAGTTTTCTCCAAATATAAGAGTCAATGAATTGGCGATAGGAGGAATTAAGAGAAATCAAGACAAGATTTTTATTAGAAGATATAAAAAAATGACTCTTCTAAACAGAATGGCGAATGAAAAAGATGTAGTTAATTCTGTTTTATTTCTTACCTCAAGACTATCAAGTTATATAACTGGCCAAACAATTTTTCTTGATGGAGGATTTTCAATTTGAGTACAGAAACAATAAAAGTCTCAAGAGAAAAAACTATGTTAAATAAAGCCATCATAGTAGATGGCATACCAGGTTGTGGTAAGACACTAGTATCTTCAATTGTTTCAAGTTTTGAAAAAGTGGAACTATATAAATTTTGTTATGAAATAGAATATTATTGTTTATTACATTACTTTAACCAAATTGATCTAAACACTTCTTCAAACATGATAAGACTGAAGTTTGATCAACTTATTTATGATGTAATGATGGGTAGAGAAGTAAATTTTAGATTTAATGATCAGTCATCAGTATTTCAGACGGCAAACAAAATAAGATATTTTAAAAGAATATTTCAAGAAGGTGATCAATCTGTTCCAAATAAAATAGTTGAACAAAAACCAATCTTAAACATTGCAACTCACCTTATGTCAGGATTTAGTGAGCCAATTTTTGAAGCACTAAAAGAAAAAGTAATTTTATTTACAATGCACAGAGACCCCGTGTTTATGATACAACAAAATATCTTTAATGTTGATAAACTTTTTGGCACAAATAGAGATTTTCAGCTTTATTTTGAAAAAAAAAATCAGTCTTTCCCTTTTTATACAATTGGGTGGGAGGATAAATTTTTAAAATCAACACCAAAAGAAAGAGCAATTTATTTTTTAGAATGGTCTAGAAAACAACTTATAAAAAACAAAAAAATTAATAATTCATTTCATAATTATTATGAATTTACATTTGAATCTTTTGTTTTAAACCCCTTTTTTCATATGAAGAAAATGATAGATTTAATAGGCACAAGTTATTCATCAAGCACAAATAAAATTTGCAAGAGAGAAAAAGTTCCAAGAAAAATAATTTCAGATGGGAGAAATATTGAGATTTATAGAAGAATAGGATGGAAAAAAATGGAAGTAGAAAATAAAGATACCGAGTATCAAATTTTAAAAAAATGGGCTTATGATGAAGTTTCAAAAGATGCTGCAGACTCTTTAGATTGGCTTGTAGAGGATTATAAATTATTAAAAAAAGAATTAGATGAAAATTAAAGCAGTCATACTTTGTAAAAAAAAAAGTCAAAGACTAAAAAATAAAAATACCAGAAGATTCTTAAATTATAAATTCGGATTATTAGAGCTGAAAATAAAACAGTTAATTAAAGTTAAAAAAATAAATCAAATTATTATTTCAACAGATGACCATAGAATTATTGGTAAATTTAAAAATTATAATAAAAAAGTAATAACTTTAAAAAGAAGCAAGGATTTATGTAATTTTAAAACAAAAACCGAGGATTTAATTAAGTATATTTCGGAAATTTCTACCGATAGCAAAATACTTTGGACACAAGTGTCCTCTCCATTAGTAAATGAAAAAATTTATAAAAAAGCAATAGATATATACTTAAAAAAAATACAACATGGTTATGACAGCTTAATGTCAGTTACTGCAAAAAAACAATTTTTGTGGGATAAAAAAAGACCTATAAATTACAAAATTAGCAAATATAAAAAATGGCCTCGAACACAAGATTTAAGAAAAATTTATATTATTAATAGTGCTATATTTATTTTTGACCAGAAAATTTATAAAAAATACAAAGATAGAGTAGGTAAAAAACCTATATTTTTTGAAATAAATGAAAAATTTTCTATCGATATAGACAATTACGATGATTTTAAAATTGCTGAGATTCTTTATAATTCTAGAGTTAAATTATGAATTCTTCTTACGATTTAATAGCAATTGAAAATTTTTTATGGACGCCTCATATACAGACAAGTTTAGAAATTTTAATAAAGAATAAACTAAGAAAAAAAGCATTTTGTTATCTAGATATAGACAATCCGGATAATCCGGATATTCCAAATAATAGATTTAGAATTTTCGGAAAAAAAAGAATTATTTCTAAAATTACAAAAATATTAATTGAGCACAACATAGATATTATTAAAATTCCTTTAAAAAAAAATAACTTTTTTGAGCTTAATAAACAAAATCTAAAATTAAAAAAGTTTAATGATTTAGTTAATTTAAAAATAGATGGATATAATATTGGTTATGGAATTGCATCGTCAATAGTTGATAAATTAAAAAAAAGAGACCCTAATATTAAAGATATAAAAAAAAACACTTTAAATAAATATATTTTGACAACTTCAATGATTTTGTCGTCCTTAAAAGAGATTTATAAAATATATAAACCAAAAGCCGTGCTCACTTTTAATGGAAGGTTTGCTCATTCATCAATAATAAAAAATTTTTGTTATAAAAAAAAAATAAATACTTTTTTTCATGAAAGATCTGATGATATGTCTAGATATTATTTAAACTCCAGGCCAGTCCATGATATGCAGGCATGGAGGGAAGATGCAATTAAAACTTGGAAATCGTCTATAATTGGTCAAAAAAAAAAATACCAGATAGGTGAAAAATGGTTTTTAAATAGGCAAAAAAATAAGTTTTCTGATGGACTAAATCATAGAAAACATCAATTAAAAGGTAAAATTCCATTTTTTAAAAAAAAAGATAGAGTAATAACTTTTTTTTCTCATAGTGATGATGAGTATGCTTACTGCCAAGAATTAAAACATCCAATATTTAAAAGTCAAAGAGAGTCTATAATTTGGTTGCTAAAATATTTTAAAAATAAAAAAAATGTTCAGTTTGTTTTAAGACTTCATCCAAATCTTCTTAACAAAAGCAAATCTGATATTAATTGGTGGCACAACATAAATAAAAAATATAATTATAAAAATTTAAAATTAATTAAATCTAGTTCTGATATTGATACTTACGCTTTAATTAAAAGATCAAGTTTGGCTATTACTTTTTGCAGCTCATCAACTGCACTAGAAAGTACATTTTTAGGAACCCCATCAATAGTTGTTGGTGACTCTCAATATCGATCAACTGACTCTGTGCATCATCCGATGAATTTAAATCAACTAAAAAAATTAATTAATAAAGAAAATATTAAACCTAAGCCAAAAAAAAATGCTTTAAAATTTTCTTTTTACAGATCTACTTATGGCATCAAGTATAAATATTATAAACCATATAATAATTTCGAAGGGAAAATTTTTGGAAATAAATTTAATTATTATCCAGAATTTATTTTATATCTTAAAAAATTAATTAACTAATTTACATGAAATCTTCAATACTTATAATTACTTACAATCGACCAAAAGAATTTAAGAAATTATTTTCTGCTGTAAAAAAATTTCAGGATAGAAAGATATTTATATTTCAAGATGGAAAATCAAATTTTGATAAAAAGTGGGAGAAGCAAAATTTAATTTTGAAAAAAATAAAAAATAAAAAAAATATTATAATAAAATTTTCTAAAAAAAAACATGGTTGTAAAATTGGAGTAACCAAGGCAATAAACTGGTTCTTCAATCATAATAAAGAAGGAATAATTCTTGAGGATGATTGTATACCATCAAAAACTTTCTTTATGTATTGTGACGAATTGTTAGAAAAATATAGATATAAAGACATAATTAAATTAATTTCTGGATATAATTTTTATAAAAATATTTACACAAGAGAAAGTTATTTTTTTTCAAAGCATGTTGAGGTGTGGGGATGGGCAACTTGGAGTAGAGTTTGGAAAAAATTTAATTTAAATATGAAAAATTGGAAAAAATCAGGTAATGAAGTTATTTCAGAAAGATTCAAAAATAATCCAAATTTATCTAATTACTATTTTGCTGCATTTAATTCAACATTTCAAAAAAAAATAGATACATGGGATCATCAATTTGTATATTATGTTTGGAAATCAAAAGGTTTAACTATTTCTCCTAGTGTAAATTTAGTTAGAAATATTGGATTTAATAAAAATGCGACACATACTAAATTAAAAAATATATACTTAGAATTAAGAGCAAAAGAAATGAAATTCCCCATAATTCATCCAAAAAAAGTAAAAGAAAACGAATATTTAACTAATAAATTGGACAGATATTTAGAGCGTAAAATATTTAACTTGCAAAATAAAAGGCAAAAATTAAAAGATTATGTTATAACTATTTTAAAGAAGATTAGAATTAAATAGTTTGATTAAAACAAATTATAAAATATAAAAGTTTTTAATGAATATAAGTAAATTCAACACAGCAAATTTTGATAAATCCAAAAAAATAATATTATTCGGTGCGGGAAATCTAGGTATTTTAACTATAGAAGCTTTTAAAAATTTTAATATACAGCCTGATTTTTTTTATGACAATAGTAAGAATAAACAAAATAATAAGTTTCATAATATTAAAGTTTTAAATGAAGATGAATTCAAAAAAATTCCTAAAAATTCCTACATAATTTTGTGTAACAATTATATTGATGCAACTTTAGATTTTCTTAAATTAAATAATTTCAAAGAAGCTTATGATTGTTCTGAAATTTTGTTAAATTATAAATATAATTTGGAAGATTTATTAAAAATTCAAGAAGAAAATTTACATTTGGGCCCGCTTAAACCACTTCTAGATCATGAAAGAGTTATAAATTTACATGTAAATACTTACTCTGATACAAAAAAAAACCCAACAGAGAAATTATTAATTAAATATTTAGACATAGTTGTTACTGAAAGGTGTTCGATGAAGTGCATTGATTGCTCAAATCTTATGCAATATTACAAAAAACCTAAAAACTCTGATTTCAATGAGTTAAAGTTTTCTCTTGAAAGATTAATGAAAGTAGTTGATGGAGTTTATGAGTTTAGAGTTATTGGAGGTGAACCTTTTACAAATCGCGAATTAGACAAAATTTTAAGCTTAATGATTGAATACGATCATCTTAAAAATATAGTTATTTATACAAACGCACAACACATACCAACTGGCAATACGCTTGAAGTACTTAAAAATCCTAAAATAAAACTTGATATTACAAATTATAAAAAAGTGAATAGGTCTGCAAAACATGATCGATTGATTGATGTACTCCAGAAAAATAAAATTAAGTATGTTACGCATATTGCAAACATATGGACTGATAGTGGTAGAATTAAATTTAGAAATTTAAAAGAAAAAGATCTAAAAAAAATGTTTATGAATTGTTGTGTAAACGATGTTTTGTCACTTTTGAATGGTAAAATCTATAGATGTCCTTTTTCTGCTGGGGCACATAATCTTAAAGCAATTCCTGACGATAAAAGAGATATAGTTAATATTAGCGATGTAAATATAAGTGATGATTTAATTAAAGAACAGCTTACAAGTTTATACACAAGAAAAGATAGACAAGATTATATTAGTGCATGTAATTATTGTGGTGGTCGTGATTTTAATACACCTTTAATAAAAGCTGCCACTCAGACTAAATTGCCGATTTCTTTTTAAATTGAAATATTTTTCTATAATAATACCTTTTATAGTTTTTGATAAAAAATTAGATTTAGCAATTAAGAGTTTAATTAAACAAAAATTTAGAAATTTTGAAGTTTTACTTATTTACAATGGTTCAAACAAAAAATCGTTAAAGTATTTAAATAAGTTTATTAAAATAAACTATAGAGAATTAGCAATTAATTTATTTAAATCAAAAAAAAAGTTTAATATTTCAGAAGCAAGAAATGAAGGTATTTTAAAGGCAAATGGAGAATACATAGTTTTTCTTGATAGTGATGACCAGTTCAAAAATAACTCATTGCATGAAATTTATTTTGAATTAAATAAACACAAACCTGAATTATCGATTTACAATTATCAAAGTAATAAAAAAAATAAAATAACTGCCGATATTAAAAATTTAAATAAAAAAAATATTTTTAAAAATATAACTGATTTAGAAGCTATCAGCTTAACATGTTGGCGCTTTATAATAAAAAGGAATTTTCTTTTAAAAAAGAATATATTATTTAATCCAAAAATTATTATTAATGAAGATAATCTGTTTGCAACAAAATTAATTAATTGCGCAAATACTTTCTTAGTTAGTGAGAAAATATTTTATATATACAATCATAATAAAGATGGAATGACAAATAATAGTTTAAATTTAAATGATCTTAAATCAAAAATCTTAAAGGGGTCAGTGGTTAATTTAAACGAAGTTACAAAATTAATATTAAATAATAAAAAAATAAATTTTTTAAAAAAAAAGTTTTTATTTTTACGTATTAAAGATTTAGTTATCAAAAATTTTATTTTTTCAAATTTATTAGGATTTTATAGAGAAAATAAATCAATAAAGTCTTTAAAAAAAAAAGAGAGACTGAAAATTGACAAAATAATGAAAGATTATTTTAATTTAGATAAATTGAATTTACTCAATAAAAATTTTTTTTTAAATTTAAATAAGATTATATTAGAAAACAAAACTCCAATTTTATTTTCTTATACTCACATTTCGAGCTTAATAGGTAAATATTTAAATGAAATAAATTACAATTTTGAAATAATTGATAATAGTAAAATTTTACAAAAACAAAAAATATATAAAAAAAAAATTAGATCAATATCTTTTTTAAACAAAATTGATTTAAAAAATTATATTTTAATTATTTCACACACCTCAAAAAAAATTTACAAAGAAATAAATAACCAGATTAAAAAAAATTGTAAAAATAAAAAAATAAATACTTTGAAATTTGAAGATTTATTAAAAAATAATGAAAAACATAATTAAAAACTTTATAAAAAATATTTTACCAAAAAAAATTATAAATATTTTTTATGAATATAAATATTCTACAGTAAAGTATTTTGGCCCATATTCGAGATGGCAAGATGCTGAAGCAAATTCTACAGGCTGGTCAGATAAAAGAATTTTAGAAAAAGTAAAAAAAAATATAATCGTCTCAATTAAAAATCCAAACATATACGAAAGAGATGGAGAGTTATTAAATGATGGTCAATATCCAAAAAAAATAGTTGATTTTTTAAATCTTAATTTGGCAGAAAATGATGAAATTATAGATTTTGGCGGTTCTTTAGGAAGTCTATACTTTCAAATTAGATCAAAACTTAATATTAAAAAGATCAATTGGATAATCATAGAACAAAATAATTTTGTTAATGCATCTAAGGAAATTATTAAAAGTGATGAATTATTTTTTTTTAATGATTATTTAGATTTGAAAAATTTTAATCCATCAATTCTAATTTTAAGCAGTGTTTTGCAGTATTTAAAAAATCCAAAAGAAATTTTAAAAAATTTGATCGAAAACAACAATATAAAACATATTATAGTGGATAGAATAGTTTTGTCAGATTCAAAAACTGACAAAATTTATATTCAAAAAAACCCCAGAAAATATTTTAAAACTTCATACCCAATCAGAATTTTTTCTGGATCAGAATTATTTAAAGATTATTTTTTAAACTTTAGGTTAATTCATAAAAGCCCTTCTTATATAGGAAAAAATTTTGAGCTTGATGGAAATAAACTAAACTATTGCAATATTATTTTATCAAGAATAGATAATAATTAATGAAATTTATAGATCTTTATCAAAATGTACCTAATAAAAAAATACTATTAAAGTCAATAAATTCTTTAATTAAAAACAATCAATTTGTGGGAGGTGCCCAGGTTTTAAAATTTGAAAAAAAATTTTCTAAGTTTGTAAATTCAAAATATTGCATAAGTGTAGCTAACGGAACCGATGCTATTGAAATTGCAATAGAGTCATTAAATCTCCCCAAAAACTCTGAAGCAATAGTGCCAGTGAATACCTGGATTTCAACTGCAGAAGCAGTGGTTAGAAATGGATTAAAATTAATTTTTTGTGACATAAGCTTAGAAGATTATTCATTAGATATTAATGATCTTAAAAAGAAAATTACAAAAAATACCAAACTTATTCTTCCAGTACATCTTTATGGAATTCCGAGTAACATGAAAGAAATTAAAAAAATTTCAATAAAAAATAAAATAAAAATAGTTGAAGACTGTGCACAGGCACATGGAACGATGATAAATAAAAAACATGTTGGAAATTTTGGAGATTTAGGAGCATTTAGTTTTTTTCCTTCAAAAAATTTAGGATGCTTTGGTGACGGAGGTGCAATAATTACTCAGAATAAAAAATTGTCAGAAATATGCAGAAGAATAAAAAATCATGGATCATTAAAAAAATATGATCATAAAATAATAGGAAGAAATTCAAGATTAGATTCTATTCAAGCTTTAGTTTTAAACAATAAATTAAAATATTATAAAAATAATCTTAATAAAAGAATTGAAAATGCCAACTTGTATCTTAAATATTTATCCAAGATTCCAGAAATTCAATTATATAAAATTAAAAAAAACTCCAAATACTCTTACCATCAATTTGTTATAAGAGTTAAGGAAAGAGATAAATTAATGATTTTCTTAAAAAAAAGAAAGATTGAAACAATGATCCATTATCCCTATATGCTCAATGAATTGAAAATTTTTAAAAATTATATTAATAAAAATTATAAATTTAAAAATTCAAAGAATCTAGGAAAAAAAATTTTAAGTTTGCCAGTTTCTGAAGATCATAATAAAAAAGATATATTATATGTTATAAGAAACATTGAAAATTTTTATAATTATAAATAAAAAAACTAATTAAACATGACCGAAAATTATATTACTTTATTCAATTTTAATTATTTACCACAAGGACTAAGTATGTATTTTTCTTTAAAAAAAAATTTAAAAGACTTTCAACTTTGGATAGTTTGTATGGACAAAAAAGTTGAAAATTATTTAAATCAAAGAAAATTTAAAGAAATAAGAATTATTCCACTTAAAAAAATTGAAAACTTAGATCTACTAAAAGTAAAAAAAAAAAGAAAATTTATCGAATATTGTTGGACTTTAACTCCTTTCTTGCCTTCTTTCTTTTTTAAAATGAATAAAAAACATAAAAAAATTACTTACATTGATGCTGATATTTTTTTTTATAAAAGTCCAAAAAAAATAATTGAAGAATTTAAAATTTCTAAGAAGTCAGTTTATATTACTGAGCATGGATTTCATAAAAAATATGACCATAGTAAAATAAGTGGTAAATTTTGTGTTCAATATGTTATTTTTAAAAATGATAAAAAATCTAAAAAAATTTTACAATGGTGGCAAAACAAATGTTTAGATTGGTGCTATGATTATCCAGATAAAGGTAGACTTGGAGATCAAAAGTACCTAGATGAGTGGCCAAAGCTTTTTAAAAAAAATATTCATATATCAAAAAATAGAAAATACTTTCAAGGTCCTTGGACTTTAAATAGATTTAATACGAAAGATAAAATAATTTATCATTTTCATGGTTTAAAAATTAATTTAAATGATGTTATTGTTTATAATCATTATGGTTTAACAAAAGAAATAATAAAAGAAACTTATTTACCTTATTGTAAAGCTTTAAAAAAAACTTTAAAAGAAATAAAGTTTGAATTTTTTCAAAATATTGAAAACAAAAAAATTATTGATAATTTTAAATTTTTTTTAAATAAATTCTTTTTAAATAAAAAAAATTCGGCAAGATATATTTTTAATTTGAATAAAATGTAATGAAAAAAATAAGAAATAAAATTCAGAAAATTTCAAGTTATAAAAAAAAGACTACAGCAACAAATCTTTATATAATAGATAAAATAGATAAAATCATAAAAATAAAAAGAATCTTTTTTATTAACTCTTCAACTAAAGATACAAGAGGAAACCATGGTCATAAAAAATGTACCCAAGTATTTGCTAGTGTTAAAGGTAAAATAAAAATTGAAATTTTTAATGGGAAGAAAAAAAAATTTTTTACTATCAGGCCTTTTATAGATATTTTGAAAGTAGAACCAAATAATTGGGTAAAAGTTCACTTTAAAAAAAAAGAAATACTCATGGTTCTTTGTGATAAATATTATGATTACAAAGATTACATATTTGAAAAATCAAAAATAGGAAGAAAAAGTTTTAGTGAAAAAAATAATTAGAAAATTACTCAGTAAATTTGACTATAGATTAATTAAAATTTCAAAAAATAAAAATTCATTTGATATAATTTTAAAGATTTTAAAAGAAAAAAATATAAATTCAGTATTAGATATAGGTGCTAACAAAGGCCAATTTGCCGCTAAGTTAAGAAACTCTGGATATAAAAATGAAATAATTAGTTTTGAACCTCTTTCCAAGGAACATGAGTTATTATCTCAAAATGCAATTAAAGATGATTTTTGGAAAATTTATCCAAGATGCGCAATAGGAAATTCTGATGGAAATATAAATATTAATATTTCAAATTATTCTCTTTCTTCAAGTATTTTAAATTTTACTGATATTCATAAAATGGCAAAACCTGAAGCGAAAACAATTGGTGTTGAAAATTGCCCAATATACAAATTAAACTCAATAGCTAAAGAGTTAAAATTGTATGAAAAAGATTTTTTTATGAAAATTGATACACAAGGATATGAAAAATTCGTTATTGAAGGTGCATCAGAATGTATTAAAAACTGTAAAATTATTTTCTGTGAAGTTTCATTAAAAGAAGTTTATAAAAATCAAGATTTATGGTTTACCATAATTAATTTATTGAGAGACAAGGGTTTTGAAATAGCGTCAATAGAAAATGGTGTTTTTGCAGAAAAAAAAAATTATTTACTTCAAGCAGATATAATATTTATAAAGAATGATTAATACTTTTTATTGGTGCCCATTTATTAGTGAAGTGGCTACAGTTAGGTCAACAATAAACTCTATTAGATCTTTTAAAAAATATTCAAATAAATCAGTAAATCCTTCAATTATTAATGTAGCTGGAGAGTGGAACCCTAAAGTAAAAATTCTAGAAGAATATGATGTAAACATCATCGATCTTAAAAATAAAAACTTAATAGAAAGACTTCCGAAGCTAGGTTTTTTTAAAAGTAGATTAACTTATTTAATTATATTTTTTTTTTCAGTAGCAAAACTTCATAAGTTGTTAAAAAAAGATAAACCTGACTACTTAATAATTCATTTGATATCATCAATTCCTTTAATTTTACTATTTTTTTTTAACTATAAAACTAAGTTTGTATTAAGAATATCAGGATATCCAAAATTAAATTTTTTAAGAACTTTTTTTTGGAGAAGTTTAAAAAATAAAATTTTTTTAATTACTTGCCCAACTAAATTAACAATAGATTTATTGAATAAAAAAAAAATATTTAATCAAGAAAAAATTTATTATTTACCTGATCCAATTTTAGAAATAAATAAAATAGAAATTCAAAAAAAACAAAAGGAAAATTTAGAAGAAAAATTATCTTTAAAAAATTCAATATTATCAATTGGAAGGCTTACAGAACAAAAAAATTTTAATTTTTTAATAAATGTTTTTAATAAAATAAACAAAATTTATCCACACCTTAATTTATTTATAATTGGTGACGGGGAGCAAAAAAAATTTCTAAAAAAAAAAATAATTGATTTAAAACTTGAAAATAAAGTTTTTTTAACTGGATATAAAAAAAATGTTTTTAATTATTTGGTTAATTCTAAGTTATTTATATTGACATCAAATTATGAAGATCCTGGATTTGTTTTTATAGAAGCTGGTTTTTTAAATAAAACTGTAATTTCTAGTGACTGCCCCAATGGACCAGTGGAAATAATTGGAAAAAATAATGGATATCTTTTTAAAAAAAATTCTATAGACGATTTTATTAAAGTGTTTAATAATTATTATACAGATACAGAAGAAAATATTTTTACAAAAAAATTAAATTTAAAAAAAAAATGTAAAGAATTTACAATGTTTCACCATTATTTAAAATTTAAAAATATTTTATATAAATGAAAATAAAATTATTTTTTTTTATTCCCAGTTTAGAATATGGAGGTGCGGGAAATGCAATAATTAATTTTTTAAATTATTTAGATAGAAATAAATTTGATTTAAACTTAATTTTTCAAGGAGATAATAAATATAGATCACATATACCGTCTTACGTAAAAGTATTTAAACTAAAAAAAAATAAAACTTTTATTAATTTTTTTGAAATAAAAAAAATAGTTAAAAGAAATATTTATAAAAGTGGAAAAAATATATTTATTTCAAACATTCATTTTTCAAATGTTTTATCAATTATTTTTTTGAAAAACATTATAAATTTAAAAATTGTAGCTTTTGAAAGAACTTCATTAAAGGAATTAGATTTACCTAATCCATTTTTTAATCTAAAAAATATTATAATAAAATTATTAATAATTTTATTATACAAATATACAGATCAAATATTTACAAATGCTAAAAATATTTCTAAAGACCTAAGTAAGCTAAATATTAATTCAAAAGTTGTATATTCTGGTCTTATTAATAAAATTTTACCAAAAAAAAAACATAAAAAAAAACTATTTTACAAATTAATTGCTGTTGGAAGATTATCAGAACAAAAAGATTATTTTACATTAATTAAAGCTATAAAAATTTTAAAAAATAAAAATTTTAAATTATTTATTTATGGAGAAGGAAAATTAAAAAATAGAATTAACTATTTTATTAAAGAAAATAATTTAAATCATAGAATAACCATTATGGGGCACGTAAAAAATAAAGAAAAAATTTATAGAGATGCAGATTTAATAATTCTTTCCTCTATTTTTGAAGGAATCCCAAATTGTATTGTCGAAGCAATAAACTATTCAGTACCAGTTATTGCTTCAAGAAATCATGGTGGGAATAAAGAAATTTTAAAAAATGGAAAATTTGGTGACTTATTTAGGATGAGAGATGAAGTCCAATTAGCAAACAAAATAAATAGTTTTTTTCAAAACCCAAAAAAGTTACAAAAAAAAGTTAAACTAGGATCAAATTCTTTAAATAAATTTTTAATCAAAAATACTTCTAAAAATTTAGAAAATAATTTATTTAAATTATATTAAATAGGTATTTTTTTATAATTATTTTTATACCAATTAATTATGCTTTTTAAAGATAATTCAAAATTACTATAATTTTTAAATTTTAAAAATTTATTTATTCTTACATTTGAACCGTGTGTTTTAACAAGGTCAGCTTTTTGCTTGCTTATTTTAATTACTTTTGGTTTTTTTAAAGTATATTTATTTATTAATTTCAAAACTTGAGTAATTTTAATAGGCTTATTTGAGCATACATTAAATATTGTGTGATTTTTAAATTTTTTATTTATTAATTTATATAAAATTTTATTTACGTCATCCATATATGTTAAATCTCTAAAATGGTTGCCTTTATTATAAAGGTAAAATTTACTTTTATTATTGTAACATGCCTTAATATATTTCATGACCATCATATCCGGACGCCCCCATTTGCCAAATACAGTAAAAAATCTTAGTCCAATAAGATTTAAATTATAATATTCAGAATAAAGTTGTGCAATTTCTTCATTATTTTTTTTTGTTACACTATAAATATTATTTGGTTTCAAATCATAGTTTTCTTTAGAAGGATAATTGTTATTATTTCCATATACCGAGCTTGATGAGGCATAAATTATTTTTTTTATTTTATAAATTCTGCAATTATTAATTATATTAAAAAAACCAACAGAATTATATTTAATATACTTATCAGGATTACTTATAGAATATCTTACACCCGCTTGTGCAGCAAGGTGAATTATTAATTCAAATTTATTATTTTGAAAAATTTTTTTTAATTTTATATTTTCTGAAATATCAATTTTTTTAAAAATAAAATTTTTGTTTTTTTTTAATAGTTTTAATCTTTGAAATTTTATTTTTTTTGAATAATAATCGTTTATATTATCAATACCAATTATCTTAATTTTTTTGTTTTTATTAAGCAAATAGTTGGCAAAATTAAAACCAATAAAACCACATACACCAGTAATTAATATTTTTTTCACAATTTAAAATTAGATAACCTATATTATATTTTATATATTAATAAAAAAAATAAAATCTATAATGCCAAAATTCAAAAAAATCGAATTAAAAAAATCAAATTTTCAATATTTGGGAGGATCAAGAGTACTTAATAGAGTAAAAAAAAGGGGGAAAAAGTCAAATCCTCTTATAAGCATAATTACAGTTGTTAAAAACGATAAAAAAAAAATATCCAGAACTCTCAAAAGTGTATTTAATCAAAAGTACAGAAATTTTGAATATATTGTTATAGACGGAGGTTCAACAGACGGAACTTTGGAAGTTTTAAAAAAAAAACAAAAAAAGATAGATATAATTATTTGTGAAAAAGATAGAAATTTATGGGAAGCAATGAATAAAGGTATTCTGATTAGCTCAGGAAGAATAATAGGAATAATTAATTCAGGTGATGTCTTTTTTAAAAATACTTTAAATTATGTAAAAAAATATTTTACTTCTGAAAAAAAAATAGATTATTTATTTGGCCCTGTTAAAAAAGATAGAATATTATTTAGATATGAGCCTGAAAAAATTGATTATAGGTTTAATATTTATCCGTCTCATTCAACTGGTTTCTTTATTTCATACAACGCACAAAAAAAAGTTGGATTATATGATTCAAAGTTAGGTTTTGGAGCAGATTACAATTTAATTTATAAACTAATAAAAAATACAAAACTTAAAGGAAAACTTGCAAAAAAAAGTGATGTATTTGGTAAGTTTGATTTAAAAGGGTTCTCTTCAAAAATTCCTTTTTATAAATCATATTTTTATGAAATGAAAATTAGACATAAAAATCATCAGAATATTTTTTATTTATTTTTTTTATATTGGATTAAAATATTAAACAAAATATATAGAGTAATTAAAAATTAATTATCGGAGTATCTTTAGTAAATTTGTTTATGCGAAAACCATTAGTTAGTGTAATAGTTCCATTCTATGAAAATACTAAACTTTTAAAAAAATCAATTAGAAGTATTTTAAATCAAAAATTCAAAAAATATGAAATAATAATAATTAATGATAAACAAGACCAAAAAAATATAAATTTTTTAAAGAAAATAAAAAAAAATTCTAAAAAAATAAAAATTATATTTAATAAAAGAAATATAGGTGCCGGATTATCACGAAATAAAGGTATTAAGCTTTCAAAAGGTAAATATATTGCTTTTTTAGATAGCGATGATGAATGGAACAAAAATAAACTTTCCATTCAAATAAAAATTATGCAAAATAATAATTATTTGATTACACATGCATCTTATAGAATTGTAAATTTAAAAAAAAGGTATCTTTCAACAAGGTATGCGCAAAATCTAGATTATTTTAAACTTTTAAAATCATGTGATATCGGTTTGTCTACTGTTGTAGTATCAAAAAAGGTTTTAAATAAGTTTAGCAATCCGTTCCCATCTTTAAAAACGAAAGAAGATTATGTTTT
>Ga0315339_1001150_pt1 | contig 25414 bp, 27 predicted proteins | sample ASW17metaG_FD_204514 | JGI IMG/M metagenome (GOLD analysis project Ga0315339, IMG submission 204514) | Ammonia-oxidizing marine archaeal communities from Pacific Ocean, United States - ASW #17 | ecosystem: Environmental > Aquatic > Marine > Oceanic | place: USA: California | collected 2016-12-05 | reverse complement strand
GGGATGCGTTTGACATTTGCGGCCGAAGCCCTACCCCCGGCGCAAGGTGACGCGCCACTAGTACCCCCTGTGATAATTCGCTAGATTTTTGTCGAACCGGCATGTGCCAGAGTTAGTGAAAGTAGAATATGGCTGATGAATTGGGCAGCAAGCGCCTGATACATATCGATTTTGAAGAAGGTGCCCGCGCCCATCCAAGACCGGATGTCGAGCAAGAACGCCGTATTGCAATCTATGATCTGCTCGAAAAGAACTACTTTTTTCCACGTGGTAGCGACGACCAAGGTCCCTATTCTCTCAGCTTGAAAATCGCCGAAAATCGCCTGATTTTTGCCCTTCAAACAGAAAGCGGCGACGCCATCGAAGATATCACCCTCTCCATGAGCCCGTTCCGCTCATTGATGAAGGATTACGCGACAGTCTGCGAAAGTTATCTGGAAGCGATCAAAACGGCACCGAGGGCGCGCATTGAGGCCATCGATATGGGCCGACGCGGCTTGCATGACGAAGGTTCGGAACTACTACGCGAGCGGCTAAAAAAAAGCGCCGAAATAGATTTCGATACTGCGCGCCGGCTGTTTACACTCATTTACGTCCTGCACATGCGCGGCTAACTTTGCGATGGTCGATTTACCCTCCAGCGTTCTCTTTGCCTGCACGTGGAATTCCGTTCGCTCTCCCATGGCTGAAGGCATTATGAAAAGTTTGGTCGGCACCAACGTGTTTGTCGATTCCGTAGGCGTGCGCAAAGGCCAGCTTGATGCCTTCGTCATCGCCGTTTTAGATGAAATCAGCATTGACATGAATAATCACCAGCCCAAGACCTTCGAAGAGTTAGAAGATGATTCATTTGATCTAGTGATCTCACTGTCGCCGGAAGCCCAGCACAAAGCAGTCGAGATGACGCGCACCTCGCACTGTAAAGTAGAATTTTGGCATACCATGGACCCGAGCATTATTGACGGCAGCCGCGAGACCCAGATTGACGCTTATCGTAAAGTACGGGACGAGCTGAGCGAAAAATTACGCCAACGATTCTCGGCAGTGCGGGCTCCAGTGGTGTAACTATGTGCAACGCCCTGTGAATAGATTGCACGAAAGGATTATAGAGACTTTGTTAGAATCGATCACCCCAACGGCGCAACCAAAGCCAAAACTAGTTCTTGCGTCGGCCTCAGCGCGCCGCCTCGACCTGCTCGCACAAATTGGCGTAACACCTGATATCGTCGACCCGGCTGATCTTGATGAAACACCACGTAATAGAGAGGCGCCCCGTCCATACGCCAAGCGGATCGCCGCTGAAAAAGCACGTGCCGTCGCTGCGCGCCATGCGGGCGCCATGGTGCTGAGCGCTGATACGGCTGTGGCCTGTGCCCAGCGTATTCTGCCCAAGGCTGAAACTATGCGCGTAGCTGAAGATTGCCTGCGCTGCCTATCCGGCCGCCGCCACCGGGTATTGAGTGTAGTTTGCCTCATCCTGCCTGACGGTAGTATTAGGCAGCGCGTGGTTGAGACGGCCATTCGATTCAAGCGCCTTGAAGCACAGGAGATCGCAGCCTACATCAAAGGTGGGGAGTGGCACGGCAAGGCTGGTGGATACGCCATCCAGGGTCAGGCAGCTGTGTTTGTCGCCTGGCTTAACGGCTCCTATTCCAACGTTGTGGGCCTCCCTCTATTTGAGACCCACGCGTTGCTCAAAAGCGCCGGACTGGCCGGAAATTGGCAACCTCAAAAGGGCCCACTAATATTAGGTGACGTAATCAGGTGATTGACGAATTACTGATCTCCGCGACCCCTTTCGGCGTGCGAACGGCGCTCGTCGCCAACGGTCATGTTCGTGCCTTTAATGTCGAATCCCACGCCCGCCCGGGACTGCTCGGAAATATTTATATGGCGGCACCGGGACGCCAGGGTGGATCGGCACGTTTTGTCACCATCACCGAAGGTCAAAGCGCTTTTCTCGCTGAGAACAAGACAAGCGAATCAAGCTCAATTCGCAATCCTCTGGTGCAAGTGGTGCGTGATAGCTTGGCCGGCAAGGCGCCGCGCGTCACTACTAAGCCGGCCCTTGCCGGGCGCTATCTAATTTTCTTTCCAACAGTCGAGGGTACCAAAGAGGGCGCCAACCTGGCGCGCCGTATCGAAGATGAGGACGAGCGCACACGTCTCCGCGCCATTGGCCAGGATCTGGCCACAGAGGGCAGCAGCATAATACTGCGAAGCGCCGCTATAGGCGCGCCAGAAGACATGATCCGCGCCGAGGCCGCGCGTTTACGCACGCGGTGGACGGATATTACGAGCACACGCAAGTCCTGCTCTGCGCCGGCTCTTCTCTTTACCGGCCCAACGCTGGTCAAGCGCCTGATACGCGATATTCTGCCTGCCACGACCAAGCACATTCTGATCGACGATAAGAAAACCCACGCCGAGCTTAGTGCCTTTCTCGACGAGAACGCGCCGGAGCTCCGCGCCTGTTTGCACCTGGTCCAAGATGCGCTGTTCGAGCGCCACGATACGGCGGGCATGCTTGACGCAGCACTTGAGACTGAAGTTGTTTTGCCGGGTGGTGGACGACTGATGATCGAGCCGACCGAGGCATTGACCGTCATCGATGTGGATAGCGGTGTGCGCAGCGGTGCGCGAGCAAGCGCGCTCAGCGCTGCCTGCAGCGAAGCCGCCGCGACCGCTGCAGCGGAAATCCAGAGACGCAATATAGCTGGCCAGATTATTATTGATTTCCCTCGTCTTGGCGCGGCAAGCGCGCGCGAATCTCTGCTACGCGATATGCAAAAACATATGCGGAAAGACCTAGTCGCGCATAAAGTAGTGGCCATCAGCCCTTCCGGCCTGATGGAGATCACCCGTCGCCGTGCCGAAACGCCGCTGCTTGAGGCTCTGAGCGAAGCGGCGCCACGTGATAGCTCAGACACCTATGGTAGCTATGGAGGCTATGGAGTCAGGCGGGCAAGGCTCGACACCCTAGCTTTTGATATAGCGGATCAGGCGCGACAACAGGTGCGTCCTAGTACGCGCCGCGTTACCCTACACGTGGCTTCGGAATTGGCCGATTATATGGCTCAATTTGATGCTGCAGCGATCCACCAGGAGACTGCAACTCTTCGCGAGTGGCTCAGCACCGAAGTATTCGTAAAAAAAGAGCCGAGTTATAAGCGCGACCGTTGGACTGTCGAGACGACATGAAGATACAGCAGAGAATAACCCGCAACAGAGCGCGACTATAATGGACTGGCTGAACATCATTAAATTGGCAGCCGGCTTTTTGCTGTTATTTGTTGGCGGTGAAGTACTAGTGCGCGGCTCCGTCTCACTCGCCCGGCGTTGGCAGGTATCGTCCTTTCTGATCGGCGCCACGGTGATCGCCTTCGGTACCTCGGCGCCGGAATTGGTAGTCAGCTTGAAAGCCGCCTATGACGACGCCATGGGTATAGCGCTCGGCAATATTGTCGGTAGTAATATCGCTAATCTGTTGATGATTTTGGGCATGGCTGCCCTTCTTGCGCCGATAATCGTTAACCGCCGCGCCGTCATGCGCGACGCTATGGCGCTGGCCGCCGCCACTGGATTGCTCACTCTATTTGTCGTGTTGGGCGAAATAAGCCGCTGGCAGGGCGGCCTGATGTTCGTTCTGCTGGCTTCGCTGATCGTCTATTCCTACTGGTCGGAACGGCGCAGGGTGGTACCTTCGGGCGAGCTCCAAGCCAAGGTAGAAGCCGAACTGCAGGATATTCCGCATAGTATGATGACCGCCGGGGCTTTTGTCATCACTGGCCTTGCGAGCATCGCTTTCGGTGCCCATTTTCTGGTTGAGGCCGCTATTGTGGTGGCGCGTGGTATCGGCATGTCGGAGGCGGTAATCGGCCTCACCGTGGTCGCCGTCGGCTCTTCCCTGCCGGAGCTAGCTACCACCATCGTCGCTGCCTACCGCAAACATGCCGATATGGCGCTAGGAAATGTAATCGGCTCAAGTTTATTCAACATATTGGGAATTCTTGGACTTGTCTCGTTTATCCACCCCATCGCCGCGCCCAAAGAAATTGCCGCCTTTGATATCTGGATTATGCTCGGCATCACCGCTTTCGTACTCGCACCCGTTTTTGCCGGCATGCGTATCAACCGTCCGGTGGGCGGCTTGTTCGTGCTGCTTTATGCCGGTTTCATCGCGGTGCAATATCTTGGTTTCATTAAGCCATGAGGTCATCTGAAAACAACTGCATGCGCCTTCTTACCTGCTAAAGGCCAATTGCTGGACAGGCTCCTATATTTCTCCTATAACCCGCTCTTCAAGGCCCCCCTGCCCAGGTAGCTCAGTTGGTAGAGCAGCGGACTGAAAATCCGCGTGTCGGTGGTTCGAATCCGCCCCTGGGCACCATTTTTCTTTTTAATACAATGCATTAGTACATTATTCTATAATTTAATAGTTTTGGTAAATTATAGAGTACCCATTAGAATAGGGTGTACATACCTATTCTTATTTCCTTTCTTCTGTTTGGCATCTAGTCCAAACTTGCTGTCTAGCCAGCGATCCCTAAAGGCGACATGCTGGGTCCTCTCAACATGGTAACCGGTTGCCGCTTCCACCCACGCTGCCCATTGGCAAGGGACATCTGTCGCAGCGACGAACCGCAGCTGAATCAGTTGGGCCATCAACATTCCAGTGCTTGCTATTTTGCAGAAGATACTCGGGCAATCTGGATGCAATAAGGCGTCGTTTCCACCTAATAAAGTCAAGGTAGTCCGGTCGATGTATTCAAGTTGATAATTCCGATGCTAAACGTCTACTCTGGATCAAACTGAGACAAAAACGCCTTGTAAAAAAATAGGTCCGCTTTGTCGCATACAACGGACATTTAGCCATGTTCGGCTGATTCAAGTCATTCTGGCTGTTACAATTTCGGTAGAATTTCGCGCGAGATTATTTTGAGCTGTTCGGGCAGCTCCTCAGAGGGCACAACACACAGAACCACCGAGGTCGAGCCGGCAGCGAATTGGTTTTGAATGCCGGCGAGACACTCCGCCGGATCGCCGGCAATGGCCAACCAATCGATCCATTCATCCGGCATTTTATCTTCGACCGCTTGAGCGCCGCCTTCGGCGATCAGCCCAACCAGTTGATCGTTGAGGCCATAGGCGCCGGTTAAGAGGGTCGGGCCCATGGCGTCTAAATAGAAGGCCGTGGCGGCACGCACCTTGGCGCGGGCCAGTTCGCGCTGGTAGGCGACGGCAGTGAGTGCATAGGTGACAAAGCGGAAATTCTCAACACCATCCAGGCGCTGCTTCTTGATACGCTCTGTAACAGTGCGCACATATTCTGGGCCGCCGAGGGCGGAGATCATGAGGCCGTCGGAAATCTCGGCGGTGAGGTCAACGGATTTCGGGCCGACTACAGCGGCCAAAACCTCTAGTTCAGGCGCTGGGTGGGTAAGAGTTACGTCGACAAAGCTGAAATACTCGCCATCTTGATTAAGAGTTTTGCCGGCGAGCAGGCTTTTGACTGCGCTTACGCTCTCGCGCATGGCGGTTAAAACTGATTTTGGATAGAGCTTCATCTGTCGTGTCCAGGCTGGCACCCCATGCCCCATACCGAGCGTAAAACGCCCGGGATAAGCGCGCGCTAGTGTCGCTGCTTCCATAGCCGTCACTGCCGGATGGCGCACCACAGCAGAGACCGCACCAATACCTACTTTAATTGAGTCTGTCGCCTGTAAAGCCATGGCGGCGCTGGAGAAACCCGATAGCATGAAATAATCCTCGGCAAACCACAGTTCTACAAAGCCTGCTGCTTCTACCTGGCGGCTAAGTTTGACTATATTCTCCGGCGGCACATCGCCAAGAATAAAAATGCCGACGGGAGGTGCTTTGCCGTTCATGTGGTGTCTCCTTAAGATCAATGTTGCCGAGCATAATATGAGTATATCTTGTGCGGAGGTCGTGAGACAAAGATAACTAATCGAAAATTATGTATTGGGAGATAGAAGACATGGCAACATCAGCCAAAGTGGTGATTGAAAAATGGTTGGGCCATCTGGCGACAGGTAATATGGATATGATTGTCGCCATGTTCACCGACGACGCGGTGATCGATATGCCGGGCTCCAGCAATTTGCCGTGGGCAGGGCGTTGGCAGGGCAGAGCCAAAATTGATGAATATTTCAAGGTCATGCCCGCGGCGCTAAATATTCTTGAACATGAACATAAACTTTGGGTGGCGGAAGACGATATGGTGGCAGTCACCGGCCTTGAGGCAGCCGCCTCGCATGTCAGTGGTAAGGATTACCGCGCCAAATGGTGCTGGGTATTCAAGGTGCGCAGCGACAAGATTGTTCTTTGGGATGCCTATGAGGATACTGAGGCTATGGCCAATTGTGGCCCATGGAAATAAGTCATTTATGACCTCTGGAGGTGGAGCAGTACAGATGATCGTAAATTTCACAAAAGCCGTATGTTATAAAACGAGGCTCCGTCCTAATTTATTTAAGAGCCCAAACTAATTTTGGTGTACAGTTTTAAAAAGGATAAACCAAAAATAGTTGGGAGAGAGGGCAAGAATGGAACCAACCGATTTTATGCAGCGCGCCATCGACCTTTGCCAGCAGAAGATGGATGCAGGCGAAGGTGGATTTTGCGCCAGTCTTGTAGTCAAGGACGGCGAAGTGATCGGCGAGGGCTGGAACGATGTCATCAACAACTCCGATCCCACCGGCCATTGTGAAATTCACGCGTTGCGCAGGGCGGGCAAGAAACTCGGAACCCCGAACCTGTCGGGCTGTGAGCTTTATACCACCTGGGAGCCCTGTCAGATGTGCGCTGGCGCCATTTGGTGGGCGCGCATCGACCGGGTTTATTATGCCAACCTACTCAGTGATGCGGAACGGCTTGGCATGGATATCGGCGATTTACACCGTGAAGTTAGCGCGCCGACCAATGGCCGCTCTCGGCCTTATGAGCGGCTGATGGGTGAAGAGGCCTTTGGTGTTTTAAAGCGCTGGTTTGATGCAACTAAGCCGGGAATGATCTGACTGGTTTAAATACCTAATAGTATGTAATATTACTGATGCAATTATAAAAACAGCCTTCAAAAATGAAATTAGGGGGGTGCGTTTAAACCCCTTTATGATTTAGCTATTCAAGCAAGGAAAATGAAACATGACTTCACCCAAATCCGAAAAGAAGCAAACTTGGCGTCTCACCCGGCGTCGCTTTCTCAAAGGTTCAGCGGCTTCTGCTGCCGCTATCGCGGCGACCAGCGTGACCAAGCGTGTCGCTTGGTCGGAAGACAATACGCTCAGTTACCTCTGTTGGCCTGGCCATGGAGCCGAAGAAGTAGTGGGGCTTTTTGAAGAAACCCATGGCGTGAAAATTATATCCAAGGAATATGTTGGCGGCGAAGCCATGATGGCGCTTATCAACCAAAGCTCTGCCGACACCTATGATGTTGTTTTGAGCGACCGGGAATATGTGACTATGCTGAATGCCGGTGGCTTCATCAACGAAATGGACCCAAATGATTATCCGTTCGATGATTTTTGGCCACAATTTCAAAAACTTCCTGGCCATTGGCTGAACGACAAGCTCTATTCGGTAATGATCGATTTTGGCTATCTCGGTATTGTCCACAATACCGATCACATCTCTGAAAAAGAAGCCTCATCCTACAAGATTTTGTGGGACCCAAAGCTCACCGGAAAAGTTGGTAATTTCGATTGGTACCTGCCGACCATGGGAAATCTCAGCCAATATAATGGCAACAAGACGCCCTTCACCATCGATGACGCCGCCTTCGCCGCCCTGCGCGATACGGTGTTGTCCCTCAAGCCGCAGGTCAGTGCTTTTTACGGCATGGCGGATGTCTTCACCTCACTGACCAATGGCGATGCCTGGGCGATGCCGGGAATCGGAGATTGGATCACGATCCTCCTCTCGGCTGACGGCGTGCCTGTCACCACCACCATTCCGGATGAAGGTGGCCTTCAGTGGACCGAATCCGTAAGTATCACCAAAGGCAGCAAAAAGCAGGCGCTGGCTAAGCAATTCATCCAGTATTTGGCCTCTCCCGAAGGCCAAATTCGGGTCGCGTTAAAGTCTTCTTATATGGGCTCTATTCCCAACAAAAAGGGCTGGGAACTCATGAATGAAGTAAATCCAGAAGGCGCCAATGTTCTGCGTCACCGTTTCGACAAGCGGAACGTTATGGATGAATATGCCGACGGCAAAATCGCTCTTCGCCAATTGCCGGAGCTACAATCGATAGATGATTGGTCGGAAGTGTGGAACGAATTTAAGAATATCTAGATTGGAATTGGCGAGTCGCTGCCATTTGGCGGTGGCTCGTTTTCCCTTCTCCGCATAATATAAATGCTATTTAAATGGCCCCTATGGCCAATAATGCTTTGACGCCTTCGTCTGTCGTCGCAGGAGGACGCGTGCGCAAAGTCGATGGCTACGCTCTTTTTTGGGGCGCGCCTTTGGCGCTTTGGCAGCTATTATTTTTTTTGGCGCCGCTTGTGTTCCTTGTGGTGATAACCTTTTGGACGGTCAAAAATTTTCGCCTTGAGGCTGATTTTGATACCATTAATTGGGTCAAAATGTTTTCCAAGAGCTATGTCATCGATATCTATTTTCGCACGCTCTATTATGGCGCTATCGCAGCCATAATATGCAGCATACTGTCTTTTCCTGCGGCCTATGCGCTGGCTTTTAAGGCTTCACCGTCGATACAGCGGATCGGCATCTTCATGCTGATTACCCCATTTTTTACCAGTTATCTAGTGCGCGTCTATTCCTGGCAAACGGTCATTTCAGACAATGGTTTGCTCAATGGTGTGTTTGGCTTTTTTAGCTTTGGGCCGATAGATATGCTGAACACAATGTTCGGCACAATGATCGGCTATATGACACTTACCCTGCCGCTGGTCATTTTACTGCAGTTTTTCAGCCTCTCCAATGTCGACAAAAACTTGATACAAGCAGCACATAACCTTGGCTGCGGCCGCCTGCGCACGGTGTTTCTGGTAATTATCCCGTCGGCGAAAACCGGTATAATCATCGCTTGCACATTTGCCTTTATCCTCTGTTTCGGAGACCTGGTGAGCCCGACGTCACTCGGTGGCAGTAACCCGCCGACGCTAAGTATTCTGATCGTCGATACAGTGAAGCAAGGCAACAATTGGCCACGCGCGGCAGTGGTGGCAGTAGTAATGGTACTGACCCTCATCGCTGTCGCTTTTACAGCACTTTATTTCGCCTATAGCCTCAAGAAATCGAAAGCATGAGCATCGACCGCATAATCGGGTACGCACTTCGTAGCTGGTTTATTCTGGCGCTTGTTTTTATTTTTGTGCCGATCGTTATCAGCTTCATTTTCTCCTTTAGCCCGAATCGCTACCCAACCCTACCGCTCGGTGGCTTCAGCACCGGCTGGTATGAGCTAATCATGAATGAAGCGCCTGTACCGCGCGCTTTTGGTAACAGCATTAAGGCGGGCGTAATGGTCGCCCTGATTTCTACTTTTATCGGCTTTGCTGCTGCCTATACGGATTATCGCTACCGCTTCTTCGGTAAGAATTTTTATCTTGCTCTGGCGCTTCTACCGCCAACCATTCCAGTCCTTATCCTGGGTTTGGTAATGCTTATGTATCTCAGCCGAATTAGTTTGGTAGGTGAACTTTATTCAGTTGTCCTGGCTCATGTGGTGTATTGCATCCCCTTTGCCATGGCACTGATCCGCCTGCGTCTAGCACAGATGAATCCAGACCTTGAAAGCGCCGCCTGGAATTTGGGTGCCAATTCGTGGCGCGCGATGCGTGAAGTGATTCTCCCCTTTACCCTTCCGTCAATCTTTGCCGCACTGGCGCTCACCATGGCGGTTTCATTCGATGAATACATGATCGCTTTCTTTACTGGCGGCGTCACGGAGACCCTACCCGTGCGTGTGCTTGCTCTCTTGCAGGGCCAGGTCAGCCCGCGCATCAATGCTATTGGCAGTATTGTATTTACCATATCCATGAGCCTGGTGATCCTGGCACAAATTCTCTTATTGTCGCGTCGCTCCGGCGAACGCAACGTTGCCGCTGGAGGCAAATAACCATGTCGGAAGCCTTACTTGTATTGGATAAGGTCGTAAAACGTTTTGGCGAGCATGTCGCTGTAAAAGGGGTGGATTTACAAATCAGCCAAGGTGAATTCCTTGCCATTATGGGGCCGTCCGGCTGTGGCAAAACAACAACGCTCCGAATGATTGCCGGCTTGGAGCAACCCAGTGAGGGTGAAATTCGCCTCAATGGCAAACGCATAAACGAGCTCAAACCGTGGCAACGCGACACCCCGCTGGTGTGGCAAAACTTGGCGCTGTTTCCCCATTTGAGCGTCTTAAAGAATGTCGAATTTGGCCTGAAGATGCGTAATATTGCCGCACGTGAGCGGCGCGAGCGTGCCATGAATTGGCTGGAACGCATGGACCTTCACGCTTATGCCGGGCGCAATATAACGCAGCTTTCAGGCGGCGAGCGCCAGCGGGTTGCGATTGCCCGAGCGTTGGTTACCGAACCCGAAATTCTCCTGCTTGACGAGCCCTTAAGCGCGCTTGATGCGCATTTACGTATCCGGATGCAATCGGAAATCACACAACTACAAAAGCAGCTCGGCATCACCTTTGCCTACGTCACCCATAATCAATCAGAAGCCTTCGCCATGGCGAGCCGAGTGGCCATCATGAATGACGGCTTGATTCAACAGATCGGCAATCCGCGCGAGGTTTACCGGGCACCGGCCAATCATTTCGTCGCTGAATTTGTCGGCAGCAACAACATTCTCACTGGCACAGTGGTGGCGCTCGACGGGGACCGCGCAACGGTGGATACGGCGCACGGCAAGTTCAACGTTCCGGTGCCGGACCCGGCGCCGATCAAGGGCGATACGTTAGAACTTGTGATCAGCGCCGACCTCATCGCCATATCCGACAGTGCCGGCGAATATGAAAATGTGATTACCGGCGAGCTAATCAGCGAGGAGTTCATCGGCTCGGTAATAACGCTTTATCTCGATATCGGCGACGGTACCGTATTTCGCGTACAGAAGCAGCAGCATGAGCTAGATTCTCTCGACTACGCCTCAGGGCGGAAACTATTCGCCTCATGGCAGGCCAAAGATACATATGTATTGCCACGTTAGAAGCAGCAGTTAAACAAGGAATATAATATGACCATCCATATCAAGGGCGCCAAGATCATCGCCATGGATTCCACCCATGGCAGCGAGGCGTTTGATGGTGACATTATGATCGAAGGCCAGCGCATTGTGGCGATGGGTGCGGCGCTGCCGGAGGCAGACTCCGATATTGTCATCGATGGACATGACAAGCTGGTCACTCCGGGTTTTGTTAACGCGCACATCCATACGCCAGAGGCGCTGTTCCGCGGTCGTTATGAAAATCTGCCGCTCGAAATGTGGATGACGCTGGCCTATTTCCTGGTTGGTGACGGCCAACTTGCACCGCGCGCACTTTATCTACGGTCTATGCTGGTCGCCATGGATGCACTCCGCAACGGCGTGACCTTTCTCGCCGATGATATTCTCGAAGCGCCGCTGCAATCGATGGAGACGCTTGGCTGTATCTTCCAGGCCTATGACGATGTTGGCATTCGGGCGAATATTTCCGGCCACGTCATCGACCGGCCGATCGCCGACACCATTCCTTTTTTTAACGAAATATTACCGGACAATCTATTGGCGCAAATCAATGCCGGAAGGCCACCGAGCGTGGATGAGTACGTTGCCTTTGCTAAGGAGGCTTTCTCGCTTTATCACGGTCGCGCCGACGGGCGGTTGCGCTTCATGGTGGCACCCTCGGGGCCACAGCGCTGTACGGTGGAGCTGATGCAGGCGGCGGACGAATTGGCGCGTGCCAACAGCACAGCCTTTCACACCCATATCGTCGAAAGCAAGGTGCAGGCAGTGGCCGGCCATGAATTTTACGGCAAAACCCTAGTACAATATATGCATGATCTCGGGCTGCTTAACCGCGGCACCACTATTGCGCACGGCGTCTGGACCACGGAAGAGGACATCGCGCTGTTGGGCGCGGCCAAATGCTCGGTAGTGCATAATTCTCTCTCTAACATGAAGCTCCATTCCGGCGTGGCGCCTATCCGCCGAATGATCGATTCCGGCGTCAATGTGGCGATTGGAACGGACGGTGTTTCGACCAGCGACACGCCACGCATGTTCGATGCCATGCGCGCGGCAGCGAATATGCACGGCGTGACAACCGGCGATTATGATGCCTGGCTTAGCTCCCATGAAGTGATTCACGCGGCAACAATGGGCGGCGCCTATAGCGCTCTGTTGGAAGATGATATCGGCTCGCTTGAAGTGGGTAAAAAGGCGGACCTTGTCATCATGGATTTGCGCAATGCCAATTTCGTACCGCTCAACGACCCGCGGAAACACATCGTCTATTGCGAGAATGGCAGTTCGGTCGAAACCGTGATTGTCGACGGTGAAATCGTTGTACGCGACGGCCTACTGACAAAAATAGACGAGGAGGCATTGCTCGATGAATTCCGCGCGTTGGTACCGGAGCTGATGGCCAAGCATGTGCCACAGGAAAAACAGAACGAAGTCTTCATTCCTTATCTACAGGAGGTCTACAAACGCTGTGCCTCCGTCGATCTTGGTATTCACCGGTATGGCGGCAACGATATGCCTTCTTGGCCATAGAATTAGCGGCCATGAAAGGGATTTTTGATGCATGATAACGTTCGAATTTGCGAACTGAATTGGGTGGAATATGACCGCCGCCTGCGTGAAGAGGTGCCGGTGGTGATGCTGCCGATTGGCTCGCTTGAACAGCATGGCCCTCATCTGCCGATGCATTGCGATTCCCTAATTCCGGCGGCAATCTGTGAAAATGTCGCGAAGCGGTCTGGCAATTTGGTCGCCCCAACGATCAATTATGGCTACAAGTCTCAACCCAAAACCGGCGGCGGCAATCATTTCCCCGGCACCACCAGCCTAGATGGAATGACCTTAATTTCCTTGGTGCGCGACGTGATCAAGGAATTCGCACGCCATGGCGTGCGCAAAATGGCGCTAATGGATGGCCATTACGAAAATAATATGTTCCTCGTCGAGGGCATCGACTTGGCGCTTCGCGAATTGCGCCGCGACGGCATCAATGATCTCAGCATTGCTAAGCTGCCCTACTGGGAATATGCCTCGAAGGCTACGCTCAATAAGGCGTTCCCGGACGGTTTCCCGGGTTGGCCGCTTGAACATGCCGGCGTGATGGAAACCTCGATGATGCTGCATCTCCATCCCGAGCTAGTAAACATGAACAAAGTGCCAACGCACCCACCAGCAGATTTTCCGCTACACGACATCTACCCTTACGATCCGTCAACGGTACCATCTTCGGGTGCGCTTTCCTCGGCTGCAATCGCGACGGCAGAAAAAGGCAAAATGTTCATGGAAGAATATGTCACTAGTGCGGCAGCGGCGCTCGATGAAGCCTTCGAACAACCTAAAAAAAATATCATTCTCGACGATAAAAGTTAAAGGAAAACAGGATGAGCTATTTGATTAAAGGCGCGACCATTGTCTCCATGGACACCGCGCACGGCACCGAGCCATTTACTGGTGATATCCTCATAGAGGACGACCGCATCAAGGAAATTGGCGAAAATGTTTTTGATGACGGCGTCGACCAAACCATCGACGGGCGCGGCAAGCTGGTGATGCCGGGGCTGACTAATGCCCACGTTCATTCCTGGGAAGCAATGATGAAGGGGCGCTATGATAACCTGCCTCTCGAACTGTGGATGCTACTTTGCTACCCAATACTTGGGCAAGTACCATTACCCCCACGGTTAGTCTATTTACGCACAATGATAGTTGGGATGGAATGCCTTAAAACAGGCGTAACTAATGTGCTTGACGATGTCCTGGAAATGCCAACACAGGACTTGGACCAGCTCGAAGCGACATTTCAGGCCTATGACGACCTTGGAATGCGCGCCAACCTTTCTGGCCATATTATCAACCGACCGTTTAGCGAAACCATCCCCTTCTCCGATGAATATTTACCGGAGGATTTAAAGGCCAAGGTCTCGGCATCAGCCCCTCCAACCACCAAATATTTTATTGAACTTGCCGAAGAAGCGGTATCGCGTTTCCATAATAAGAAAGGTCGCCTACGTTACGTGGTTGCACCTTCCGGCCCACAGCGCTGCACCGACGACATGCTGGTCGCCGCCTACGAGCTCGCCGAAAAGCACGACATGGCCTACCACATCCATATTTTAGAATCAAAAATTCAGGCCGTTACGGGTCACGAATTTTACGGTAAAACCCTCATTGGCCATATGAACAATATCGGCGCGCTCGGGCCCCGCACGACCATTGCTCACTCGATCTGGGTAACGGATGATGATATTGCAATGATCGCAGATGCCGGCTCAACCGTTGTGCATAACGCCATCTCTAATCAGAAACTTGGTGCAGGCATAATGCCCTACCGTAAATTGATGGACGCTGGTATCACGATTGGCCTAGGCTCCGATGGGATTTCGACCAACGATAACCCGCGGATTTTTGATGTAATGAAAGCGGCGGCGCTTTTGCATAAGGTCTCAACACCAGACTATCCACAGGGGCCGACAGCAAGTGAAATATTGCGCGCCGGAACCATTAATGGTGCGCGCACCGCCATGATCGATGGCGATACCGGCTCGCTTGAAGCAGGCAAGAAAGCCGATCTCCTGGTGCTTAATATGAAGACGCTGAACTTCACGCCGCTTAACGATGTGCGTAATCATCTGGTCTATTGCGAGAATGGCACCTCGATCGAGAAGGTCATGGTCAATGGCGAAATCGTAGTAGAGGACAACCGCCTAAAGCGAGTGGACGAAGCGGCGCTTCTCGAAGAGTTACGCGGCCATTTGCCGGAATTTCAAAAACAGCATGAGCAGTTGGAAGAGCTTAATAGAGCTTTTCGTCCAGCCTTTGAAAAAATACACAAGCGATGTTGTGGGCATGACTTAGGGATTAACAGGTTCTCGCGACAACCATCTGAATGGTATGAAAATAACTTAAAAACCTGAGGGAGGTGGAAATGGATTTTATTCTTAAAAATGCCAATGTAGCGCATCGGGACGAGCCGGTTTGGCAGGCGGACATTGCAATAAAAGACGGGCATGTTGTAGCTGTTGAGACCAACATTACAGCTGAAGCTAAGCAGGTAATTGAATGTAATGGTAAACTAGTAAGCGGTTCGTTAATTGATGGCCATGTTCACCTGGATATGGTCCTTGCGGCAGGCTTGGAACGGGAAAATGAGTCTGGGACTCTTCATGAAGGCATTGAAATCTGGTCTGACTTTAAAGAGAAGCGCACGGTAAATGCGATCAAAGAGCGGGCACGTCGTGCGATTGATTGGGAAGTAGCGCAAGGCACTGGATTTATCCGCACTCATGCAGATTGTGTTGACGATAGCCAACTTTCTACCCAGGCGCTTCTTGAACTTCGTGATGAACTTCGTGATCGGGTGGATCTTCAAATAGTAGCCTTTAACCAGATAGATCTAGAATCTTACCCAGACGGTGAAAAACATATGCGGGCTTCACTTGATATGGGTGCAGATGTAGTGGGCGGTCTTCCACACAACGCTGTCACCCGAGAGGCCGGTATCGAAAGCCTGATGTTTATATTTAATGAGGCTGAAAAGCGTGGACTGATGATTGATGTCCATTGTGATGAGGTTGATGATAGTCATGCGCGTTTTGTTGAAATCATGGCAGAACAGACTTTAAAACGGGGCATGGGTGGGCGTGTGACTGCCAGCCATTGCGTCGCTATGCATTCTTATAACAATGCTTATGCCTATAGACTGATGGGTTGGATTCAACGTTCAGGACTGAATGTAACGGCTAATCCATTTGATAATATTATTTTACAAGCGCGAGAAGATACTTATCCGAAACGGCGTGGTATGACGCGCGTGAAGGAGCTACTACAGGCAGGGATTAATGTAGGTATGGGTCATGATTCTATTATGGATCCTTTTTATCCACTGGGTCGCGGTGACATGGTGGAAGCAGCATCCTTGACTCTTCATGTGTGTCAAATGTCAGGAGTTAAGGAGATTGATTCCTGTTTCGATATGATCACTTGGCGTAATGCGTACAACCTGGGTCTGCAAGATTACGGTGTGACGCCAGGTGCCAAGGCTGATTTAGTAGTCTTCGATGCCACCAGTAAGGCGGACGTATTACGAATCAATCCAGCACGTACCCATGTCTTCAAGCATGGCAAGGTAGTAGCCGAAACCAAACCGGCTGAAAGCAGAGTATTGGGAGACTCAGTAGATTTTACGCGCGGCAATTGATCCTATCTTCTTAGGATCTCCCTAACGGCCCAGATGATCCTGCGAATAATCTCGGGGCGCCGTATTATAGAGCGTCTAAACTGAATTGCGCTGAGCCAAGCACTCGAATCGCCGTGGCCCTCTCCACGCGCCAAGAGAGCTATCGGGCTAACTAAATCCCTACTGTCAGTCGGTAGGTGCTGAATGCGCCACATTTGTGCGCGCATGCAAGCCGCGCAGAACCGATATTTCCTGCGCCGTCGGCGCCGCTGTCGTTGCCAGTTGATTAGAATATTTCACAGGCCAGCCGCAGGTCTCCTGTACATTTTCCCGCGTCACGCCCGGGTGCAAAGAGTGTACGGTAAATTCCTTGGTTTCCGGGTCTGGCTTCCAGACAGCAAGGTCTGTGACCATCAGGGTTGGGCCTTTGGTCTTGATGCCAAGATTTTCCCGTGCCGAGCCACCCACGCCGTGGCCACATGATGTGACGAAATCAACTTTCTGCACCAGGCCGCGCTTGCTTTGCTTCATGGTGATGAAAATCTCGCCGCAAGAGGTGGCGATTTCCGGCGCTCCACCACCACCGGGCAAACGAATCTTCGGGCTATGATAATCGCCAATCACCGTGGTGTTGATATTGCCAAACTTGTCGAGCTGGGCAGCGCCGAGAAAGCCAATCGTTACTCGGCCACCCTGCAACCAGTAGCGAAACATCTCCGGCACGGAAACCGTGGTGACCGCTGTATCGCACAATTCGCCATCGCCAATTGACAGCGGTAAAACATCCGGCGCAGTGCCAATAGTGCCGCTCTCATAAATTAACGTGATATCCGGCGCATGGGTGAGCCGAGCCAAGTTGCATGCGGCTGACGGCGCGCCGATACCGACAAAGCAGACATCCTCCGAGCGCAATGCGCGCGATGCGGCGATGGTCATCATCTCATCGGGGCGAACGTCGCTCATATTGCGCTCCTAAAATTCTTCACGCGCTCGGCAAAATTATTCGGCGACGCAACGAGCACATTGTCCTGCATCCAGGCCTTGAACCGCTCCCTATCCGCCGCGATCACATCCCAGGCCACATAGCTCGCATTGTCACGATCATAATAGCCGTGCGTATAGCTCGGATGCGCACCGCCCGGCACCTCTGAGATCGCTGTCACCGCCCAGCTTGGCAGGACGCAGGCATTGGGATGCACATCGTCAAAACTATCGACGATTTCTTCCACGGTCACGACGGAGCGCTCAGCAGCCAGCACGGCTTCTTTCTGGATACCGATAATGCCCTCGATCAAAACATCGCCCTTTTTGTTGGCCTTTTGCGCGTGGATAAAGCTCACATCAGGCCGAACGCTCCGAACCGCCGCTAATTTTTCGCCAGTAAATGGGCATGTGACTGATTTAATATTCAGATTGACCTCTGCCAACTCGGCTCCGACATAGCCGCGAAATACCGCCATTGGAAGCCCGGCCGCGCCAGCTTCATAAGCGTTCGCCATTGCCGAATGAGAATGCTCTTCAATCTCAAGTGAATTCGGCCAGCTATTTTCAATCGCATCGCGTACCCGGTGCAGCAACCCCACACCCGGATTGCCGATATAGGAAAACACCAGTTTTTTCACCATACCCATGCCGATCATCTGGTCATAGACGATGTCCGGTGTCATGCGAACCAACGTCAACTCCCGGCGCCCCTGCCGGATCGCTTCATGGGCTGCAGCATGGGGAATGAGGTGAGTGAAACCCTCGAAGGCAGCGAAATCACCATCGTGAAGATTCTCCGCCACCGCATCGCAGAGGGGTTGAAATTTAGCCATTCGTTAAGTCCTCATCCCATTTTCAATGCTGCGCCCACCGCATACTGTGCCAGATATTTACAGTCAATGATAAGTTCATCGCCCGTTACGATATAGCCCGCCAATCCGCCAGTGTGGCACAAATCACTGGCAATCCGGCCAAAGACCTGCAACCCTTTGTAATCTCATACCCTACCGGCAGATATCTTCATGGCTCATAATCTTCAGCATAATTACGCACAGGAAGTCTGGGACAAAGATCGCCAGCATTTCCTTCATCCGTGGACGCATTTTGAATCTTTCGACAAGGAAGGCGCTTTGGTCATGAATGAGGCCGATGGTGCCTATGTGACCGACATTCACGGCAAGCGCTATCTCGATGGCATCGGTGGATTATGGTGCGTCAATGTAGGCTATGGGCGTGAGGAAATCGTCCAGGCGATTGCCGATCAGGCGCGCAAGATGCCTTATTTCAACCCCTTTGTGGATACGACGAACGTCCCCGCAGCAGAGCTAGCAGCGAAATTGGCGGAGTTAGCGCCGGGCGATCTCGACCATGTGATGTTTGCCGGCGGCGGCTCAACCGCCAATGATTCGGCCTATCGCCTGATACAATATTATCAGCGTGATCGCGGCAAGCCGGAGAAACGTAACATCATCGCGCGCAAAGAGGCCTATCACGGCTCGACCGATTTAGCGGCCAATCTGAGCGGCAAGACGGCAGACCGTAATCCGAATTTCGAATATATCTACGACAATATTCATCATATCTCGACGCCCAACCCCTACCGCCGCCCGAACGGTATGAGCGAGGCGGAATTCACCACTTTTCTCGTCGACGAGTTCGAGCAGAAGATTCTTGAGCTCGGGCCCGAGACGGTATCCGCCTTCTGGGCCGAGCCGATCATGGGCGCCGGCGGAGTGCACGTGCCGCCACAGAATTATTTCACCGGCATCCGTGCGCTCTGCGATAAACACGATATCCTCTTTGTCGCTGATGAAGTGGTGACAGGCTTTGGCCGGGTCGGCCATTGGTTCTGTTCGAAGGATATGTTCGACATTCAGCCGGATGTGTTGGTCTGTGCCAAGGGACTGACATCGGGATACCAACCCTTGGGCGCGACGATTATCTCCGACCGAATTTATAAATCGATCAGCGCAGATCCCGGCAATTGGTTTAACAACGGCTTTACCTATTCGGGCCATCCAGTGGCCTGTGCCGCAGCGCTGAAGAATATTGAGATCATGGAGCGGGAAGACCTCTTCGCCAATGTGCGCGAAGTCGGCCCCTACTTCATGGAGCGTCTGCAAACCTTACGCCATGTGCCCCATGTCGGTGATGTCCGCGGCAGCCACTTCATGGCCTGCATCGAATATGTCGCTAATACAGAAACCAAGGAAATGTTCCCCTACGAAGTTAATATCGGTAAGCGTGTTTCCAACGCTGCGGAAAAACGCGGCTTGATCGTCCGCCCTGTTGGCCATCTCAATGTTCTGTCGCCCTGCCTTATTCTCACCAAAGCGCAATGCGATACGATCGTTGATGTGCTGCGTGACAGCATGACTGAGGTGCTGAGTGAGTTAAACTCTGACGGCGTTATCTGACGCACGCCCACCATCAAAGTTGGTGCGCTTGCCCGATATAGCTGGCGGATTGCATTTCGCTCAGGCGTGAAACAGTGCGGGCGAATTCGAAGGCGCCGTGGCCTTCGGCATAGAGCGCTTCAGGGGCGACTGCGGCCGAACAGATCAGATTGACGCGGTGTTCGTAGAGCACGTCGATCAAGGTGACGAAGCGCTTGGCCTCATTACGATTATCCGGCCCCATGCGCGGGATATCGTGCATGATCAGCGTATGAAATGCTTCTTGTAGCGCGATGTAGTCCTGCGCGCCTAACGCTGTGGCGCAAAGTTCTTCGAAGCTCACCACGGCGACACCGCGTGCGGTGCGGGCGATGGTGAGGGTGCGGCCCTGGATGGTGAAGCTTTCCGGCTCCGGCGGGATGCCATCGCTTAAATGGCTAAAGATACGCTCCAGCTCGCTCGCCGATGCCGGCCCGATCGGCGTGTGATAGAGGCGCGAGCGTTTGATGAAGCGGGTGCGGTAATCGATCGCACCACCCAGCTCGACCAACTCAAGTCGCGCCTTGATAAGATCGATAAACGGCTCAAAGCGCGCGCGATTAATACCGTTTCTATAGAGCGCACCAGGTGCGCGATTGGAGGTCATGACAATAATCACGCCGGCTTCAATCAATGCCTCGAATAGCGGCCCTAGAATCATCGCATCACCAATATCGGTGACATGGAAATCATCGAAACAGAGAAGGCGCGTATGTTCGGCCAGCCGATGAGCAAAATTGGCGAGGCCATCATCGCCGCCCGTTCGGGTTCCGTTTACCAGGTCGAGGTTAATCTGACTATGCGCTTCCTGCATGAAATGATGGTGATGCACGCGGCGCTTTGCAACCACGGTCGCACAGTCAAAAAACATATCCATCAACATAGATTTGCCCCGTCCCACGCCTCCATGGATATAGATGCCACGCGGCCCATTATCGTCACCGCCAGAACGCATTCTTTTTTTGAACAGCTTAAGTCCACGCCGAGCCGGATTTGCCAGCCCCTCTTTCAAACGCTCCTGGAGCGCCTGCAGGCGCTCTGCTGCGGCTTCTTGATCACTATCGAAAAGAATATTATCTGCACTGACAGCGGCGTTATGGTTGCGCGCGAGGTCAGCGACGTGCGGTCCGGAGCCTTCCGTTTCAGTCACCTGTAATTCCGCACCATTGCTCAGCGCTGTGCCTTAATGGGATTGATGATCAACCACCTGGTAATGCCCGTTGCATAACTCACCAAACATCAGCGACACTTCGGGGTGGGACACAGGCAACCCACTCTCATCCACAAGCAAATTTTGCTCCGACACATAGGCCTCGTAGGTCACTTCGCTATTTTCAGCAAGCAGATGATAATAGGGTTGCTCTTTGGGTGGGCGAATATTTTCGGGAATGGCCAACCACCATTCTTCCGTATTGCTGAATTCCGGATCAACGTCATAGATAACGCCTCGAAACGAATACACCCGGTGCTTCACAACCTGTCCTATGGCAAATTTTGCGGCTTTCACAGTTCTTTCCTTGTATAGTCTTCAGCGCCATTTGCGTCATTTAGGCGTTTTTTTGCAAACAAATTATAAATTTTCCTGGATTTTAGTGCTCACAGTATGTTTCCGCTTGGCTTCTAAACCCCACCAAGAGGCTACCCGGTCTTGTCAAGCGTCTGTAGGGCTGTGAATTTAGCGCATTGCATAGATAGAGGAGTCGAACGTGGCATTACACCCGCAGACCCAGGAATTATTAGACCAGATAAACGAAGCGGTGGCGCCACCCGCATGGGAGCAGCCGCTCGATGAGCTACGTGTTGACTTCAACAAGTTCGTCATCAGCCTACAAAAACCAGGGCCCCAATTGAAACGGGTAAAAAATAGGGATATTCTCGGTCCGCACGGCCCGATCCCTGTGCGTATTTATTGGCCGGACGATGTGTCCGATAGACCATTTCCCATTTTGGTCCACTTCCATAGTGGTGGCTTTGTTGTGCTTGGACTAGATAGCCACGACAATGGCTGCCGCGAATTATGTGCCCGTGCCGGCTGTATTGTTGTCGCCGTCAATTATCGAAAGGCACCTGAGAATACTTTTCCGAAGCCGACAGACGATGCCTGGGCGGCAACCAAATGGGCAGCGGACAATTGCGCGGAATTGGGCGGTGATGCGAATCGCATGGCGGTATGCGGTGATTCGGCTGGCGGCTGCCTGGCTGCCGTCGTCGCCCAGCGCGCACGCGGCGAAGATGGCCTAAATATCGTTTTCCAGCTGTTGGTCTGTCCGGTTACCGATATGACTGATGATACGGATTCGTACCGTAAGTTCGCAGATGGGTACAATCTTACCGCCGATATGATGCGCTGGTTTATCCGCCTCTATCTTAACAATGATAGGGAGAAGACAAACCCGACTGCAGCACCCCTCCATGCCTCAGATCTGAGCGGCTTGCCGCCGGCCCTGATTATTACCGCCAGTCATGATCCCTTGCATGATGAGGGCGTAGCCTATGGCGATAAAATGCGCGCCGCAGGTGTGGCAGTAACCCACAGTGAGTATGCAGGGCAAATCCATGGGTTTTGGAACTTCACCGACCGTATCGACGCGGCGATAGAAGCGCGCTATGAATCCTGTACTGCCTTACGCGCAGCTTTCACAAGCGGCTGATAGGAAGCGCAGAGAAGCAGCTCTAGTCGTGCCTGGTATGTACAGCGCCAAGCTCAATAGGCTTGCCATGCGGTGTGTTTAAATAGGCGCGACGCCATTCTTCCTTGCGCCCCGACATTTCACTATCCGATGCCAAGCCCTTGTCGGTTACAAGCTTTTCCAATGCTGTAAGCCATTGATTGTAATAAAGTTCTAGATTATTATCTGATGGCTTGTCTTTGTCGGTGGAAATTTCTGCGCTTAAATATTTCACCCATTCAGCCCAGGTAAAGTGCCCCTCAGCAGAGAGCCGTACGGCCATAGCAAAAGCCTCGGCTTGCCATGGCTCGGCGAACAACGGGCCATCTTCGCCGATAGGAAGGGACGGTGTCGCCGTTAGTTGGGATTTTTCTACCATCTGCTGTTCCCTTAAAGAAAATCCCGAACAGATGGAATCACCTGTGACGTGGATTTATTTCAAATCCAAAGATATAGCGTTATTTTGCGTGAGCGCATGCAAACGTGAAATTCTAAAGTTCAAGCCGGATCAAGGTAGTCGTCCCACATATCGACATAGAAGCTATCGCGCGGCGAAGCATTATCGCCCCATACCGATTGCGCGCTGAAGCGCACGCTATAGACGTGCTGGGCAGACTCGCCGCCATCATGCGCCATAGTATCAGGCAAGCCGAAAACGCCATGATCTTTCTCAATAGTGCCATTCTTACCACGTAAATAGCGAGGCAGGCGAGTATGGCCGGAGGGGTTGATATTGCGCGCCACAACCGAATCACCAGCTTTAAATTTAGCGGGAACATCAGCTTCCAGCCGGGAAGATGCACCACCTGTGAAGATGGGAATAACCATGTCGACAGGGATTGCAGGCATTATGCTATCTCCTCTGCACTAGATACACTGGACCATGCGGCTTCTAGGTCGGCTTGATTAAACTGGCCTTTTTCGATCATCACTTTCTCCAGAGAATGGAGCCAGTGCTCGTAATAGCTCGTGGATAGATATTCTGCTGCCGGCATTTTCTCAACGGTGTGGCGGAATTCATCAACATTGTAAATCCCGTTAGCAAAAGTCGCCATCAACACCGCAAACATGCGGCGCTCCCATTCTTCGTGAAAGACCGGCTCATCAGTTTCCGGATTAACCGGCCCCATGCCATGCATACCACCCAGATCATGAATTCCGTTCATTTCAGGCTCCCTCGATCAGGGCTACGCCAATCATAGAATCACGCGATACCAAAGCAGCTAATTCGTCTTCATCTAGATCTTCCGTGCCGGCCGGACGCCGAGGCAACACCATGTAGCGCAGCTCCGCGGTGCTGTCCCATACGCGGACCTCAACATCGTCACTGATCTCGACACCGAATTCCTTCAACACGGCACGCGGCTCACTAATAGCACGGGCGCGATAAGGCGCAGCCTTGTACCAGACCGGCGGCAAGCCGAGCACTGGCCAAGGGTAGCAGGAGCAGAGAGTGCAGACGAGCAGGTTATGTACATCTGGGGTATTCTCGACCACCACCATGTCTTCGCCCTGCACACCGCCAAATCCTAATGCGGCAATAGCCGGAGTTCCATTGGCAAGCAGACGCGCTTTATATTCCGGATCTGACCAGGCACGAGCCACCACTTTGGCGCCGTTCTTTGGCCCGATATTATGTTCATAGAGCTGGATCAGAGCATCGAGCGTATCCGCTTCTACTAAGCCTTTTTCCAGCAATAATGATTCGAGCGCCTTGACGCGGAGTGCTGTATCGGATGGCGGCTTCGCGTGATCGTGGTCGGACATGATGTTTCCCCTCTGTAAATTCCCTAGGATCCAGCGGCTAATTTTCCCTGTGCCCGGTATTTGCGTCAAACCAGTTCTAGTTAATCTTGCCACATATCAACATAGAATTTGTCCTGACACGTCCGTGCCCTGTATTCCCAACGCACTGCAACACACTCAATCACACGTAATACGAATACTGCGGCATTTCACCCTAGACATACACCATCCTATCAGGAAATCCGAAGACGCCGTTATCTTTCTCAACCATACCGCTTTTACCACAAAAATAGCGTGGCAGCCAAGTATAGGCGACCTATCCGTTATTGCGCGCCACAACGGTACCGCCAGTTTTGTATTTAGAAGCAAGCTCGGCGTGTATCCAGGCCAAATCACCGATCATAAAGACAGAATTTACTTAAACCGCCGGGAGGGCCTGACTTTCGCCATCGCTAGAAATAGTGATCGGGCGGTCATTATAATTGGGCGCGGCATGATATAGAGAATTAGCGAGAGTATGCACCTTTGGCCCATTTTTATTTAGAAATAATCCAGTCTAGTCGCGTCACCATGATACCTTAAGACACTTAAAATTCGCCTCTCTTTTGACCAACCGGCAAGGGAAGGTGCAAGCTGCTATCTATGAGAGGAAAAGCCATGAAAAGCCTGAGCGTCGCGCCGCTAATTTTTCTGCTCATAATGGCACTGGCACATACAGCTGTCGCCGATAGTGCTACCGGATTAACGGCTTATCAACGTGCCAATAATTCGGCTGCGCCTGAAGACTGGCGCGCGTCGGCCGAAGCCGGTGAGGCGGACGCCCAGCTCGGCCTTGGTAATCTTTATGTCAATGGCGAGGGCGTAGAGCAGAATTTCAACGAAGCGAAAGAATGGTTCCTAAAAGCCGCCACGCAGAATCACTCCGGCGGGCAGTACAATCTCGGCCTGATCTATGCACAGGGCCGGACAGGCAGACAGGATTCGGACGAGGCCGTTGCCTGGTGGCTAAAGGCAGCAGCACAGCAACATGCCCGCTCTGAATACCAGCTCGGTCTGGCGAGCGAACATGGCCGGGGTGCCAAAAAGGACATGGCCACTGCCATTAATTGGTACACCCGCGCCGCCGAGCACGGTTATGCCAGCGCGCAATATATGCTCGGCCTCATTTACGCCAAGGGCAGGAGTGTAGTGATAGACTCCGC
>Ga0315339_1001149_pt1 | contig 25435 bp, 29 predicted proteins | sample ASW17metaG_FD_204514 | JGI IMG/M metagenome (GOLD analysis project Ga0315339, IMG submission 204514) | Ammonia-oxidizing marine archaeal communities from Pacific Ocean, United States - ASW #17 | ecosystem: Environmental > Aquatic > Marine > Oceanic | place: USA: California | collected 2016-12-05 | reverse complement strand
CCGCCGAGCGCCGCGAAAGACCGCCTTCAACCGCTAATACAACCCAATCTCGAATGTCGAGGGAAAGAGCTCGCGTCATGCAGGCTGGCCTCCTTCTCCAGCCGGCATCTTGAAACACAAATCTCAATTCTTGTTAGAATCACAAATCTCAACTCTTGGGAATCCCTAACGATTCCATATCATCGGTAAACGCTCTAGATAAAAGTGTCATGAAGCCGGGGAGAAAATGATGAAACGATGGCTCTGTGCGGCGGTCGTTGTGTTCGGAGCGGCCTTTACCGCCTTGGTCGACGCGGCGACCCCCAAGCGCGTCCAGGTCTCCGGTGAGATCATCGACACGTGGTGTTATGTCACCAAAATCATGTTTGCTCTGGGCACCGCCCATCACCAATGTGCGGTGCGGTGTGGTGCGCTGTCGGTGGGGTTCCGGTCAGCATCCTCGATGAAGATGGAAACGTCTACGTCGTCCTGAAAATCAAAGGCGACAGCAACAATGTTACCAACCCGAAGATCGTCGACATCCAGACCCATAAGGTCACGGTCGACGGTGATCTCTATGAGCGTGACGACGTGCGCTATTTGATCGTGACGCAAGTGCTGGCGGATGGCGGCATTGTCAACATGACACACGAGGAATACGGCATTCAGCCGTTGGGGGAATAGACCATGACTCGCATCGCAATTTTCGCGCTGGCAACTTTTCTCCTCGGCACGGTCTCATCACAAGCTGCCGACGAATGGGGCATCGATCACGAGCAGGTCGCCCGCTGGGACGGTAAGGTCGTGGACCTCCTGTGCGAACTCTCGGGCGACTGCCCGGCCAACTGTGGCGATGGCAAGCGCCAGTTGGGACTGATATTGGATGCCGGTCTTAAAGAACTTCGATCCGTTCGCGGGCGTACAGACCGACCTTAAAGAATTTTGTGGCAAGCGCGTCACGGCAGACGGGTTGTTCATCGACAATCCGAAAATGCCGATGTTTGCCATGCAATTCAAACGGCCTACGCCGGACGGCGAATGGAGCCGCGCCAATTGGTTCGTCCGCGACTGGGCAAAACAGAATGGTGACGCGAAAAAGGACGAATGGTTCCGCAATGATCCGGCGATCAAAAAGATCATCGCGCGGGACGGCGTATTTGGAATACCCGGTATCAAACCTGAGGAATGAGCGTCGACGCGCACCTCTTAAGGTGGCGCGGACGACTCGCGGCGCTCGCCGCTTCACTATTGCTGTGTTTAACCTCGCCCGCGCTGCCTGAGGCAGCGGAAACGGAGAAGGTTTTCCCCATCCGCTTCGGCGGGCCGTTCGAGCTGATCGACCATAGGGGCGAGACCCGCACGAATGCCGATTTTGCCGGACGGTTCATGCTGATCTATTTCGGCTACACGAACTGTCCCGACATCTGCCCCCACAATCTCCAAGTGATGACCGAAGCGCTGGAACGTCTTGGGGATATTGGCACCCAGATCCAACCACTATTCATCACTAGCGATCCCGCACGCAATACAGCCGAGCTTTTGCGGGAGTACGTCGAGCACTTTCATCCATCGCTTGTCGGCTTGACGGGCAGCGAGGCCCAAATTCGGGCTGCGGCAAAGTCGTACCGGGTACACAGGAGCAAGCTGGTGTCGAGGGACGCGACGGACGCGAACGACTATCTCGTCAATCACACATCATTGACATACCTGATGGGACCCGATGGAAACTTCGTTACGCTATTTCCGCACGATACGACGCCAGAGTTCATGGCGACGACGATTAATAAATATCTCGCGCAAGATTAGGCGCGATCGGGAAAGCGCTTAGCCGCCGGCTTTCGCCGCGTTCATAAATCGATCCCGCACTTCCATGCCATCGATGGGGATAACTCCGATCCCGTCCGGCATGCCCGGCTCACACTTGATGACGACAACGTGCGGCCCGTCCACTTTGAGCAGCTTGGATATCGTGGACTCTATGTCGCCTTCTTCGGTTATGACCACGACGCTTTCCACGCCGGAACCCGTCGCGACCTCTTCTAGCCGCAGGTTATCGGCCGTGAATGACCGCTGAAAGCCTGTAGATCCGTAAGCTTTGTTGTCGATGATGATCAGCATGAAATTCTTTGGCCGAACGAGGCCGATTGTGGCCAACGTTCCCATGTTCATTGTCACAGAACCATCACCATCCAAGGCAATGACCTTGCGATCCTGGGACATCGCGACCCCCAGACCGATGGACGATGAAAGCCCCATCGACCCGAACATGTAGAAATTCTCGGGCCGGTCCTGGAGCTGGAATATCTCCTGGCTCGGATGGCCAATATTGCAGACGACGAGTTCGTCACCGATCGCCTTCAAAATCTCACGGGTTGCTTCGTAACGGCGCATGGTTCCCACCTATCGATGCTCGGGCACATAGTTGTCGTCGTCCTTCCAGAAGCTGAACGGAAGGAGAAACGCGATCGATTTCTCATTTTTGAGGGCCCAGTCGATACCTTCATCGACCCGGTCGAGCTCGGCCGGGTGTTCGACGGACACACTCTTGACCCCGGACGCTTCCATGACACCCTGCACCGCTTCACCCATAGGCACTTGGGCTTCGATCCGCTCACCGGCACTGCCCCGGTGGCTAACCAGCATGACAATCGGAATATTGTAGTAATTCGTCAGCGAACAGATCGCATTGACGATATTTCCATAGCCGGAATTCTGCATCACGATGGCAGGCCGGCGTCCTGCAAGGTAGGCCCCGGCGAGAATGCCGATCCCCTCTTCTTCCCGAGTCACAGGGGTGTAGGTGACGTCTTTATCGGTTTCGAGGATCTCGATGACTTTGTCAAGGAGACTGCAAGGCACCGACACAAAGAAGTCGATGCCATGATTGCGTACGCGTCCGTACAGTTGCCTGGCTGGACTGTTCGATTTCACGGCCGTTTGGGTACTCATGGTGTTTCAATCCGTTCTGCTAACGTACGCGCATTCAATCGAAAATGATGGCCTGGCGCAAATCACGGCGAATTTGCAAATTACCTTCACTTTTGGCTTCTTCCAATGACACGTCATTCAATGAATGATGTACCCGATATGCATCCGTTACGAGCAATTGTGCACGCGTACACGCAACTTTGATCAGCCGTGAATTCGCGTGGCTGCCACGGGACTTGATTCAAAGCGGATTCATCCCGACATGTAACCGCGAGGCAAATGACCGCGCGACTCGGGAGAGCAATGCGATGAATTATCGATTCCGCAGACCTTGGGGCGCCAATCCCGCGATGTTGATCGTTGCGTTGACCGTAATGCTCTGGCGTCCGGCAATGGCCATAGAACCCGTCTTTGCGCCAGACGGAATTGCCATCAAGGGCGCAGATCCCGTCGCCTATTTTTTTGACGGCAAACCGCGGATCGGAACCGACGCCTTCAGCTATGACTGGAATGGTGCGACGTGGCGCTTCGTGAGCGCGGAGAACCGGGACAAATTCGCGGCCGCGCCCGAAAATTATGCGCCACAGTACGGCGGTTACTGCGCTTACGAGGTCGGCAATGGCTACACCGCTAAAATTGAGCCTGAAGCCTGGAAGATTGTCGATGACAAGCTGTACTTGAATTACAGCAGAGCCGTGGGGTTGCTATGGAAGGCCCGCCAATCGCACTACATCAGTGAAGCAAACAGGAATTGGCCTCAAATCCTGGACGGCGCCAAAAGCTAATCTGGGCTCCCCGGCCACACGAATAGTTGAAGGCGACCCCTACCCCTATGCGAGGCGGCGGGACTGCCCGCTTCAAGTTGACTCGGCATTCCGGATATGCTTCGTAAGCGCGCGCTCGCCGGGTGCTTCTAACGATCCAGTCCGGCACAATCTGCGCACGAAATTCTTCACCCGTTCGGGACAATGAGCCTATAGGGGGCCGCGCGGTGTCACTTACCTACGAAGACGTTCAGGAAATCCTCAAGATCATCGACCAGTCGTCGACCAAGGAAATTCATATCGAGGTCGATGACTTCAAGTTGATCGTCCGCAAACACGATGCCGACGGCACGCCGACTGTTGCCGCTGCAGTCGCACCGCCTGCCGCATCGGCAAGCGCGCCGCCACCCGCCGCCACGGCGCAGGAGCCGGCAGCGGCACCGATCGCCGACGACACCGCCAAATCAGCGGCTCCTAGCGACACTGCCGTGTCTCTTAACTCCCCCTTGTCGGGCACCTTTTATCTGGCACCCGCACCTGGCGCGGACCCATTCGTTGAGGCTGGGGCCAAAGTCTCGACGGGCGACACCGTATGCATTCTGGATGTCATGAAGGTCATGAACACACTCAAGGCGCCCTGCGACGGCGTTGTGCTGAGCCTTCCCGTGAAGGATGCGGAAGCCGTGGCGGTAGGCCAGCCCGTCATGTGGTTCGAGCCTAAATAGCCGACAGCCGCACGAGACAGAAATGCTTCGTCGTGTCCTTATTGCCAATCGTGGTGAGATCTCCGTCCGGGTGATCCGTGCGTGCCGGGAACTCGGCATTGAGACGGTCGCCGTCTACTCGGAGGCAGATCACGATTCGCTCCACGTCCGCCTCGCTGACAAGGCGGTTTGCATCGGACCTGCCCAGGCGACCCGCAGCTACCTCAACGCCGGATCGTTGATCGGCGCGGCGATGTACGTGAAGGCCGACGGCATTCACCCTGGGTATGGCTTCCTTGCGGAGAACGCTACGTTCTCTGATGAATGCGTTGCGGCAGGAATCAAGTTTGTCGGTCCGACGGGCAAATCCATCCGGCAAATGGCGGACAAGGCTGTAGCCCGCACCATGGCGGCCGCCGCGGGTGTGCCGACTGTACCGGGATCGGACGGCAAGGCGATCGACGTGGCGGAGCTTACAGCCGTCGCCGACGAAATCGGGTATCCGGTGTTGATCAAGGCTTCTGCCGGCGGCGGCGGACGCGGCATGATGCTCGCCGAGAACCCTTCCCAGCTGCCCCAGAACGCGATGACCGCCCAGGCCGAGGCCCAGGCGGCGTTCGGTGATTCCTCAATCTACCTCGAGAAATACATCGGCAATGCGCGACACGTCGAAGTTCAGGTTCTCGGCGACGGCAAGGGCGGCGTCATTCATGTGGGCGAGCGCGATTGCTCCATGCAGCGGCGCCACCAGAAGATGGTTGAGGAGGGCCCCTGCCCCGTCATCACGCGCAACCTTCGGAACGAGTTACACGAAGCGGCCGTCATGCTATCGGCAAGTGTTGATTACGAAGGTGCCGGAACCGTGGAGTTTCTGGTCGATCTTGATAAAAAATCGTTCTACTTCATCGAAATGAATACCCGCATCCAGGTCGAGCATCCGGTGACTGAAATGCTGACGGGTGTGGATCTGGTACGGGAACAGCTTCTGATCGCCGGCGGCGAGGGATTTTCGCTGAACCAAAAGGATGTGAAGCTGCGTGGCCATGCGATTGAATGCCGGATCAATGCGGAAGACGGTGCCCGCAATTTCATGCCGTCACCCGGCACGCTCGTCGAGTACGTCGCACCCGGTGGGCCGGGTGTCCGCGTCGATTCGCATTGTTATGCCGGCTATGCGGTGCCGCCCTATTACGATTCCATGATCGCCAAGGTCATCGTCTGGGCGCCCAAACGCGGCGAGGCCATTGACCGGATGCGGACCGCGCTGGCCGGGTATGTCATCGATGGCATTCCTTCGACCATTCCGTTTCACCTCGCGTTGCTCGACACGGATGCGTTCCGCAGAAGCAAATTCAATACGCAATGGCTCGAGAAGAACATTGAAGACGTGATGCCACAGGAGAGCACGGCGCCATGAGCAGAAAGCTTCGAATCTGGGAGACGGCGTTACGCGACGCCCACCAAAGCCTGTGGGCCACGCGTATGACCAGCGACATGATGGAGCCCATCATCCCGACCATGGATGAAGCAGGGTACGGCGTGCTTGGCGTTTCCGGTTCCGCAGTCTTTGAGTCCTGTATCTACTACCTCGCGGAAGACCCGTGGGAGCGCCTTCGCATGATCCAGAAGCTTGCTCCAAAGACACTCAAGAACGTCTATATCCGAAGCCTCAATGTCCTGGGCTGGGACTTGTTCGCCGACGACGTCTTCCCCCTGACGATCGATACCCTTGCGCGCTACGGGATCGGCTGCATCAACACATTCGATGCGCTCAACGACACACGCAACATGGAAGCTTCCATCAAGGCCACCAAGGCTGCCGGGCTGCACGCCGTGGGCTCTCTCGTGTTCTGCCAGAGCCCAATCCACACCGACGAACATTTCGTCAAGAAAGCGAAGGAATTGGTTACGCTCGGCGTGGACGCCGTGCAGATCAAGGATTCCGGCGCGTTGCTGACTCCGGACCGCGTTCGCACATTGGTTCCGGCGATCCGCACAGCGATCGGCGACGACATCGATCTCCACCTTCATACGCATTGTTCATCAGGGCTTGGCCCGCTCGTCGCCCTGGAATGTCTTCCTCTCGGCATCGACGTCGTGCACACGGCAATCTCTCCTATCGCGAATGCAACCTCTAACCCGCCGACCGAGTTGATCGCCCAAGAAGCACGCAATCAGGGCATCGAGGTGGATCTTGATTTCGACAAGGTCGACGAGATCGCGGAACACTTCCGCCAGCAGGCGATCAAGCACGATATGCCGATCGGGCGGCCCGTCGCTTATGACCCAGGCCTGTTTCGGCACCAGGTGCCGGGCGGCATGCGGAGCAATCTCGAAAAGCAGATGCAGGAAATTGGCCTGCACGACAAGTTGCCCGCCGTGCTTGAGGAGATCGTCCGCATGCGTGAAGAACTGGGCTGGCCCATCATGGTCAGTCCGATGTCCCAATTCATCGGCGTTCAAGCCCTGCTGAATGTCGTGGAAAGTGAGCGTTATACGACGATTCAAACCGAAATAAATCGGTACGTCCTCGGCTGGTACGGTGAGCTTGCCGCCCCTGTCGATGGGAATGTCCTGGATAGGATTTCTGGCGGCGAGGAACCGATCACAGACCGCCCGGGCGCATTGCTCGAACCCATGGTAGAGAGCTTCCGGTCCCAGCACGGCCCGTTCGAGTCGGATGAAGAGCTGATTCTCGCCATGCACTTCAAACCCAAGCTGCTTGATGAATGGCGTGAAGCGCGAAAGGTCCGCGCAGGTCGGCCGACAGCTAAAACCCCAGTGGCGACCTTGATCAAGGAACTCACACACAGGCCCGAAGTCAGCTACGTCTTCGTCGAAAAAGGCAACACCCGTCTGACCCACGTCGCCTAAGACGCCAGACCGGCGGCCGGCATGGAATTCCTTGCCGAATCGCTGAATATAACTCTGGTCTACGCAGTCATCGCCTCGGTGGCGTCCGGTGTGCTTTTCGGCTTCGCCGGCTTCGGCGCGGGCCTGATCATGTCGCCGCTTTTCGCCGTCATCTTTAGTCCGACGGACGCGGTGGCGATCGTCACGCTGACCACGGTGACTGCCGGCGTCCAACTTTGGCCGCAGATCAAGCGCCGGGCACAAGTGCGAGAGGCCCTGCCAATTGCGCTCGGTGGCAGTCTGACCATCCCGTTAGGCACTTTCATTTTGCTGACGATCGATGCAGATCTGATGCGCCGGGGCATGGGTGGGATCGTCCTGCTTTTTTCCATCATCATGTTGTTGGGCTGGACCTATCGGGGGCCGCGCGGTCTATTCACCGGCGGTCTGACTGGACTAATCTCCGGCGTTGTCGCCGGCACCAGCGCCACATCCGGACCGATCTACTCACTGTATTTTCTGTCTGCGCCTGTCGAAGCGATTGTGACACGCGCCAATATCCTGCTTGTCTCCACGATATTCCCAATCAGCACGATCCTCTCAATGTTCGCGCAAGGGGCGATCGGATCACAGACGATTGTCCGATTCGCCGTGATCATGCTGCCATACACACTCGGAATCTGGGCAGGTTCGCGGATGTTCAGAAGCTCCTCCGATCGCTTGTATCGGAGCGCCGCACTCTGGTTCATCTTTGCCGTCGGGCTTGTCGTCGTCGTCATTTAGGCTAACGTGAAGCCGTTCGCCGGCTTGGCAACGACGAACCGATCGAAGATCGAAAAGAGGCGGACGGACGATCTGGCGGGCGAGATCGCCACACTTGGAACCTTAGGTGAATCGGCGCAGTTCTCTAGCCGCGCCGATTCACCCACTGTAGCTGATCGAGGGTTATTCTCTATTGCTTGGGTGGGGCGAACGTCTTGTCCCAGCCGTCAAACCAGATTCGTTTCTTGTATTGGCCCTCGTCGTAAAATTCCCAGTTACTGTCAGAGTGCTGACATGCCGAGAGCACGAGAGCCGCGGCCATAACAATCACTACGCCAAATGCTGTTCTTACCTTATGCATCTTAGATGTCTCCCAACGGATATGGTGCATCGGTCCGTTGCCGATGCATTGCTAACACTTGTACGGCGACATCCTTCCGTGCCACTCACGCTTCATCACAGTATTGTGAGGTCCGGTATCCACGCGCCCAGGAGGAGCCCCGCGTGACATCCAAAGCTCAGCAAGACATCCAGTTGGACAGCGACCGAATTTCGGCCTTCGTCAACGAGGTCTGGGAGGACGAAATTATTCCCGAACTCGAGACCTATATCGCCATCCCGGCCAAATCTCCGGCGTTCGATGCCGACTGGCAGGCGCATGGCTACATCGACGAAGCGGTGGCACAGATTGAGGCGTGGTGCCGGGGCCGCGGTATGGATGGCCTCGAAGTTGAAGTGGTGAAGCTCGAAGGGCGTACGCCGTTGATCTATATGGAGCATCCGGGCACGCCGCCCTTTGACAATGGCGAGACCGTTCTCCTTTACGGTCATCTCGACAAGCAGCCCGAGATGACCGGCTGGCGCGACGATCTTGGACCCTGGAAGCCCGTTCGCGAGGGCGACAAACTCTATGGCCGGGGTGGCGCGGACGACGGCTATGCCGCATTTGCCTCGCTGACCGCGATCGAGGCCCTCCACCGGTTCGGCGGAGGTCACAGCCGTTGCGTGATTCTCATCGAAGGATGCGAAGAGAGCGGTAGCTACGATTTACCGCATTATATCGATGCCCTTGCCGATAGGATCGGTGAGCCAAACCTGGTCGTGTGTCTCGATTCGGGTTGCGGCAACTACGATCAGCTTTGGGGAACGACGTCCCTCAGAGGCCTCATCTCGGGCACACTATGCGTCGACATCCTCGAAGAGGGCGTGCACAGCGGAGACGCGAGCGGCGTCGTACCCTCGAGTTTCCGTATCGCCCGCCAACTACTTTCGCGTATCGATGATGAGGTGACAGGTGACATCCATATCGCCTCCGCCAACGTGGAGATTCCGGTCGACCGGGTGACACAAGCCGGCGTGGCTGCGCAGAATCTCGGCGATCTGGTCTGGCGCAAGTTCCCCTTTGTCGATGAGGCCCGAGCTGTAGGATCAGATCCGGCGGAGCTGGTTCTCAACAGAACTTGGAGGCCCGCGCTTTCCATCACGGGCCAATCGGGAATGCCCGATCTCGGTGACGCCGGAAACGTCCTGCGGCCCGGAACCTCCCTGGCCTTGTCGCTACGCATCCCGCCAACCGCGGACTCCGCGGCCATCGTTGAAGATTTGACCAAGGTTTTAACAGCTGATCCGCCCTACAGCGCCCACGTGACCGTAGACTTCGACACCGCGGCAGACGGCTGGAATGCCCCGCCACTCGCGGAATGGCTCGAAGACGCGACGGACGCTGCTTCCGAGATCTACTTCGGCAAACCAGCCGTCTACATGGGTGAAGGCGGTACGATCCCCTTTATGGGAATGCTGGGAGAGAAGTTTCCCACCGCCCAGTTCCTCATTACGGGAGTGCTCGGTCCGGCATCGAACGCCCACGGCCCGAATGAGTTCCTGCATATCCCGACCGGCAAGAAGTTGACAGCATGTGTCGCGCATCTGCTCATGGCGCATGCGCTCCGGGGTGCAGGGTCATAAGTCCAGTGGGGGCTGGCCCCGGAGACAACTCACTTAAGCCAAGGCGCCGGATCTTCGATCAGTTCCTTGAGGCGCGCAAGGAAGCGGGCGCAGGGAGCGCCGTCGACGACTCGATGGTCGAAGGACAGCACGAAGGTGACGCGATCCCGGATGACCACGTCGTCGCCTTCGACTACGGGCGTCCGGCGCACGCGTCCCACCCCGAGGATCGCGGCCTGAGGTGGATTGAGTACGGGTGTGAACCAGTCCACGCCCATGCCGCCGAGATTGGTGACCGTAAACGTACCACCCTCGAGGTTTTCAGGACTGAGGCGCCGTTTGCGGGCCTTTTCAGCAAGTTCGGCGACCGCCTTGGCAATATCCCCTAGCCCTGCTTCACCAGCATCCTGAACCACGGGGACGGTCAGGCCCGCGTCGGTGTCGACAGCCACGTTGAGGTTGATGCGGGCGTACTGATGAATAGCACCATCGACAAAAGCTGCATTCAGTGTGGGGTTGTCCTTGAGTGCCGCCGCCGTCGCCATGAGGATGATGTCGTTGATCGTCGGCTCGACTCCGAATTCCTTCTGCCAGGCATCACGTTTGTCCTGACGCATCTTCAGGCAAACTGAAAAATCGACCGCGATCCCTTCGGTCACCTGGGGCGCCTGCGCCCAGTTAGCGGAGAGGCGCTCGGCTGCGACCTTACGGATTCCAGCAAGCGGAATAACCTCGACGCCGTCCAGCACCTCATCTTCCTTTTTGGGTGCCGTGCCGGAAACGATCGCGTTTTGCACGTCTTCTTTGGTCACGCGGCCGCCAGGGCCGGTACCTTCCAGGGCATCCGCATCGACACCATTGCGTTCCGCGAGGCGCCGGGCAACAGGGGTCACGCGCTCCTTCGGAGGCTGGTCCACGGCGTCGATCGCCACCGGTTCGTCGGGCTCATCCGGCACGTCTTCGCCGGCCTCACCGATCCAGGCCAAGGTCGCGCCGACGGGAATTTCCTGGTCCGTCTGGCCGACGATCTTCAACAGGACGCCGCCGAGCGGCGATTCAACGTCGACGACCGCCTTGTCGGTCTCGACCGCGAGAATCTCGTCGCCCTCTTTGATTTCGTCGCCCTCGGAGACCTTCCATTCGACGACGCGCCCGACCTCCATAGTGTGGCCAAACGCTGCCAAGCGAAACCGTGTTGCCATGCCGGTGCTCCGCGCCCTAAGCCATCACGCGGCGGACGGCGTCAACGATACTATCCACCTGAGGGACGACACTGTCGGCCAACGACGGCGCAAAGGGCATGGGGACGTGCGGCATGCCAACCCGGGTGACTGGCGCTTGGAGGTCCTTGAAGCAGTTCTCCGCGATCATTGCCGCGATCTCGGCACTGGTGCCGGCAAAGGACGTATCTTCCTCACAGATAACCGCACGCCCCGTCTTGCGCACCGACTCACAGATCGTGTCGGTGTCGAGCGGTGACAGTGTGCGCGGATCGATGACCTCGATGTCGAAGCCGTCATCTTCAAGGATGATGCCGGCTTCAAGAGCCTTGCCGACCATCGGCCCAACACCAACAACCGTCACGTCTTCGCCTTCGCGCTTCACCTCTGCCACACCGAAGGGAATGAGATATTCGCCATCCGGTACTTCACCCTCGTTCGTGTAAATACGCTTGTATTCAAAGAAAATCACAGGATCGGGGCTACGCACCGCCGTCTTCATTAAACCCTTCGCATCCTTAGGCGTCGACGGCACCACGACCTGCAGACCCGGCACGTGCATGAACCAGGACTCATTGATCTGGGAGTGCTGCGCGGCGACGTAGCGGCCGAGCCCGCAAGGCAACCGGATGACGATGGGCACACTGGCTTGACCGCCGGTCATATAGCGCATCTTGGCGGCCTGATTGACGACCTCGTCCATGGCACAGGTGATGAAATCCATGTACATGATCTCGACGACGGGGCGCATGCCTGCCAGTGCGGCGCCGACGCTGAGTCCGACGATCCCCGCCTCGGCGATTGGTGTCTGAAAGATGCGGTCCGGGTATTTTTCAGCAATGCCTTCCGTGATCGTGTAGGGACCACCCTGCGCGATCACATCTTCACCGATCACAAAGACGGTTTCATCACGCGCCATCTCTTCATGGATGGCGTCATGCAGCGCGTCGCGAATGGTTATGGTGCTCATGCCTCAGCCCTCCAAGATGTATCGAGAACGTCGCTCAGCGCCTCTTCTACCGCTGGGAAGGCACTGTCCTCAGCAAACTTGACCGAGCCTGAAATATTGGCTGCCACGGCCGACTGGATTTCCTCGTCCTCGCGCTCAGTGAGCCATTGCCGCTCCGCCATGTAGGCGCGAAAGTTGATGATGGGATCACGATTGGCCTTCCAATCCTCCACCTCCTCACGTGTTCGGTAGTGCTCCAAATCGCCGGGACTATGTCCGAAATAGCGGTAGGTCCTGGCCTCGACCAGGGTGGGGCCGTTGCCGCGCCGCGCGCGGTCGACCGCTTCGGCCACCGCCTCGTACACCTCAACAACGTTCTGACCGTCCACCGAAACGCCGGGCATGCCGTAGGAGCCCGCCATGGTGGCGACGGAGTCGATTACCGCGACCGTTTCGCGCCGGACCCACTGCTGAAGCCCATTGTTCTCACAGACGTAGACAACGGGCAGATCCCAAAGTGACCCCATGGTCATGGCCTCATGGACCGGGCCGCGCGCCGCCGCGCCATCGCCGAAAAAGCAAATGGAGACCTGATCGGACTTGCGGATCTTGCTAGCCAATGCCGTGCCCGTTCCCGGTCCGAGGCCGCCGGCTACGATGCCGTTGGCGCCGAGAATATTGAGATCCAGATCGGCGACGTGCATCGAACCGCCTTTACCACCGCAGGTTCCGTCCACCTTACCGAAGAGTTCCGCCATGGTGTGGTCCATGTCGGCGCCCTTGGCGAGGCAATGCCCATGGCTGCGGTGGGTCCCGACGATGTAATCGTCGTCGCGCAGATTGGAGCACACGCCCACCGCCACAGCTTCCTCACCACAATAGAGATGAAGCGCGCCAACCACGTTTCCAAGCCCCAACTGGCGGTTGGCCTCCTCCTCAAACATGCGGATGCGCCACATGTCGGTGTACATCTTTTTGGCAAGATCTTCCGTGAGCGCCATGCTTCTTCCTCCCCTAGAGTTTCCTGCCCAGTGTTGTGAACTACGGCTTCTTCAAGGCCGATACGAGCAATGACAACGTTATCATGGCAGTCCAGAACCGTGCATCCAAGCCCTGCTCGACTGGCAAGCCGCGAATTACCGGAAAGAGCGAATATCTGGCTCCGTGATCTCCACGAGACGGCCGTGATAGTCTGGATCTGTCATGACAGATGCTGTCGAAGAAATTCGTGAGCCCTTCGATGGCTATCGCCGCGATGCTATTCGACTCTGCCGGTGTTGCGCCGTCGAGCCGACCAATCCTTGTCGGGACTGAACTCAAAGAAATCGAGGCATTCATCCAATGAACGACAAAGACATTCTTAAGCAGCCGGCCCTTGTCCTCAGCCAAGCGCAGCGCGAATCTTATTTCGAGAATGGATACCTGCTGCTCGAAAATCTCATCGCCGACGACTGGCTGTCCAGGTTGCGGTCGGCCAAGGACGAGATGATTGAGCGCGGCCGGACGCTAACCGAGTCAGATGATGCGATCTGGCTGGAGAAGGGGCATACCGCAGAAGATCCTCGCTTGCTGCGTCTCAATTGCCCGGAAGTGCATCATCCGGAATTCTGGGCCTATGCGACGCAGTCGGTGCTTGCCGATATTGCGGTCGATCTGATCGGCCCTGATGTCCGCTTCAGTCACTCACTCCTGAACTTCAAATGGGCCAAGGTGGGCCAGGAGGTAAAATGGCACCAGGACATCCAGTTCTATCCCCACACTAACTATTCACCTCTGTCATTCGGTACGCTGCTGGAGGATGTTGGGCTGGAGCAGGGTCCGGTCCGCGTGGTGCCCGGCAGTCACAAGGGTGACGTATTCCGCCACTATACGGATGACGGCGTCTGGACAGCTTGCATCCAGGATCGGGACCTCGACGCACTGCGCGTCGAGGAAGCGCCACAGCTCATGGGACCCGCGGGCACGATCACGGTTCACAGCTGCCGGACGGTTCATGCTTCCGATCCCAACCGCTCGGATCGCGGCCGGCCGCTACTGGTGAATACTTACGCGACCGCGGATGCATTTCCTTTCACGCGCCTGCCGCAGCGCAGCGCGAAAACGGGCACGATTGTTCGGGGTAAAGCCGCAGCTTATGCACGGATCGACCCCCGCCCCTGCCCCATGCCGCCCGACTGGTCGCATGGATTCTCAGTGAACAACGCTGCGACTGGCGAGATCCGAGGTGACGTCGGATAGATAAATGGTGTCAGACACCATTTATCGGAGAGCTCCCGCCCTGCTTTGCGCTGTCTATTTGATGGCGGCATCGGCCGGTGCCTTGGCGGGATCGGACGTGGTGTTGACCGCTTCGACGCCGATGGTCACGCCAAATTTCCCGGCGATCGGACCCATCGACCACAATATCGAGATAAATTGCCGGGTGGCCTCGTCGCGGGAGAATCCATCCGGAATGATCCTGGTTCCGCCGCTGCGATAGACCATGATCTCGATGCCGACCTGCCGTGCCCGCCGTAGGCTCGCTTCGGTCCAGGCGAGCAGCTTCTCCATATCGACATCGGCTCCCACGCTGATGATGGCTTCCGTTAGGAAACGGCGGCCCACCTTCACGGGCAATAAGGATCCCGTGAGCGCGTTGAGAGATTCGTGAAAGGCGTCTTCCCCTTTGTCGGGCATCAGGAACGTAGGCGAGAATTGCTCGGTGTAGTCGAATAATTCCGCGACTTCGTTGGCCTCATCGATGGTGCAGCAGATACCGATTTCCACGAATTCTACTCTTCTGCAAGACCGACAAACCCGCTTCGCCCAATCCCAGTTCCTGCGCGCAGACGGCGGGTCGGTGACCGAGCCAACTTTCTGGCACTATGATTATGCACCTACCTACTTGCGCAGGCATGCAACCCGGTTCGTCCACATTTCCCATGACCGAACTCACGCACCTGACTCTCACCGACGTCGTCTCCGCGATGAAGCAAAAGCGTGCATCCGCCGTTGAGGTGATAGAGGCCAGGCTCGCACGTATCGACAAGCTGCAGCCCGCTCTCAATTGTTTCATCTCGATCGAACCTGAGGACGCTTTAGCGGCAGCGGCCAGGGCTGACGAACAGCTGGCCCAGAACAGCGAGTCGTGCGGATCGCTCCGCGGCGTGCCCGCGGCGCACAAGGACATTATCTTTCGCGACGGGAAGAAATGTACGTGTGGCTCCAGGATCCAGCATGATTTTCGCCCGGCCTACTCGGCCACGATAGTCGAGCGACTGGAAGTGGCAGGCGCAATCCATATCGGCGGGCTTCATACGGAGGAGTTCGCTTCAGGAGGCATGGGGCACAACGACCATTTCGGGCCATGCCTAAATCCCTGGAACACCGACTATACGCCGGGTGGATCTTCCAGCGGATCAGGCGTGACCGTGGCTGCGCGGCTCCTGCATGGATCGCTCGGCTCGGACACCGGTAGCTGGGTGCGCCTACCGGCGGAGAAGAATGGCGTTGTCGGGCTCAAGCCCAGCTATGGAAGGGTCAGCCGTCACGGCGTGATACCACGATCATAGGCAAACGATGCCGTCGGGCCTTTGCCCCGCACGGTTAAGGATTGTGTCCGAATGACACGCGTCATCGCCGGTCTCAATCCGCGGGGCTCGTATACGGCCAACATTGAGGTGCCGGACCCCGAACCGGCCTACAACCTCGCTCAGATCGTCCTCAGGTCCGAGGCCGCTGCCGTCCACGAGGAATGGCTGCGTACGCGGCCGGAAGAGTACTCCGTCTACGTGCGCAGCGAGCTAAAAAACGGTTTGCTGATTCCGGCAGTCCGATACCTTGAGGCGCAGCGCCTACGGGAGTCCGTGCTGGCTGAGATTTGCGAGTCGGTGTTCGAGAAGGTTGATGTTCTTCACGCCCCGATCAGCGAACAACCTCCGCCCTTACTGGACGATGTCGATCCGCACAGTCCGAGCGGCGCGGCCAGCCTCATGCTGTCGCTCGCCCGCCTGAGTCACCCCCAGACGCTTGGCCAGATCGCGGGTCGACGCACCAAATCCCTTCTCGGCAAAAAAAAGCTTATTGCTTCGTCCACGAGCCGCGCGCGCACGCCGCTTCGTGGAGGGAGAGCTCGCCTTTACCGAACCTCGCGAAGCACCGTCCCGTGGCAATTCAACGGCTGGCGCTTGCGCCTTCTTGTGTGTCAATTGTGACTTGCTCAACAAATGTATCCGTGCGACTTCGCACGACCCCATGACATCAGCTCTCAGCATTGGCCTGGCTGGGAGCGCCTTAGAATCTGATGGTGAGTGATGGGAACCGCATCGGCAAGGTCTGAGTCAGGCCGACTTCGAACCAGCCCCACAGACGACAGAGTCAAGGTATCGCAACCCCGTCGTCAGAGCACTGAATCCGAGTTGAGTGCGCAATAAATTATTGCCTGATCAGCTCATTTTGCAAGCACGGGCAGCCGACCTACACTGCACTTTGAAACACCATTGTGCGGAGGTGGAAGTGGCGGAACACAAGACGGCCATGGTGATCGGCGCAACCGGGATCATCGGGGGCAATCTCATCCGGCATCTCGATACGCTCAACGATTGGGACGTCATCGGATTGTCGCGCGGAACGCCCGACTACGCCTCGCAGATGGAGCACATCTCCGTCGACCTGCTTGACCCGGGCGACTGCGCGGCGAAGCTGAGCCACCTTGACCAGGTCACGCATATCTTCTTCGGCGGCTACACGGACCGTCCCACGTGGGCCGAGCAGGATCCGCCCAACACGGCGCTGCTCATCAATCCCGTGCGGGCGGTCGAGCCGATCGCCAAGGAGCTCCGCCACGTCTGCCTCGCCCAGGGCACGAAATACTACGGCGCCCACCTCGGCCCGTGGACCAACCCGGCACGGGAGACCGATCCCACCCATATGGGTCCCAACTTCTACGTCAGCCAGCAGAAGTTCCTGGAATCGGAGAGCGCCGGCAAAAACTGGTCCTGGTCGAGCCTGCGACCACCGATCGTCTGCGGTTGGTCGCTAGGCAAGCCATTCAACCTCGTCAACCTCATTGCCGCGTACGCCACCATCTCCAGGGAGCTCGGGCTGCCGTTGCGCTATCCGGGTAAGGAGCGCGCTTATCACACCATCGTCCAGGCTGTTGACGTCGATCTGCTCGTCCGCTTCATGACGTGGCAAGCGACGACACCTGGATGCGAGAACCAAGGGTTCAATATTTCCAACGGCGACGTGTTCCGCTGGGAGGACATGTGGCCGCGTATTGCCGATTATTTCGATATGGAGACCGGGCCGGTCCAAACGATAAACTTGGCTCAAATGATGGGCGACAAGGGTCCGATGTGGGCGAAAATCGTCGCAGAGCATGGCCTCGTCGACTATGCACTCGAAGACATCGCCCATTGGCCGTTCGGGGACTACATGCTTTCAAGAAACTACGACATGATCTCGGACTACAACCTGATCCGCGGCCTGGGGTTTCACGAATTCGTCGACACGGGCGACATGTTCCTGCGCATGTTTGATGAGCTCAGGGAAAATCGCGTTATTCCATGGTCTGGCGGCCCATCGATGTAGAAGGATGGCCCGCGGCCATCACTTGGCCCCTGGGGCTTCCGTGCTCTATTCTGGCGGGAAACGCTGTACAGCTCAGAGCGAGGACACGACATGTTGACTACACCGGAACACCGCACGGGAACGTGCGAGTCGGGGGATGTAACCATCCATTACCGGCACTTCGGCAGTCCAGGGACGACCCCCATGTTGATCGTGCATGGCCTGTCTTATTTCTCGTACGACTGGATCGGAATCGCGGGGGAGCTGTGTGGTGACCGCGAGGTCGTCGCTATGGACATGCGGGGCTTCGGCGATTCGACCTGGAGCCCGACACAGAAATACGTGCTGGATGATTTCGCGGGCGATATGGCCAACCTGCTCGACCACCTCGGCTGGCCAAAAGCCGTTGTCATGGGGCACTCGATGGGGGGGCGCAATTCCACCTACTTCACGGCGGGCCATCCGGACCGCGTCGAAAAGCTGGTTCTGGTCGACTCCTCACCCGTCAACGCGCCGCAAGGCGGGAAACGCGTGATGAATATCGTGGCCGGTATCCCCGACGTCTTCCCTGATATCGATGCGGCCCTCGCCTATTTCGGCCAGGACCCGCACTCGCCGCAGGACCCATCCGTCAGAACTCGGATGGAGAACTATCTGAAACCGGTTGATGGCGGTTTCGTCATCAAGCGGGATACGACATTCCGCGAAAAATTCCGCAAGCAGCGGGATACCGGCGAGCGGGAGCCGCTCGGCGCCGACATGTGGGAGCGCCTCAGCGCTATCCAGTGCCCCATTCTGGTGGTCCGCGGCACACAGTCCGACATGTTTGCGGACGAGACGGTGCCCAAGGTGAAGGAAGCGAATGCGAACGTCACACTGGTGGAGCTTGACGTCGCGCACAATGTCGGCGGCGAGGATCCCGAGGGACTCGTCCGCGAAGTCAAAAAATTCCTTTAAGGCACAGGAGTAGGATCGATGACCGTCACGGAATCCGCTGAATCCAAGACCAAATCCAAACCCAAGAAAGCCAGGTACGTCGGTACGAAACCGAGCACGCCGACCACGCGCGGTGTGGATCACCTGGCGCTCGTCACCGACGACATGGCCGAGACGATGGCGTTCTATACAGACGTCATGGGGATGCAGCTGCTGCACGTGCGCCGCGTCCCTTTCGCGCCAAATCGCGGGCAGCCGCCGCACGACAATTTGCGCCACTACTTCTTCGGCATGGGAAATGACTCATTGCTTGCCTTTTTCGAATATCCAAAAGGGCTCGACCACTCCGACCGGGATCTGCCCGGCGGCATGCAACATCTCGCGTTTCACGTACCGTCGGACGAGCTCGATAAAATGGTGGAGCACGTGAAGAGCCATGACGTCGACGTGGTGGGACCCGTCTCGCTGGGTGGCCGGTTCTGGTCGGCTTACTTCTACGACAACAACGGCATCCGCCTGGAGCTGGCCACGAGTCTCGCCGGCGCAGGCGTCAGCAACGTCGGGTCGATCCTGCAGACAGAAGAAGAAGCCCGCGAGGAACTGGAAACGCTGTTCGACGACCCGAAAGATATCGAACGGTGGTTGAAGGCGATGCCGCTGGTCGAAGAGCCTCTGGCCTAACAAGGCGCATCCAGGAACTGGACCCATCGGGGCGGTCGGCCAGAAGCCGCCCTGTTTTCGATGGCACACCAATGAGACGGCTTGGATCGAGCTGAACTCCAGAACCACCCGGAGCACTGAGTGACTGAAGGCGGCACGAACGAGATTCTGATCGCGGGTGGCGGCATCGGTGGGCTGGCGACTGCTCTCGCGTTATCGGTCCAAGGTCTCTCCTGCCGGGTGCTGGAACAATCGTCGGAGTTCCGCGAGATCGGCGCCGGCATCCATTTAGGACCGAACGTTTTTCGCGCCTGCGACCATCTCGGCATCATGGAGCAGATGACCGAGAAAGCAGTGTTCGTCGATCATCTGACAATGATGGACAGTCTCTCGGGCGAGGAGATCACGCGCGTCCAGGTCAAGGACACCTGTCTGGAACGCTACGGATATCCCTACGCCATTCACCACCGGGCCGACATGCTCGACGTTTTGGTGAATGCCTGCCAGGCCTCACCGCTCATCACCCTGGAGACGTCACGCCGAGTCGTCCGCATCGACGACGACGGCGCATCTGTCACCGTGCAGACGGAAGACGGCAGCACTTACGCCGGCCGCGCCCTGATCGGCGCGGATGGCCTCTGGTCGGCAGTCCGCGCCTATCTCTTCGGTGACGAGATGCCGCGGGTGACGGGTCACATCGCCTATCGGGCCGTCCTACCGATGGACGAAGTCCCCGAGGAATTGAAACAGAACGCCGCACTCTTGTGGGTCGGCCCCCCGCAACCACCTAATCCACTATCCCATCCGGGATTGGGAATTGTTTAACGTCGTGGCCGTCTTCCACAGCGACAAATATGTCGAAGGCTGGAATGAGCCAGGTGACCGCGACGAGCTGCTGAACCGCTTTGCCGACGTGGGAACGCTACCCATGTCGCTGCTCGAGAGAGTCTCCGACTGGCGAATGTGGGTGCTGTGTGACCGCGAGCCCACGGATGTGTGGTCGCGCGGCCGGGTCACCCTCATCGGCGATGCCGCCCACCCAATGCTGCAATATTTTGCCCAAGGTGCCGCCATGGCCATCGAAGATGGCTTGTGCGTGGCCGCAAATATTGCAAGCACTGACGGCGACCTGGAGCCTACGTTCCAGGCCTATCAGCAGGAACGGTATCTGCGCACCGGGAGGGTGCAGTTCATGGCCCGGTTCCTCGGTGAGGTCTATCACGCCGAAGGGGTCAAACGGGACTTGAGGAACCAGTTGCTCGGCGCAAGGACCCAAGCCAAAGCCATGGCAGGCCTGGACTGGCTTTACGGCGGGCCGTAACAAACCGCTGGGCGCCGACGGATTGCTCGAAACCTACTTGCTGAGCGGTCGCTGCCACGGTGTGAGCCGCGGTATCCAGCGTGGTACGTTTTCCCGATAAAGCTCGTAGTCACTGCCGAACCTCTGCTCAAGACCAGGTTCCTCCTTCTTCGGGATATAGGCGGCGTTGATCAGAAAGAAAGTCACTACCCAGGCCGCGATCAGGAGCGAATGCAACAGCAAGGCTTCCGCGACCAGCAGCAAAGCAACTCCCGTGATCATCGGGTTACGGACATGCGTGTAAGGACTGGTCACGAGCAAGTTCACGGGCGGGTCCCAGGGTGCGAGAGTCCCTTTTCCGCGTCGCGTGAAGTCAACGATGGTCCATCCCGCCAAGGCAAGGCCTAGCACGCCGCAGACGACACCGAAGACAAGACCCAGTGCTGACGTGGCGTCAGGGTTTGCCGCCCAGACGGTATCGGTAGAGACCCAGATTAGCCCTGCAGGCACGATCACGAGTGCGGTGCCCGGGAGCACGGCAATAGACCCCAGGGCGCGCCATACAAGCACTCAAGGTCTCGCGAAGTTGATGACCTGACGGGCTATCTTTCCTTCCGCCAACCGATCGAAACCCGCGTTGATATCGTCGAGCGTGATCTGCGCGCTCATCATCTTTTCGATCGGCAGTCGGCCGCGCTTGTACATGCGAAGGAACTTCGGGATGTCGCGCTTGGGCACGCAGCTTCCCATGTAGCAGCCGCGCACCGTTTTCTCGCCGGAAACGAGATCGTAGGCATTGAAGGCGAATTCTTCCGTAATCGCGGGCAGACTTGCCGTCACCATGGTGCCGCCACGGCGAACCAGGCCATAGGCCGTTCTCATGCCCTGAGTCACGCCGGACATTTCGAAGGCATAGTCGACGCCACCGCCCGTCAGTTCGCGGATGGACTCAATACAATCCGCATCGGAGGCGCGGAAAGAATGGGTCGCCCCAATCTCGCGGGCGAGCGATAGCTTCTCGTCATGCACATCAACAGCGATCACCCGTTCCGCACCCGCAAGAGCGCCGCCCAGGATCGCCGACAGCCCTACCCCGCCCAGACCGACCACGGCAATGGTCGAGCCCACCGGGACCTTGGCGGTGTTCACGACGGCGCCAATGCCCGTCATGACGGCACAACCGAACAAGGCCGCCGCGGCCAAGGGGAGCTCAGGTTCGATGACGATCAAGGAATACCGGGAGGCCACCGAGTATTCGGCGAAGCAGGAAACCCCGCTCGTATGAAATATTTGCTGTCCGTTCCAGGTCAGGCGAGACGTGCCATCAAGCATCGTGCCCTGCATTTTGGCGGTCTGTGATTTCGTGCATAGCGCAGGGTGTCCGGACAGACAGTCTCGGCATTCCCCGCAGGCCAGCACCGGGCCCAGCACCACATGATCGCCGACCGCGATATCCTGCACGTCCGGGCCGACCTCGCGCACGATGCCTCCGCCCTCATGGCCGAGCACGCTGGGCAGTTTGCGCGGGCGCTGGCCTTCGAGTGTGGAAAGATCAGAATGACACAAGCCCGCCGCGACCATTTCGATGAGGACTTCGTCGGTCCGCGGCCCGTCGATATCCAACTCCTCCACGGTCATGGGCAAACTGTCGGCGAAAGGCCGGGGCCGGCCTTGCTCGTGTAGTACCGCGGCTCGCATCTTCATCGCTCGTTCCCCTGTATCATGTCTCAAGTTGCAATTTAGCCGATCCCGTAGACAATCGGGACCGCTATTCATTCCATTCCTTCAATAATTCTCGGCGAGCCATGGATCTGAACTTCACGTCCGAACAGAACGACATCCGCGCGGCGGTCGAAAAACTGTGCACCAAATACGATGACGACTACTGGCTCAATCTCGACCAGGCAGGCGGATTCCCCGAGGACTTCGTGAAAGATATTGCAGCGGGCGGCTGGCTTGGCATCTCCCTGCCGGAAGAGGTCGGCGGTTCAGGATTGGGGGTCGTCGAAGCCGCCGTCCTGATGCAGGCGATCGCCGAGTCCGGTGCCTGCTTTTCCGGCGCGTCGGCCATTCACATGAACATCTTCAGTCCGAAGCCCATCGCCAAGCACGGGACGGAAGAACAAAAGATGCGCATGTTGACTCCCCTGATCAAGGGAGAGGACCGCGTCTGCTTCGGAGTCACGGAGCCCAACGCCGGCCTCGACACCACGAAGATCGAGACGCGGGCCGAGCGGTCGGGCAACCAGTACATCGTGAACGGCCGCAAGATTTGGACATCCGTCGCCCAATCGGCCACCAAGATCATGCTGCTGGCCCGCACCACGCCGATCGACCAGTGCGCCAAACCCACCGACGGGATGTCACTGTTCTATACAGATTTCGACCGTGACTACATTGAGGCCCACGAAATCGACAAAATGGGGCGTAAGGCGGTCGATTCCAATGCCGTTTTCATCGACGGTCTGCCGGTGCCGGGTGAAGACTTGATTGGTGAGGAAGGCAAGGGATTCCGGTATCTCCTCGACGGGCTCAATCCCGAGCGCATCCTGGTGGCTGCGGAAGCGGTGGGCATCGGGCGGGCCGCACTCCGCCGCGCCGCCAAGTACGCCAGCGAACGGGTGGTCTTCGGCCGGCCCATCGGCCAGAACCAGGGCATTCAGCATCCCTTGGCCATGAGTTGGTGCGAACTGGAAGCAGCCAATCTAATGGCCTTCAAGGCAGCCCAGCTCTACGACGAAGGCAAGCCTTGTGGGTCCGAGGCAAACGCGGCGAAATACCTGGGCGCCGAAAATGCATTCCGCGCCTGTGAGCGTGCGGTCATGTCGCACGGTGGTATGGGATACGCCAAGGAATTCCACGTTGAACGGTATCTTCGCGAGATCTTCATCGCCCGTATCGCACCGGTTAGCCGCGAGCTGATCCTCAGCTATATCGGAGAGCGCGAACTGGGCCTGCCAAAGTCATATTGACCCAGAATTCGGGGCCCGAGGCAGAGAAGATCCGGGAGCCGACGCCAGATTGACCCCCATAGGGGCGCCTGGGTTATAGTTGCCTGAACGCATAAGAAATTCTCGAAAGCGGGGGAGGAAACGCGGATGAAGTTCGGCACTTTTCACCTGATGGAGCAGCCGTTTACGAAGACGGAGGCTCAGGTCTACGCGGAACATATCGAGCAATTCAAACTCGCGGATAAGCTGGGATTTGATTCCGTCTGGCTAACCGAGCACCATTTCTCATCCGTCCCATACGTGCCGGATGTCGACGGCGAGTACTGCGTCTGCGCCTCGCCGTACGCCATGGCCTGCGCCGTCGCCATGATCACCGAGAACGTCCGCATCGGAACGGCCGTCAAGGTTCTGCCACTGGAACACCCGCTGCTGACCGCCGAAACAGCCGCGATGGCGGATATCCTCTCGGGTGGCCGCCTCGACTTCGGTGTCGGTCTTGGATATCGGAAGTACGAGTTTGAAGGCCTGAAGATTCCCATCGAAGAGAAACTCGAACGATTCAATGAAGCGCTGGACATCATCCTTGGTGTCTGGACGACTGACGAATTCAGCTACGAGGGCAAGTTCTGGAGCGTTCCGCGCTTGACGCTCGTGCCGCGGCCGATCCAAAAACCCCACCCGCCGGTCTGGGTCGCGACCCGCCTCGGCACGCACGAGGTGATCGATTATGTCGCCAAGAACGGCTATCACATGCTGTCCGCCTGGGCGCCGCCCGATCAGCTCGGCCAAGCCCACACACTGATGCGCGAATCACGGGCCACGCAGGGTCTCGACGATCTGGACTTCCCCTTCACCTGCGTGCGTCACGTCTTCGTTGCCGAATCGGACGAGGAAGCGAAGCGGAAGGGTACCGAATACGTCGATTACTACATGAAATCGACGGCGCAGTTCCGCCCGATCGGCGATCACGAGCGCGGCCAGATGATCTTCGGCGGACCCGAAACCTGTGTCGAGAAGATCCAGGAATTGAATGAGGTCGCCGGCATCAACAACCTCATTTGCTGGATGAATTTCGGTGGTCTGCCCTTAGATATGATCAAGGCGTCAATGAATCTGTTCGTTGAAGAGGTCATGCCCAAGTGCCGCAGCTTCGGGGAGGTCCAGAGAGCCGCGGAGTAAGCGTTACCTATATCATGAGTTGACTTGCCCGCGGCCTCGATATGGCGCCGCGGGCATCGTCTATTTCAGACCGCAGTGAGTCCTGACCAGAGAGGAGCGCGAGATGCGATTCGGTACATTTCATCTAATGGAGCGGCCTTTCACAAAACCCGAAGCGGATGTCTACGCCGAACACTTCGAGCAGATCCGCCTCGCTGACGAACTCGCGTTCCATTCGGTATGGCTCACCGAGCATCACTTCTCATCGGTGCCCTACGTTCCGGACGTCGACGGCGAATACTGCGTCTCAGCCTCCCCTTTCGCACTGGCCTGCTCGGTAGCACGCATGACCAAGAACGTCCGCATCGGTTCGGCGGTCAAGGTCCTGCCGCTCGAGCACCCGCTGCGCACGGCTGAGGACATCGCCATGGCCGACATCCTCTCGGGAGGCCGCATCGATGTTGGCGCGGGCGTGGGCTACCGCCGCTATGAATTCGAGGGGCTGCGGGTGCCGATCGAAGAGAAGGTCGAACGTTTTCTCGAGGCCCTCAACATCATGATCGGCGCCTGGACCACCGACGAATTCGCGTACGAAGGAAAGTTCTATTCGGTGCCCCGGCTGACCCTCGTCCCACGGCCCCTGCAGAAGCCATTCCCGCCCATCTGGTCGGCGAGCCGCTACAACGCGGCCGATGTGATCGATACGGCCGTCAAAGGTGGCTATAACCTGATGTCCAACTGGCAGACGCCGGATGAGCTCCGCTCGGCACGCGATTC
>Ga0315339_1001148_pt1 | contig 25461 bp, 24 predicted proteins | sample ASW17metaG_FD_204514 | JGI IMG/M metagenome (GOLD analysis project Ga0315339, IMG submission 204514) | Ammonia-oxidizing marine archaeal communities from Pacific Ocean, United States - ASW #17 | ecosystem: Environmental > Aquatic > Marine > Oceanic | place: USA: California | collected 2016-12-05 | reverse complement strand
CGGCGATACAAATCTGATTGACCATCTTGGTCAACTGACCCGCGCCGGCGGGACCGAGAAGCTGCGCCTCCCGGGCATACACTCGAATGACAGACTCAGCTTTCCGGAAGGCGCTTTTCTGTCCACCTATCATGACTGTGAGCGCACCGTTCTCCGCTCCTGCCTGCCCCCCCGACACAGGTGCGTCGAGGAACTGGCAACCCTTCTTCCTCGCGGCCGCGTCCAGTTCCCTCGCAAGGTTGGCTGAGGCGGTCGTGTGATCGACGAAGATCGCCCCCTTCTTAATGCCGTCGATTATCCCGTCTTTCGCCATTGCGACGCTACGCACATCGTCATCATTACCCACACATGCGAACACGATTTCGGCGCCGCGGGCGGCTTGGGCTGGCGTCTTTGCCATCTTCCCACTGTATTTCTTGATCCAGCTTCGTGCCTTCGCCGCCGTCCTGTTGTAGACGGTCACATCGTGACCGGCTGCAGCCAAGTGCCCCGCCATTGGATAGCCCATGACCCCGAGGCCAATAAATGCCAACTTCTTTCCCATGAGACCCTCCCGTCCGCAGTCCAAGTTACGGCATGCCTGCCGTCAATCCAGTAGCAGAGTTCTACACGTTTGCTTCCCGGGCCGGAAGCCGGAAGCGAGTTCCTCCATTACTCGATCAATGGTTTCAGGCAAACTGAGGAAATGAAACGTCTCATAACGGCGCTGATGGTGTCCGTCGCGCTAATTTGTCTAGCGTCGGGGGGAACCTACATCTGGGCTCGCGGCTCCCTGCCCAAGATGGACGGAACCATCGAACTCGCCGGCATTACCGCTCCGATCCGCATCACGCGGGACCGTAACGCGGTGCCGCACATTTACGCCGAGAGTGTCGAGGACGTGATGTTCGGCTTGGGCTTTGCCCACGCCCAGGACCGCCTTTGGCAGATGGAGATCAACCGCCGTATCGGCGCGGGACGTCTCTCCGAGGTGCTCGGCGCCGCAACTGCGGGAACTGACCGCTTCTTGCGTACCGTCGGGGTCCGCCGGGCGGCGGAGCGTACATACGATGAGCTTGATCAAGGGACCCGCGCGGTATTCGATTCATATGCGGCAGGAGTGAATGCATTCCTCGATACCCGAGATGCTCCGCTGCCTGCCGAATTTCTGATCCTCCGCCATCAACCCGAACCTTGGGAGCCTCAGGACTCCCTCGTGTGGGGAAAGATGATGGCTTGGGATCTGGCCTTGAATTGGCGTAACGAACTGCTTCGACTTCGGTTGTCGAAACTTGCGGGCCTGGCACCGGAGCAAATATCGGAACTATTCCCGCCCTACCCGGGCGACGCTCCCGTCGCCCTGCCGGACCTCACCAGAGTTTGGTCGGAAATACCGGTCGACTTCGCCGGGTCATTTCTCGAGATCGCACCGGAGATATCGAACGGTTCAAACAACTGGGCGCTTGCGGGCAAGCGGACAACAACCGGCAAACCACTGCTCGCAAATGACCCCCATCTGGGTCTCGGTGTGCCATCGGTTTGGTATCTGGCTCATCTCGACTGCCCGGAATTTCGGGCGATCGGCGCGACACTCCCTGGAATTCCCGGCATCGTCCTGGGACGGAACGACCGTGTCGCCTGGGGATTTACCAATTTGAACGCCGACGTTCAGGATCTCTTTATCGAAAAACTCGTGACGGGCGACCCCACCTCGTACATCACGCCGGACGGACCCCAACCGCTCGCCATTCGCTCTGAAGTCATCCACGTCCGGGATGACGCCGACGTCGACGTTATCGTGCGGGAGACCGTTCACGGTCCAGTCATATCCGACGCGTCTTCACGCACGTCTAGCGCAGCAAACCCAAACGCCTTGGTCTCGCTGGCTTGGACAGCTCTTCGCGAAGGCGACTCGACGGCACGTGCGATCCTCTTGATGAACCGCGCCAGGAATTGGGACGAGTTTGTCGACGCCCTGCAATTATTCAAAGAACCTCAGCAGAACGTCCTCTACGCCGACATCGACAATAACATCGGCTATTACGCGATCGGGCGTGTTCCCATCCGCCATTCGGTGAATGCCGTCCAGGGAACCATGCCCGTGCCCGGCTGGGACCGAACATACGAGTGGAAAGGGTACATCCCCTTTGAGGAGATGCCGCACGCCTACAATCCGGCAGATGGATCAATTGCGACGGCCAACCACAAGATCGTGGACGGGTCGTATCCGCATTTTATTTCAAGAGATTGGGCACCACCCTACCGGATTCGGCGCATAGAGGCGCTGCTTGCCGGCACAGGGAAGCATTCTGTGTCCGACATGCAACGGATGCAGGGAGATGTGAGGAGCCTTGTCGCCGTCGACTTCCTGCCCCGGTTCCTGACCCACATCAACGCCACTGCGGCGAACCAGCCGCTCACAGACATGATGTCACGTTGGGATGGCACCATGGACCGCCACCGACCGGAACCATTGTTGTTCTGGTCCTGGTACCGCGAGGTCACGAGGCTCGTCTTTGAGGATGATCTCGGCAGCATGTTTCGGGAGTTTTGGCGCGCACGGCCGGTGCTCTTGGAAAACGTGCTGCAACGGCGCCAGCATTTTTGCGACGACAAGCGGACAGAGAATGCGGAAACCTGCGCGGACATCATCGCCCGGGCATTCTATCTCGCCGTGGCCCAGCTCAATAAGCAATACGGATCCGATCCGACATTATGGCGCTGGGGTGCTGCGCATGTCGCGTACGGCGATCACACGCCATTTACGCACCAGCCTGTCCTCGCGGGCCTGTTCGATATCATGCTTGAGGCGGGCGGCGATGGTTTCACCGTAAATGCGGCCGCCCACCGTATCGGGAGCCAGCGCAACCCCTTTCAGCAGTATCACGGCGCCAGTTATCGTGCGATCTACGATCTTTCAGACCCGGACCGCTCGCTGTTCATGCATAGTACCGGGCAGTCCGGCAACATCCTGTCGTCGTTCTATGGCAACTTCGCGGAGCGCTGGCGCGATGTCGCCTACATACCCATGAGCATGGACCGCGAGGACATTCTGAATGGTGCCTTGGGAACCCTCGTGTTGAATCCGGTCCAATAATTGGAGAACCGCGTGACGGTTTCCTTCACGAATATCGTAGAGGCAGCTCGTCAGATGGAGGGTGTGCTCCCGCGTACCCCCAGCAGGCGCGCGAAGGCACTTTCAGACCTCACTGGCGCAGACGTCATCGTCAAATACGAGAATATTCAGATCACTGGTTCTTTCAAGGTCCGCGGGTGTGAAAGGCGTCATCGCAATGTCAGCCGGCAATCATGCACAAGGCGTGGCGTATCACGCTCGCTGATTGGGCTTGGCAGCCAAGATCGTCATGCCCCAGTGGACGCCCTTCTCAAAAGTCCAGCAAACGCAAAACCTTGGCGCCGAAGTGATTCTCCACGGAGACAGCATTGCTGAATCGGCTGTGCGCGCTCAGGAAATTTGCGATGTGGAAGGCCTGACCTTTGTCCACCCGTATGACGATGACGACATCATTGCCGGCCAAGGAACGGTCGCGTTGGAGCTCTTACAGGATTATCCCGAACTGGAGGTCTTGATCGTTCCCGTGGGCGGCGGAGGCTTGATCGCGGGGTGTGTGATTGCAGCAAAAGCGGTGAACCCGTCGATCTCAGTCATGGGAATCGAAGCGGCGCTGTTTCCGTCTCTGGCAAACGCCCTTCAGGGTGTTGCCCCGGCTGATGGTGGTCAGAGCATCGCCGATGGCATCGCAGTCAAGTCAATTGGAGACAAACCATTGGCCATCGCATGCGACCTTGTGGACGACGTCGAGATGGTCTCAGAGTCGGAAATTGAACAATCGATTTTCGACTTCCTTGAACTCGATAAGACCGTCGTTGAAGGAGCCGGCGCCGCAACGCTTGCCGGCCTCTGTAAGAGGCGAGCAGAGTTCGAGGGTAAACGGGTTGGCCTGATCGCCAGCGGCGGCAATATCGACTCCAGAGTATTGGCGTCCGTCATTACCCGTGGCTTGGTGCGCGGTGGACGGATAGTGAACTTCCGGATTGAAATATTCGATGTGCCCGGCCAGCTTGGACGGATGGCCGATATCATCGGCGCCGCCGGCGGCAATATCATCGAGGTGCGTCACCAGCGGCTTTTTTCCGATATTCCAGTGCGCAAGCTCGAAATCGACATCATGATTGAAACCCGCAGCAGACCGCATGTCAGCGAGATCATGGAACGACTGTCGGGGACAGCGCACCGGGTCCGCATCCTCAGCACGACAGAAGAGGGTTGATTGTCTTACTGAGATATAACAGTAAATTTAGATTTATAGCTTCTGTTCATCCCGCTTCAATGCCCCGGTTGAAACCGACGTTTTATCGATGTCGCGATACCGGTCATCCACATTGGCGTTTCAATAGGCGTCAGTTCTGTGCAAAACGCGCCTCGTAAATTTGGTGGGCCGCTCTTGACGTTTGCTGGGTTTGACCGATTTCTCATGAATGTCAGTACACAATTCGACTAATATTCGAATTATGGAGAAATGCGCAGCGGAAATATTCCGCGTGGGCAAGCGTCTACGGGCAATTTAGGTAGTCGAGAATTCATTTTTTATAGTCGGCTTATTGGTAGTCGTAGGGTCGGTACTCGGCGGTTATCTGCCGCACGGGGACCCATTGGTGCTGTTCCAGCCGCTCGAACTCTTGATCATCGGGGGAGCAGCGATTGGCGCTTACATCATCACCAACCCGAAGACCGTCATCTTCGGCACATTTGGGCACTTCAAGAGAGTCCTCGGCGGTCCACCGCATGACCAGGATGGTTACCTCGAACTGCTGACATTGCTCTACACCGTATTCCGTCTGACCAAGTCAAAGGGCATGCTGGCGCTGGAGCCCCATTTGGAAGTTCCGGAGGACAGCCCTCTCTTCCAGCCTTATCCATCGTTTTTTGGACAACCATCACGCGGTAGAGTTTCTAGTCGATTATCTGCGGCTGATGACGATGGGCAGCGACAACCCAAACGATCTTGAGACGTTGCTCGATGAGGACATTGAGACCCACCACAAGGAAGCGCACGAAATCTCGCACGCCATCACACAAATGGCGGACGGGCATTTGGCATCGTGGCAGCCGTGTTGGGCGTGATTGTCACAATGGGCAGCATCACGGAACCTCCAGAAGTGCTGGGCCAATTGATCGGCGGCGCTCTGGTCGGCACGTTTCTCGGCGTGCTGCTCGCTTATGGGATCGTCGGTCCGATCGGTGCCAATCTCGAAAAATACTGCGAGGCCGATACTAAATACTTCCTCTGCATAAAAGCGGCACTCCTCGCTCATTTGCATGGTTACGCACACGCCGTCTCCATTGAATTTGCACGCAAGACGCTCTTCTCGCACGAACGGCCCACATTCCAGGAGCTGAAGGAGGCCGTACAGGAAGCGCCGTCCGGAGGCTGATGATTAATGACTGACCAATCGAACCTCCCGCCCATCATCATCAAGCGGGTAAAGAAGGTCGTAGCTGCCGGCCATCACGGCGGCGGATGGAAAATCGCTTACGCCGACTTCGTAACTGCCATGATGGCGTTCTTCCTGCTGCTGTGGCTGTTGAACGTCACCACCGATGAACAAAAGAGCGGTATCGCCGACTATTTTGCACCGACGACCGCCACGTTCTCGCGCAGCGGCTCCGGAGGCGTGGGCGGCGCTGCGGGAGGAACTTTCTCTGCGCGAAGAAGAAGCGTTCTCGGATACAAAGCTGGCTCTCGAAGAAGCCATTCAGAGCAGCGCAGAACTGGAAGAATTCTCGGAGCATCTGAAAATTGACATGACCGAAGAGGGTCTACGGATTCAAATCATCGATCAAGAAGGCCGCTCCATGTTCTTAAGTGGCAGCGCCCGACCGCAGCAACGCATGAGAAAATTGATTGCGGAGATCGCTACAATTACTGGCCCCTTGCCAAACACGATCGAGCGAACGCGAGCCGTCGCACCCTCTCCAGTGCCGGAGTCGATCCTGATAAGTTCGTTCAGATTGTCGGCACGGCGGATACCGATCCGCTGTCCCTTGAGGATCCCTATCAACCTCAGAACAGGCGTATTAGCATCGTGCTCAAGCGCGAAGTCTCAGTGCTGCCTCCGGAACTCAGGAAAGACAGGTAAGGGTCCGCTGATTGCGCCTCTCGAGATGTGTCCGGCACAGCTGTGAACGAGCGGTGTCAGAACTGAAATGAGGTATTCGGAGTGAGCACGCCACAGCTTCCTGCAGCCAGTCCCGTCCAAGGTCACGCCCAGCGGAGTGGCGGACCAGATTCAATCAACAGCTCCGAATACTTTGACGGTATTCCCTTCAAGCGCGTCGTCGCTTACATCGTGGATGTGTTCGTCATTGCTATCTTTGCGGCGGCAGTCGCCGTCATCGCGTTCGTGCCCGTTATATTGACGTTGGGCATGCTGAAGCCTTTCGTCGTCGGCGTCATCGCTCTGGTTCCGTTGTCCTATCACACGCTACTAATAGGCGGCGACCGATCAGCGACATTCGGCATGCGGCTTTTAGGTGTCGAGGTTAGGACGATGGACGGCGCCAAGCCTGGATACGTCGTGGCATTGATCCAGACAATTTTATTCTACGTTACGATAAGTCTGACGACGTGGCTCATCCTGCTGGTCGCACTTTTCAACGGCAAGCGCCGCACGTTGCACGATTTCCTCTGCGGGACTGTGATCGTGAATATAGCTACCAGAGAAGCTGGAACGACAGTGGCTCGCGAACAAGAGTCGAGCCAGTCTACGGCGCGGTAGAATCAAAATTCTGCCACAGACCTAACTCATGCTTATAGTACATAACGTGCTTAACTTTGGTCGATCGCCCGAATTCAACAAAATGCTTGGACGGCCTCGCGGATGAATTTGATTGCCGACACCAACGAGAGAAAATTCTTCGCCACACCGCGAATGCCGTGCCCCTATCTACCGGGGAAACTTGAGCGAAAAGTATTTACGGAGCTATGGGGTGAGGATGCTGAGCAGCTTCATGATGCTCTGGCCGTGGCTGGATTTCGCCGAAGCCAAGGGATCATTTACCGGCCGCTTTGCGATGGCTGTACCGCTTGTGTCCCGGTACGCGTGCTTGCCCAGCGCTTCCTTCCAAAGAAGTGGATGCGGCGCATAACCGCCAAATCTGCGCACTTCGAAATCACCGAGCGGCCGCCGGTCGCCACCGCAGAGCAATATCATCTCTTTCGCAAATATCTATCGTGGCGGCACTCCGAAGGTGGCATGATGGACATGGATTTTGACGAGTATCGGGCGATGGTGGAAGACACTCCAATCGCCACGTCATTGGTCGAATTTCGCGAACCAAGTGGTCGGCTTGGTGGTGCGTGCCTAACCGATGTCCTCGCCGACGGACTATCCTTGGTCTACAGCTTTTTTCGGCCCGATCTGCAACATCTGAGTCTGGGATCGGCGATCATCTTGTGGCACATCCAACGTGCTGCCGAATCGAATTTTGACTTTGTTTACCTGGGCTATTGGATCGCCGAAAGCGAGAAGATGGCCTACAAGGTACGGTTCACGCCTATAGAAGCGCTCAAACCCGAAGGTTGGGTATTGCTGTAGCAGCAACATAGGCGCCCACACCGGCAGCCGAATTAAAGGGTCGTCGGCTGTTTGTCGCTCCTTGTGGTTACAATACTAATTCATGGTACTGGTTTTCCTGCACCACAAGTCTGCCTGCAATCGGAGCACATTCGGACATGCGACGTCGTGAGTTATTGAAAGGCGCAGCAGCGGCATCAACCGCAGTCGCTGCGGCGACCCTGCCACGCCCGGCCATCTCCCAAGGCCTCAAAGAACTGAGGATGGTGACAACCTGGCCAAAACTGTATCCGGGACTCGGCACCTCGGCGGACCGCCTGGCGAAACGAATTACTCGGGCCAGCGACGGCAAACTGAGGGTCAAGCTATTCGCCGCCGGCGAACTGGTGCCTCCGTTCGAAGCCTTTAATGCCGTGGCGTCAGGTGAAGTGGATATCTACCACGCGTTTGAATACTACTGGCAGAGCAAATCAAAGGCTTATAACTTCTTCGCGGCCATCCCATTTGGGATCACGGCCACGGAGATGGATGCCTGGATTCATTTCAATGGCGGACAGTCACTATGGGACGAGCTCGCCGCCCAGTTCAATATTAAACCATTGTTGGCAGGCAATACCGGCATGCAAATGGGAGGATGGTATGCCCGCGAAATCAACGGTCCGTCTGACTTCAGGGGCCTCAGGTTTCGCATGCCCGGAATTGGCGGAGAAGTCTTGCGCCGCATGGGCGCCGCGGCCGTCGCGCTCGCTGGCGGTGCAATATTTCCTGCCCTGCAGTCTGGCGCACTCGATGGAACCGAATGGGTCGGACCATGGAACGATCTGGCGTTTGGCTTCCACCGTGTGGTGAAAAACTATTACTACCCCGGATTCCACGAACCGGGAACCGCCATTGGAGTAGGAATTAATAAGCGATTGTGGGATGGATTTACTGATGGCGAGAGAACGCTTATCGAGTCGGCGTGCCACGCGGAAAATAACCTGACTCTGGCAGAATTCAACGCTCACAATGGCGCGGCATTGAAAACGCTCGTAGAAGAGCACGATGTGCAGCTGCGCAGATTCCCCAACAGCGTTCTTAATGAGATCGGACGTATCTCGGGAGAGGTGGTTTCTGAAATTGGGAATTCAGACGCGCTTACGAAACGGGTTTATGAAAGTTTCCTGCGGTCGAGAAAAGAATCGATCGGTTGGTCACGAATATCCGATCAGAGCTTCTGGAGCGCGCGGTTACTGCCGTTCAAATATGGCTGATCACGTTCCACTTCCCGCAAATGACATCATTGAGATACATGAACCTACCCACAGCAAATTCACGCGCCTAAATTGAACCACAAAGTGATTCAATTTAAACCTGATTTGCTCTAGCGCCGCTTGTTACGTTTGCGCTCGCGTAAGTCAAGACAACCTGGGGTCCGCCGTGGGTCTGTCCCAGTTTCGAATATCTGCGACTTCTGGACCTTCTGGGTGCCCGTTGTGGGTAGTGATTCACAAAAAATCAGATAGCCGGGTGCTTTGAAATAGGCGAGCCGCGTCAAACACCAGTCAATCAGTTCATGGGCAAACGCCTCAGTAACCTCCACTCCGAGCAGTGGCACGACGCAGGCCAGCACCTCCTCTTCGCGAATTTCGTCCGGCACGGCCACGACGGCAGCCTGGGCAATGCTCTCATGCTCTTGCAAAACAGCTTCGACCTCGGCCGCAGAAATATTCTCGCCCGAGCGCCGGACAATATTTTTCATCCGATCGACAAAACGGAGCATGCCGTCAGCATCCTGGATGACAACATCGCCGGTATGGAACCACCCGCCTCGCCACACCAGTTCCGTTTCTTTTTCATTCTTCAGATAGCCGGCAAAGAAACCCTTCCGGGGATCAGGGCCAGTGAACCGAACGATAAGCTCCCCTTCTTGGTCTGGTGCAACATCCCTACCGGTGGGATCTACAATCCGGACTTGTAGTCCATTGCGTGGTCGGCCAAAGGCACGAGTGCCGACGTGTCGAGGCTCGACGCAGTCACAAAATATGCGTCCGGTCTCAGTCATTCCCCACACTTCAAGTAGAGGGAACCCGAACCGCCTCTCAAATTCCTCGTGATGTCTGGGGTCGACTCCCGCGCCGACTCCAAAGCGTACGCAGTGGGTCCGCTCGATTTTGTCACGAGGCTGATTGAGCAAAATCGCCGGAACCACCCCGAGATAATGAATGGCCGTTGCCCGCGTAACGGCCACATCTTGCCACCACGTCTTCGGATGAAATCTATCGGGGGTGATCAGGCAGTTACCCGATAGGATCGTCCCGGTAAGGGTTATTGCAAGAGCATTCATGTGGAAGAGCGGCAGCGGGTTGAGGACCCGTTCCTGCCCTTCCCCGAACGTCATCAGACCACCCAAATCGAGATACCAACGGCCTGCGGTCATAAAGTACTCGTTGGTCAAAATGCAGCCTTTCGGTCGCCCCGTCGTACCAGACGTATAGAGCAGTGCGCACTCCGACCCTTCATTCGCAAGAACATCGGTTAGGGCAGTGGCTGGCTCGGGAAACGAAGTCGGAAGTGCGTCGACATCCAGCACATGGACTGGGTTTGCGCAGGCCCTGGTGACTGCCACCATGTCGGCAATCCGGTCAGTGGAACAGATCGCCAGTTCGGCTTCCGAGTGTTCCAGCTGGAACAGCATCTCGGAGTGCTGGTAATCGGGATTTACCGGCACAATCGAAGCTCCAACAGCATTAAGAGCGAGGTAATGCGCTAAAAATTCAGGACGGTTGCCGAGCAGGAGAGCCACGCGATGTCCGCAGCCATATCCGGCGCTCGCATATTGGTGGCGCAGTCGTTCGACCGCTTCGGCAGCCGCACCATAGGATTGCTCCGTACCATCAGGGAGATAGTCGCGGCCGGTCAGTGCCGGCACGCACAGGAAGGCGTTGTCAGTGAACCGCTCGACCGCTGCCGAGAACGCCTGGTAGACCGTCTCCATCCGTGGGCCTCATCAGCACATGATGCCTCAGGAGTTTAAGGAAGGTCGGCGGCTAAGCGAACCGATTTGAGCGCGGAAACCCTTTTGGCGCCAAGCGGCCCGCCTGTGCACGTTTTCCGATCCAAGCTGCAAGGTCGGTTTCTGTCCGGGTACGGTCCCCTGACCGCCATGACAGTCCTGCCGTGCGATTGAACGCCACCGCGTCGGACAGATTCCCATCCTTGTAGCGTTGCAGAAGGACGCCACGGCCCCGCGTCATGGTTGAAAGCTCTGCCAGGGGGAACACGATCAATTTTCGATTATCACCAACAACGGCAACAGAGTCCGCGCCATCTGGCACCATCGCGCAAACCTGTGCCTCGGCGCCACGGGCCACATTCAACACTTGCTTTCCAGCCCGGGTCTGAGCGATGACTTGATCCTCGCTCACGAGGAATCCGCGGCCGTCACTCGAAGCAACCAGCAAGATTCGCCCTGGTTCGTGCACGAACAAATCCACGACATCATCTTGGGTTCCCAATGCCATGATCAGGCGAACTGGGTCACCATTTCCCCGGCCACGTGGAATCTTGTCACAAGGAACAGTGTAAAACCGTCCATTCGTGCCGAACAGAACGAGCTTGTCGGTCGTCTCCGCATGCAGCCAGAATCGACTGCGGTCCCCCTCCTTATAACGCGTATCACCATCTGGTTTGACGTGACCTTTTTTGGCACGGATCCATCCCTTCTCGGAACAGATCACTGTGATGTCTTCCTTCTCAATCATGGCCTCGAAAGGAACGATCACTGCTGTCGGCGGCGCACCCAATTCGGTGCGGCGGCGACCTAGTTCGGTTTTCATGCCAAACTTGTCGCGCATAGTCCGAATCTCGGTGGCAATGACTTGCCAGCACTTTTTCTCGTCTTTGAGCAATGCCTTCAGGTTCTTGCGTTCCACCGTCAAGTCAGCGTGTTCCTGCCGAATGCCTTCTTCCTCCAGACGCCGCAATGCTCTCAACCGGAGATTGAGGATCGCTTCCGCCTGTATGTCTAAAAGATTGAAGGCTTGCATCAGGGTAGGTTTCGGCTCGTCCTCCTCACGGATGATGCGGATCACCTCATCGAGATTGAGGAACGCGCTGAGGTAGCCCTCGAGAAGCTTGAGCCGTCGCTCCGTCCGGTCGAGGCGGAATCGGGTGCACCGGACCAGCACGTCCAATCGATGTTCGAGGAATGCCGCGAGCGCCTCGCGCAGCCCCATAACTTTCGGCGTGTTGTGGGCGTCGAGAACGTTCAAATTCAAGGGGATCCGGACTTCAAGATCTGTCAGCCGGAACAGAGTCCCCATCAGCAGGGCGGCGTCCACCGACCTACTCTTGGGCTCCAGCACAATGCGCACTTCTTCCGCGGACTCGTCGCGAATATCGACGAGCATCGCCAATTTCCGCGACTCAACCAGTTCGGCGACCTTCTCGACCAGCCGCGCTTTTTGAACCTGGTAGGGAACCTCCGTGACGACAATCTGATACAGGCCGCGTGCTTGTTGTTCGGTCTCCCACCGCGCGCGCAGGCGGAAGCCGCCCCGCCCGGTTGCGTACGCTTCAGTAATGCTCTCGGTTGGCTCCACCAACACGCCGCCAGTGGGGAAATCCGGGCCTGGCACAAATTCCACAAGTTTCACAGTCCGCGCATTGGGATACTTAATCAGGTGTAGAAGGGCGTCACAGAGTTCGCCCACGTTGTGTGGCGGAATGCTCGTCGCCATGCCAACGGCAATGCCGGTAGCCCCATTGGCCAGCAGGTTCGGAAACGCCGAGGGCAACACCACGGGTTCGCTTTCTTCGCCGTCGTAGGTGTCCCTGAAATCGACCGTATCCTCGTCGATGCCATCGAGCAGGGCTTCGGCAACTTCCGTGAGGCGCGCTTCCGTGTAACGCATCGCCGCGGCGTTATCGCCGTCGATGTTTCCAAAATTCCCCTGTCCATCCACCAGCGGATATCGCGCCGCGAAAGACTGGGTGAGACGGACGAGCGCATCGTAGACAGACTGGTCACCGTGCGGGTGATACTTGCCGATGACATCACCGATAACTCGGGCGCACTTCTTGAAGCCCTGGTCTGGATTCAACCGAAGCTGCTGCATGGCATACAGCAGGCGCCGGTGAACGGGTTTCAATCCGTCACGAACATCGGGCAGAGACCGTGCGGTAATGGTTGAGAGTGCATACGCAAGATATCGCTCGCTCAAAGCCTCGGTAAGAGCGGTCTCGCGGATTTCATCGGGGGGCGAGGCAACATTCATGATGGTGATATAGCACTAGATGTTGTGGCACTGCGAGAGATTCGTTCTACCAGTCGTGTGCGAGCCGGTGGTAATGCGGGATTACGATCAGTGAGCACGTGCTGTTCGAGGAAATAACCCGTCAGCGCCAGTCCATCGGCAATCGCACTCTGCAATTTTTCGGGAGCGGTTGGCGCTGAATCGCCGACTCCACGTCCACGCGCAACAAGAAACGCCGGGAGCCGCAACAACCGATCCCGATAAGATCCAGCACTGCTCTCGCTGACGGCCCGCCCGCTCCGGGGGGAAACATACGCAAGTCCCGTCTCCGCTCCGGTACGGGCGCAGGAACTGAGATCGAGCCCGAATCCCAGCTCTGCCAACAACCCAGCTTCCCACTGGACATACATCAGCGGCCATGACTCGCTGTGCTCAATCCCATCGAGCAACGCCAGCATCCCGTCATAAGCACCAAGATGGGGTTCGCGTTCGGGCAACACGACTTCTGCAACCGCGCATGCGGCGCTGAGCCCGGCGAGCCGTCGGGAATCGGAGAGAAATCCCGCCGCGCGTGCGCGTGTCGGCTCAACAGTAAAGGTCCCGAGATGTTCGGCAAGGCGTGCACGCCACGTTCCGATCACCTGATTCCCCGGCTGGAGTACACCGCGTAGTTTGCGTCCGATCCCACCGCGGACAAGACCGGCATGTCGGCCGTGATTTATAGTCAGCAGCTGCGCAATAGCAGAAGATTCACCGTGCTTACGTGCTGAAAGAACAATACCATCGTCGGTCCAATCCATCACATGCGCTCAGGGCAGGTCTCGCATCAATGGGATTATCCTGTGATCCAATTCGTCAGCATGGCTCTGATCAACCCTCCGCTTCATGAGAGCAATTGCCCTATCGCGGGAATTCCAGTCCCATCTCCCGATAGCGTTCCGGTTCATCGAGCCAGCCTTCACGGACCTTTACGTGCAAAAATAGATGCACGCGAAGGTCCAGGAACTCTTCCAGTTCAAGCCGCGACGCCGATCCCACAGATTTTATCAGTTGACCGCCTTTTCCCAACACGATGCCTTTATGGGCATTTCGCGAAATATAGATCACCTGATCGATCTTCACGCTGCCGTCGGACCGCTCCTCCCAGGCTTCGGTTTCAACGGTGAGATGATATGGCAGCTCCTGGTGGAGATGCAGGAAAAGCTTCTCCCTCGTTGTTTCCGAGGCCAGCAAGCGAAGCGGCATGTCAGCCATCTGGTCTTCGGGATACAGCCAGGGCCCTTTGGGCAGTAAGCTCGCGAGGAACGTCTCCAGATCGGCCACGCCATCTCCGGTCAATGCGGAGATCATGAAGGTTTCCTGAAATGTTCCGGATGCATTCAAGGCAGTGCTCAAGGCAAGAAGCTTATTCTTCTCAACAAGATCGACCTTATTCAGGGCCAGAATTGCAGTCGTCTTTGACTCCGCCAATCCACTGACAATGCGCACTGTATCATCTTCCGCCATATCCATCCGGCGACGGCTATCGACGAGAAGTACGGCGACATCGGCATCGTGGGCGCCGGACCACGCCGCATCCACCATCGCCCTCTCCAGACGTCGCCGGGGCGCAAAGATTCCTGGGGTATCAATGAATATGAACTGCGCATCGCCCGTAACAGCGACACCCGTAACCCGCGCCCGGGTCGTTTGAACCTTCGGCGTAACGATCGACACCTTTGCCCCGACAAGGGCATTCAACAGCGTCGATTTTCCGGCATTCGGCGCGCCGACCAACGCGACGACTCCGCAACGGGTGTCAGCTCCTGAGTTCATATTGCCATCTGTCGCCACAAGATCACTCGTTCTCCGGTATGGGTCCGCCGTCAATTTCAGCGAGCAACGCGGCGGCCGCCTCCTGTTCCGCGATACGCTTGGAACTGCCGTGTCCCTGTGCCGCAGCATAACCAGGTACCGCAGCTTCGATCGTAAATGTCGGGTCGTGAGCTGCGCCCTCCTGGGCGAGAAGGTTGTAGGCGGGCGGGTTCATTCCTTTGGCGTGCGCCCATTCCTGTAGCTTAGTCTTAGCATCCATGGGCGCACGAACGAGAGCAACCGCTTTGCTATCCCAATATCGGTGGATGAACTGGGAGGCCGCTTCCAACCCGCCATCGATAAAGAGAGCACCAATCAATGCTTCGCACGCGTTTGCCAGGATAGCCGGCTTGTCCGCCCCACCCGCGCCGCGCTCGCCCCTTGCCAAATTCAAATAGGCGCCGAGATCGATTTCTCGGGCCACATCAGCCAAGGTCTCACGCCTCACAAGTGCATTGTAGCGTCGGGCCAGTTGACCGGCATCCGCATCCTCAAACCGCGCCAGCAGGTCGTCGGCAATGACAAGACCGAGCACTCGGTCACCCAGAAATTCCAATCGCTCGTAGTCGCTGTGCCGCGCGCTCGCGCGGCGACCGCCTTTGACCGCACTCGGATGGGTCAGCGCTTCGTCGAGCAGTTCGTTCCGTTCGAAAACATATCCGAGGATTTTGTGAAGCTCGGTCCGACGCTGCGACATATTCAGTTAGGCGCGCAGGCTGTCGAACAGACGGTCATAACGGACGGCAAAGAGCCAGTTCCAGAATTCCCAATACCGAGCCGTTCCATCGGTAGAGAAGAATAGAATTTCGGCGCGACCAACCAGGTTTTCCGCGGGAATCAAGCCAACCGCAGACACGACCCGGCTATCGAGCGAATTATCGCGATTGTCACCCATCGCGAAGTAATGCCCTGGCGGCACCAAATACTCTTTGGTGTCGTCGTGATCGCTGTTCTGCAACAGGTCCAAGGTCTTGTAAATGGCACCGCTCGGCAGCGTTTCTTGATATTGCGGCACGAAATACACCTGTCCGAAACCGTCCTTATGAGTAAAGTCTTCAACGCGCTTCCGAGGAATCAATTTGCCATTCAGTTGCAATTGGCCGCCCTTCATCTGTATGCGATCACCGGGCAAGCCAATGATGCGCTTGATGTAGTCGGTTGAGTTGTCCCGCGGGAGCTTGAACACTGCGACATCACCGCGTTCAGGCATGGCCTCGGCAATACGGCCGGAAAACAATGCCGGACTCCAGGGCAGCGAGTGTCGGCTGTAACCATAGGAATACTTGGATACAAAAAGATAATCCCCAACCAGCAACGTGGGAAGCATGGATTCCGACGGGATGTTGAACGGTTCATAAGCAAGCGTGCGGATGGCACCGGCGATCAGAACCGCATATACGATCGTTCTAACCGTTTCGCCAATTCCGCCTTTGGTTTTCTCTGCACTCATGAATTTTCGTCCCCGCACCAGCAACACGACCTGGCCAGGATGCCAGAATGATCGGGCGCGTCTGGCACGCCCAGCGATTGATTTAGAATTTCCATCACGGTGTGTCGGCTGGAACTGCAGATATTAAGACGATCGCCTGAGCGAGCGGAGGTTCATCCGTAATCGTGAGTTCGACATGGGCTCGCATGTCGTCCGGGACGAGTTCTTCGAGCCGGATCAGGGCGCCCCCGGTGAGTTTGAGCATGGGCTTGCCGGACGGCAGGTTATACACACCCATGTCGCGCCAATAAACGCCCCGCCGAAATCCGGTGCCCAACGCCTTGGAACAGGCCTCCTTGGCGGCGAATCGCCGCGCATATGAAGCGGCGCGGTTGGCGTGGCGTTCCGACTTTGAACGCTCAGATTCGGTGAATATCCGCTCGACGAACCGGTCACCAAATCGTTCGAGTGTCCGTTCGATTCGCCGAATGTCGATGAGATCACTTCCCATGCCGATCACCACCGTGACACCGCCCTCCGGGTCACGCTGATGCCCTCGCGTCATCCATAAGTCCGCGCATCTGCCTGATGGCGCCCGCTAGTCCCATAAATATGCCCTCTCCGATCAGGAAATGGCCGATGTTGAGTTCAACGATCATCGGAATGGCGGCAACGGGGCCCACAGTATCGAACCCCAATCCGTGACCCGCATGGCATTCAAGGCCGATTTTCTCGGCGTGCGCTGCTGCGTCCTTCAGTCGTTGAAGCTCTTGCTCGCGGTCGGGGCCTGCAACGTCACAATAAGTGCCGGTGTGCAATTCCACGACTGACGCCCCCACAGCCAAAGCCGCGTCGAGCTGTCTTTCGTCCGGATCGATGAAGAGGGAAACGCGGCAGCCCGCGTCTATGAGCCTTGGAACGATGACGCCGAGACGTTTACCGGCACCCACGACGTCGAGCCCTCCCTCCGTCGTCAGCTCCTCGCGCTTTTCAGGAACGATACACGCGGCATGGGGTCTGTATTTTACCGCGACAGCAACCATTTCATCCATCGCTGCCATTTCGAAATTCAGGGGAATATCGAGCTCCTCGCTCAGCCGGACAATGTCGTGATCGCGAATGTGCCGCCGGTCCTCCCGGAGATGTGCTGTGATGCCATCGGCACCGGCGCTGGCGGCAAGTTTGGCTGCTTCGACGGGATCAGGATGCTCTCCGCCGCGCGCATTGCGGACGGTGGCCACATGATCGACATTGACCCCTAACCTCAAGTGGACACTCACGGCACCAGCCCTTCACCTGATCCCGAGCCGGTGACGGCAGCGCCGGCCTCACGACGGCGGCGCAGTCGCTCTGCCCTGATGCGCTGATATTTCTCCACGAAGTAGGAAGAAGAGAAATAAACGATTGTCCAAACTACGCCGGAAACCAGCAGTCCCCCAATTGTCATGGGCAAGAGCACGGCCCAAGGATGGTCGAAGATGTAGTGCAGGCTGATTCTCTCTGGAATATTGGTGGCACGCGACGAACCCAGGATTATCTCACCGAGACGGAGCGTTCCCCACCAGACGAAGGGAAACGTCCAGGGGTTGCCCACTGCCGTGCCAATCGCGGAGGCGATGAGGTTGCCACCGATCAGCCACGCGATCAGGGCCGCCAATACGAAATGAAAACCAATGAACGGTGTAAACGAGACCGCGGCCCCGCATGCGAGGCCAGCGGCGATTGAATAAGGCGATCCGGACAGCCGCGCCACGCGATGCCGAAGATAAGTACCGGCGCGCAGCCAACCCATGCGTGGCCACACGAGTTCCCACGTTCGCTGCAGGAGGGTCTTGTTCTTCCGGCGACGAAACATCAACGCATCCGCAGGCTCATAAGATTCGATAATTCCGAACGAAAACCAGAATATATCACTCCGACACCGAGAATCATCCACGCACCCGTTCAACCGAATTGATCGTGGATTCGGCTCGTAACGCCGCAATGATTCCGGTCAAGTGCGTCAGATCTTTGACTTCGATATCGATGAGGAACTCATAGAAATCAGTCGACCGATCCGTGATCTTCAGGTTCGAAATATTCGCCTGATTATTGGCGATGACCGTGGTGAGCTGGGAAAGGCTTCCCGGTGTGTTGGAAAGCACGGTTTCGATCCGACCGACGTGGAACTGACTAGGGTCCACGTTCGCATCCCATGTTACGTCGAGCCAGCGCTCTGGAGTGTTGTTGAATTGCTCCAAAGCCTCGCACTCGATCGTGTGTACCGTGACACCCGTGCCGGCCGTCAAGATCCCGATGATCCGTTCTCCCGGAAGCGGATGGCAACACGCCGCCATATGTACCGCCACGCCCGGCATCAAACCGCGTATGGACACTGGCTGCGAACGGTCCCTTGCCGATCCGATTCGTGGCCGCATCCGGGATAGAATTCTGCCAGCTCGTTGCCGAACGGTCGGATCCGGGTAAATGGCTTGAATGACGGCGGATTTATCCATGTCGCCGCTGCCCACCGCTATGTACAAATCCTCGAGTGTATTTCTGCCGAGCGATTTGAGCGCTTGCCGCATGGTCTCTTTGGTGAGTCGGCGATTGTTCTCGCGTAGCGACTTTCGCATGATCGCGCGGCCTAGCTCCACGTATTGTGAACGCTGTTGTTTGCGGACAAACCGCCTGACTGCGGCGCGCGCCTTCCCTGTGATCACGAAATTTTCCCAAATGGGGGACGGTGACGGCTCGGCGGACCGCAAGATCTCAACTTGATCACCATTGCGGAGTTGAGACCTCAATGGCGTCAGCTTTCCATTGATTCGTGCACCGACACAGGTATCCCCCACATCGGTGTGGACCGCATAAGCGAAATCCACAGGCGTCGCCCCTCGGGGCAACGCAATCAACTCACCCTTCGGCGTAAAGCAAAATACCTGATCGGAGAACATTTCGAGCTTGGTGTGCTCAAGGAACTCCTGCGGATTGGAGGCGGTCTCGAGAATTTCGAGCAATTCACGTAACCAGCGATACTGGCTCCCGTCAACATGTTCGGCTTGCTGATTGTATTGCCAGTGCGCGGCCACGCCGAATTCGGCAATCTGCTGCATTTCCTGAGTGCGGATCTGAATTTCCACTCGGTTCTGCTCAGGCCCAATAACCGTGGTGTGCAGTGAACGATAGTTGTTGCGCTTCGGCGTCGAGATGTAGTCCTTGAATCGGCCCGGCACCATCGGATATCGGGCGTGAACGGCACCCAGCGCCCGGTAACAGTCCTCGGTTTTCTCGACGACGATTCTAAACGCCATGATATCGGCAAGCTGCTCGAAACTAACGTCGTCCTGTTCCATCTTGCGCCAGATGGAATAAGGGCGCTTCTCGCGCCCCGCAACGGTCGCCCTGATCGAAGCCGGCTCCAACGTCTCATGGAGCTGCTCGGTAATGCGAAGGACCAAATCACTTCCCTGCTCCCGCAGGAATTCAAGCCGCGACAACACAGACTGACGGGCTTCCGGCCGCAGTTCCGAGAACGCGAGGTCTTCGAGCTCGTCCTTCATGTGGTGCATGCCGATCCGCTCCGCGAGCGGCGCATAAATTTCCATTGTTTCCAGCGCGACGCGTTTACGCTTCTCGGCGCTCTTGACGTACTCGAGAGTCCGCATGTTGTGGAGCCGGTCCGCGAGCTTGACCAGCAACACGCGAATATCATTCGACATGGCCAGTACGAGTTTTCGGAAATTCTCGGCCTGCCGGCTCTCACCCGTGTGCGGCATCTCGATGAGGGACAGCTTGGTCACGCCATCAACGAGGCGGGCGATATTGGCGCCGAACTGTCCTTCGATCTGTTCTAGCGTGGCGAGAGTATCCTCGACGGTGTCGTGCAGGAGCGCCGTCGCGATAGTGTCCGCGTCCAACTTCATGTCGGTGAGGATACACGCCACCTCTACGGGATGCATGAAGTAGGGATCGCCGGACTCGCGGGTTTGGGCACCGTGTGCCGCAACGGAGAAATCATACGCGCGACTCAGTAACTCCTCGTTCGCATGCGGATCATAGGCGCGCACGCGTTCGACGAGTTGGAGTTGCTCCATCATGGCTGGGCCGGCGCCATGCGCCGCCACCAACGGAGTGTCAGGTTATCAAAATACGAAGTGCGCGGACAATGGTAGGTGACCTGGCCGTGCGCCAACTTCAGTCGGTACGCTCGTTCACGCCTCTGCCGAGTCGCCGGCGGCATCGCGTTCACCTGCCTCCGCCTCTTCGGTTACCTCAGGTACCGCCGCGCGAGCGGATTCCTTGCTTGGGCTCGAACCTGAGGCCGTTACGGTTGACCATTCCTGACCTGCCATAAGCAAAGCCATATCGTCTTCTTCAGGCTCATCCTGCTCGACGTGGCGCTGCATGCTGCGGATGATGGATTCCCGAAGCTCGTCGTTATCGACCGTGGTGTCGGCGATTTCACGCAACGCGACAACCGGATTCTTATCATTGTCGCGGTCGATGGTCAGTTCCTCTCCCGCGGAAATTTGGCGGGACCGCTGGCCGGCAACAAGAACCAGATCAAATCGATTCGGAATCTTGTCGACGCAATCCTCAACAGTAACGCGAGCCATAGCTCAACTCCAATAAACCTAAGAATTAAATCAATACATATTCGCAAAGATTCACAAAGGCAAGTGGAGGGCGCTTGTCAACACTGTTGAATATCCGGAGATCTAGTTTTCAGTCGGTTCGATCACCGGTTCGATCAATTGACCTGGCGGGAGACACGCGATCATTTCATCAAGGCTTTGACGACTGACCGGGTGACGCCAATCCGCCACAACGTCGGCCATCGGTACCAGGACAAAAGCCCGATTCTGGAGTTCGGGATGCGGCAGATCGAGTCCGGACGCAGCGCCATCTTCTCTCGTTTCCGATACGAGGTCGCCGAATGCCAAAACATCGAGATCGAGGGTTCGTGCCGCATTGCGCGTCCGCCGAATCCGTCCAAACCTCTTCTCCACGCGTTGCAGAATCCTGAGCAGGTTCAGCGGCGGGTCATCGAACTCAACAACAACCACACAATTGAAGAACCAGGGTTGATCCGACTTCGGCACCGGTGCGCTGCGAAACCATCGCGAACGCCGGATAACGCGGACCCCAAGCCGGTCCAATTCGACCAACGCGGCCTCCAGGGTTTCAAGGGGTGTCGCACCGCCTGCCCCGGGCAGGTTGGCGCCGAGTCCGATGAGGATCAATTTGTCATGCGTCGACACGGTATTCACTTGTACTTGCCCTTCGGCGTGCTAAATCCTATTACAGCCGGCCCTAATTATCGGCATCAGCCCCGAATCACTGGTATCAGCAATGCCGCTTCGGGATCGAATATTTTGGTCTTCCGCCAATCGGATTGGCCGGTCCAACCCTGGATCCTAACTGATATGGGCTAAGGCTGGCGCTAATTTCAAGGTACTGATTTATACGGGATATTCTGCAAATGATCTTTTACGCAAACGAACGTATTGCATTGTTCATTGACGGTGCCAATTTGTACTCGGCCGCAAGATCGCTCGGCTTTGATATCGACTACAGACGCCTTCGCGAATACTTTGCGTCCCAAGCACGTGTGCTTCGCGCGATGTATTACACGGCCATCATCGAAGATCAGGAGTATTCGCCCATCCGGCCTTTGGTCGACTGGTTGGACTACAACGGCTATACGATGGTCACCAAACCGACGAAGGAGTTTACCGACTCTGCCGGGCGCCGGAAGATCAAGGGCAACATGGATATTGAGCTTGCCGTCGACTTGATTGAAATGGCGCCGCATCTCGATCATGTCGTTTTGTTCTCTGGCGACGGCGATTTCAGGAGACTGATCGAAGCCGTGCAGCGGAAAGGCACCTGCGTGACCGTGGTCAGCACCGTGGTATCTAACCCGCCCATGATTGCTGACGAACTTCGGCGTCAGGCGGACCATTTCATTGATCTTCGTGACCTCCAGGAATTGATTGAACGGGAGTCCCGCGCCCCCCAGGGGAGGTCTCGGCCCCATGAGGATTCTCGGATAGATCACTACGAGGAAGACGAGGATCTACAACACGAAATCATATAGGACGATACTTCCAGAGCGAGCGCGCCGCCCATTGGGCGTCTAGAACTGAAGACTCATTGCCTTCTAGGCCTTTAAACATGGACTTCTGGGCCTCTAACCATGGTCGACAGGGTTCAACAGAGATACTCTGCCACCTGCAATGGCCGATCTACTGCAACCGCGACACCAGTGTTCTCTCTGCCCCCGCCTCAAGGATTTCCGGGCGGACAATCGGGTGAAAGAACCTTCATGGCACAACGCCCCTGTCACGTCATTTGGTAGCGCGGACGCAGAACTTCTGATCGTCGGATTGGCCCCCGGACTGCGCGGCGCCAATCGAACGGGCCGCCCATTTACAGGCGATGCCGCAGGCGACCTTTTGTACCCGACTCTCCAAGAATTGGGCTGGGCAAGCGGCCGCTATTCCGAGGACGCCAAGGACCGCTTTCGGCTCGTCGGATGCCGGATCACGAACGCCGTCAGGTGTGTCCCGCCACAAAACCGGCCAATCGGGACTGAAATCCGCAACTGCCAGCAATTTCTAAAATCAGAATTGACGGCGATGCGGAAGTTGTGTGTGATCGTCGCGCTGGGAATCGTCGCTCACAATGCCGTCCTGAGCGCACATGGCGTTCGCAAGAGTCTGTTTCCCTTCAAGCACAGTGCGTTCCATCGGCTACCGGACGCTCCTCTGCTCGTCGATACCTATCACTGCTCCCGCTACAACGTGAATACCGGACGCCTGACGAAAGAGATGTTCCGGGACGTGTTTGCGGCCGTGAAAGTTTATCTCTCGAAGTAACCGGACATTTCTCGAAACGGAACAAGGTGCTCGGTCAGCCTCGATCCCGCATGATTCGCGCTTTTTGGCGGCCCCAGTCCCGATCGCGTTCTGCCGCCCGCTTGTCATACTGACGCTTGCCGTGAGCGAGGCCCACCTCAACCTTCACCCGGCCTTTTTCATTGAAGTATAGGGAAAGCGGAATGAGGGTCATACCTTCCCGTTGGATCGAGCCGAGCAAGCGTTTGACTTCACGACTGTGCAGCAAAAGCTTGCGCGGTCGACGCGGATCGTGATTTTGCCTGTTCGCCGGCGCGTACTCTGGAACATGAGCGTTGACCAGATAGATCTCGCCCTCCCGCTCGCTCGCATAAGACTCATTGATGCTGCCGCGGCCGGCGCGCATGCTTTTCACTTCCGAGCCATGAAGCACTATGCCGGCCTCGAACGTCTCGTCTATGAAATAGTCGCGACGAGCCTTTCTGTTGACGGTGATCGACCGTCCTGTTCCGCCCGCCGAACGCGCCATCAGGTCAGTTGAGCAGACCGGCCGCCCGCATGGCGGTTTTCACGGACTCTTTCGTTTTGTCGGATACCTCGACAAGGGGAAGGCGCAGTTCATCGGTACACAACTCCAACAGGCTGGCGCCGTACTTCACCGGCGCCGGGCTCGTCTCGAGGAACAACGCGGTATGCAGGGGCATCAGGCGGTCCTGATACTCCAGCGCAGTGCTGAAATCACCGGCCAGGCAGGCTATCTGGAATTCCGCGCAGGCCCGCGGCGCGACGTTCGCAGTCACCGAAATACAGCCGTGTCCCCCATGGGCCATCACCGCGAGCGCCGTCGAGTCTTCACCCGACAACTGGATGAAATCAGAGCCCATGAGCAGGCGCTGACTGCTCACACGCGCGATATCCGCAGTCGCGTCCTTCACCCCGATGACCTGAGGAAGTTCGGCCAGCCGGGTCATTGTGTCGTTCGACATATTGACGACCGAGCGTCCGGGAATGTTGTAGATGAACAACGGCAGGTCGATGGCGTCGGCGATCGCCTTGTAGTGCTGATACATTCCCTCTTGCGTCGGCTTGTTGTAGTACGGCGTGACATGCAGCGACGCGTCCGCACCCACCTCTTTGGCATGTTGCGTCAGTTCGATCGCTTCCTGAGTCGAATTGGAGCCCGCCCCGGCGACCACGGGGACCCGCCCGGCCGCGGTTTCGATGCAAAGTTCGACGACACGTTTGTGCTCGTCGTGGCTCAGTGTCGGCGATTCGCCGGTCGTCCCGCACGGCACCAGGCCGTGGGTTCCTTCCTGGATGTGCCATTCAACAAGAGATTGAAATGCCTTTTCGTCAACCGCGCCGTCGCGAAACGGCGTGATCAGCGCGACAAATGATCCCTGGAACATAACGTTCTCCTTCGCGCTCCTGCAGAATTGGGAAAATACCGGGTCTTGGGCACTCCAGCAAGCGACGGAATAATGAGCCTTGCCGCCGCGTGAACCCAACCGCTAGAATCTTGCTCGTACAATCATCTCCGGCCTGCCTCATCGAGGGCGCGTAATCTGGTTCGACAGGACTAACCCGTTGCCATTTCGCCTGACGGTTCCCGCGTGGCTCCCCGCGCGACCCCCACCCGCGCGACACAGTGTCAGCCTTCGCATCACGATCATCGCGGCGCTGGCCGTTTTCGGGTGCTGGGAAGCCGCCGCAGTCGTTGAGGGGTTTGGCATTCCGGGAAGCTTTATCCCCGGCTCGACATTGTCGACTGAAGACCAGATTCGATACAAAGCCGCATTCAAGGCGGCGGATCGCAAGCGGTGGCGGACCGCGCTGAAGAACATCTCCCGCGCGCGGGACGGGCTTCCGGGCGAAGTCATCCGCTGGCTCCACCTGACCCAACCGTCCCCCGCGGCAACATTCGACGAGATTCGCAACTTCATCGCAGCGCACCCGGATTGGCCGCGCCAGGGGTCTCTTCTGCAGAATGCCGAGATCGCCTTGGCGAAAACTGGCGACGACGCCAGCGTGCTGGCCTGGTTCAGCAAGAACCCGCCAACGACGGGACAGGGCAAGCTTCGCCTCGCCGAAGCCTATCGTGCAAGCGGACGCAACGCCGATGCGCTGGCCCTAATCCGCGACGCCTGGGTCAACGGCAAGTTCCCGTCGCGCGAAGAGCGTTCGGTTTATCGCCGCCATCGCAAGCAACTCACGATTGAAGACCATGCGGCGCGTCTGGATCGCCTGCTTTGGGACAAGCAGCGCAGTGGCGCCCGCCGCATGCTTCATCGCGTCTCGTCGGACCACAAGGCACTGGGTTTCGCCCGCTTGGCACTTATCGAGTCCGCCGGAAATGTGGATTGGGCGGTCCGCCAAGTTCCGGATCATCTGCAAAGCCATCCGGGACTGGTCTTTGAGCGCGTCCGCTGGCGGCGCAAAAAGGGATTCGACGATCGGGCGGCGGAACTGCTCGTTCCAGCTCTTGACGCGCTGGGAAGGCCCTCGGCCTGGTGGCCCGAAC
>Ga0315339_1001146_pt1 | contig 25499 bp, 22 predicted proteins | sample ASW17metaG_FD_204514 | JGI IMG/M metagenome (GOLD analysis project Ga0315339, IMG submission 204514) | Ammonia-oxidizing marine archaeal communities from Pacific Ocean, United States - ASW #17 | ecosystem: Environmental > Aquatic > Marine > Oceanic | place: USA: California | collected 2016-12-05 | reverse complement strand
CAGGGGGATCCTCGCGGCCGCCGCCTGGCCGATGCCTATGCAGAGGGTGCCGAATAATATCCGGCTCCGGTAGGGGCGGACGTATTTTTCAAATGGACCGAAGATCATTGGATAAATAAAAACCGACAAAGGCGGCGGGAGGTCAAGCAGGGGCAGTGGAAATTGCTGTTTTATGGAACTTAGCGTTAATGGCTAAAGCGGCGTTTATACGGTTCGGACGTCGGGGTACGGCTGCAGGGCCTCGCTTACTCGCGCCGTCTTTATTGCAGCGCTACTCCGAATGTTTTTAGGCCCACGGGCCGTTGCTCCTCGGGCCGCCGTCGCGCCCACTCCCACCGCATAGCCCGCTCTTTTTCCACCACTCCACACCGAAAAACTCCCTGCGTCCACCCCGCGACAGGACCTTGGAAACTTTAGTGGTTTTCGCGAAGGGGCGAGAGTAGTGTAATTGCGGTAAATGGTGTCGAATCCTGAGAGGGCGGAACAGCCTTTCTAAGGCGCGATATGTCGAATCCTGAGGATGGCGCGCTATATTTCCTATGTAGAGCGAGCCCTACCTATAGCGAGATATTCAGTTCGGGGAAGATGCTTTTGAGCAGGGGAATTACCGCGGCCAAGGCTTGGCCGCGGTGGCTGAGGCTGTTTTTGGTTGCGGCGTCGAGTTGGGCCATCGTCGCGTTGTGGTTGGGCACGAAGAAGACCGGGTCATAGCCAAAGCCGTTTGATCCGGTCGGGCTCTGTGCGATCAGGCCCTCGCAGGTCCCTTCGGCTCGGCATTGGCGGCCGTCGGGGCTGATGGCGCTGATGGCGCAACGGAAGCGGGCGATGCGCTGGCTCGGTTCCGGGTAGGACTGTAGTTCGGAGAGCAGGTGTAGGTAGCGGCCTTCGTCATCGAGATCGGGTGCGCCGTAACGGGCGGAACGCACGCCGGGCGTGCCACCGAGTGCGTCGACTTCGAGGCCCGAATCGTCGGCCAGGGCTATATACCCGCTGGCCGCGGCATAGGCCCGGGCTTTGAGTTCGGCGTTGGCGGCGAAGGTTTGGCCGATCTCTTCGACATCCAGCTCGATGCCGAGATCGGCGGGCGAGGCGACTCTGAGGTCTGCCAGCAATGCGCGGACCTCGCACAGTTTACCGGCGTTGTTCGAAGCGAGTAGCAGCGCCATTAAGGGCCCTTGGATAGCCGCTTGATTTCTTCGAGCTGGTGGGTGGCGTAGTCCTTGAAGCGGCTGTCGGCGATGGTCCGGCCGTACCAGGAGCGCGCCTCCTCAAACTGGCTGAGCTTGAAGTAGCCGTCGCCCAATAGGACTTCGGCGGCTCGGTAGTCGCGTTGGCAGCGCGTGGCCTGCTGTGCGGCCTCGATGGTCTGGCGGTAATTGCCGATGCCGTAATAGGCTTCGCCGAGGCGGAAGCGGGCTTCGCAGTTTTTGCTGTCGAGCTCGGCGGCCCGACGCAGCGGACCAACGGCGTCCTGCTGGCGCCCCAACTGGCTGAGCGCGTTGCCGAGGAAGAGGTGTCCTTCGGCGTATTTGGCGTCGATGCTTAGGGCCTTTTCCATCAGCGGGACGATGCCCTCGACATCTGCGGTCTCAAATTTCACCCGCGCAAGTCCGCCATAGGCGTCGGTATATTTGGCATCGGCGTTGATGGCGGCTTGGTAGGATGTGGCGGCGAGGCCATAGTCGCGATCGCGGCGCTGTATATCGCCCAGGGCCTTGTGGGCTTTAGCGTATTTGGCGTCGGCGTTGATGGCTTTCTTGAAGGCCGCTTTGGCCTTGGTGTTTTCGCGCAGGCCATTGTAGGAAAGGCCCATGGCGTAGAGGGCCTTGGCATTTTCGGGGTTAAATTTGAGCGCGTTTTCGAAATAGGCGATGGCCTCGCTGTATTTCTTTTGGCCGAAGCTTTTGACTGCGGTTTTGTGGTAGAGCTGCGCCAATTCTTTGGCGCAGCGATCGGGTTTGGTGCCCAATGCGCGGGCGGCGGTAAAGCCGCTGATAGATTTGTTGTACTCGTTGAGTACTTTGTAGGCCTGAGCCAGCACATAGTGGGCATTGCCGTAGGTGGAGTCGGCGACGACGGCCTTTTCGAGCGCGATGGCGGCGTTGCGGTAGGAGCGCTTCTGCATCAGATCGTAGCCGGTGCGGAAGTGGTTGACGGCTTCCGGGTCCTGGGCCAGGGCAGGGACGCTGATAAGCGCCAGCGCGAAGCTGAGGTGACGGAAGTGCTTCAAGGCAAATCTCCTGAATGGGATATCGTCTAAAAGGGAAAGATGTGTCTGATGGTCGAATCCGAGCTTGCGGCACGGAGCGATTTTTCAAGTGCGCCTTTAAGCTAAAATGCGAATGTTACAACCGGGTCAAACAAACAAAAGAAGAAGTCCCCCGGTGAGTCCCTTCCGCAAAATGGTCTGCGCGTCATTTGCAGGCGTCTATCTTGGGTTTGACTTCGCCGTATTCGGGAAAGCGGCCCTCCTGGACTTTGGAGAAGACCAGTTCTCCGTCGACGCTGAGTTCAAAGCGTCCTTTGTCCGAGGGAACCAACGTGAAGCCGGCGATGTCCTTCTTGTATTCTATGAGAATTTGTTCCGCCAAACTGACGGCTTTGCCCTCATAGCCTCAGGCAGAGCAGTAGATCAGTTCCAATCGCATGCGAAACCTCCTGTTGTAGTGGGCGGATTACGAGTAGTATAATGGGCACTAATATAGTTGTCAAAAATAACCGGTCCCCATAAACTTAGGACGCGTTTGAAATATCTACCTAACGTCTTTTAAGCGGTATCTCGGAGATGTAACCCGGTCGGGCTTTATTTATAGTTAATCCCGTTGACGCTGCGCATTGTAAATCGCATAAAGATCAGAGACGATGTTTCAGATACGCTCTGTATTACCTACTTTCGCCTTTTCACTTTTGCACCAGGGCGTTGCCCCTATGGCTCTTTTGCTCTTTGTCCTTGCGTTGTGTCTCCCGTGGCCGCTTCGCGCCGCGCCCTTTCCCTATGCATTACAATGGAAACGTCTGGTGCCCGGCATTGTCGGCGGTGCGCTGGTGCAATGCGATTCGTTGGTCTTCGTCGGCACGACCGATGGGCGAGTCTTGGCGGTCGATCGCGCTGATGGGGTCCGCCGATGGCAACGCCGTGGCTACGCTCCGGTGCACAAGGGACTGGTCCTGGTGGACGGGGCGTCCGTCTTTGCCGACGCCTGGGGGGCGTGCGGATCCTCGCTAGTGCCGATGGGGCCGAGGGTTGCAGTTTCAGCCGCCAGGGCAGGGGGGACGTGGCGTTGGTTGTTGGATCAGATTTGCTCTAAGGGTCCGGCGCCGACGGCCGATGGGCGTTTGTTCGTGGTCGATGAGGTGGACGGGGCGCTATTGCATTCGGTGGATATCGGGGCATTAGCCTCGGACGGGGTGCATGTTGGCGCTGGTTTTTTGCTGGCGGCTTTTGGTGACGGTTATGTGCGGGCTACGAAAAAGACGCGCTTGATCTAAAATGGCAATGGTGGATAGGGGGCAAAACTTCGTTAGCTGTCTTTGCAAAAGTGATCCTCTGCGCGGCCGACAATGGGTGGCTTTACGGTTTGTATCCGCGGGATGGGCGTATACTGTGGAGACAAGATCTCGGTGCGGCGCCCTTGGGGGCTGCGGTGAAGGGGCCGCGCGGCGAGGCGGTTATCGGTACGGCGACCGGGCGTGTTCTGGCGATTGATCCGATCAGCGGTGCGTTGGCCTGGGACGTGCAATTGCTCGAAGGTCGCGGGGCGTATGTAGTGCAGGGCGAAGGCGGGTTCTTTGTGCGCGGAGGGGACGATTATCTCTATGCTTTCGGGGAGGTCGAGCCACTCGGGACGGAAGGCGATGTATTATGGTAGCGTTGGTGGCAGGTGTTGGACAGGGGGCGTAAGACGGGGTATCGCCGGCAGCAATTGTTGCGTGGCGATGATGGCCCCCGGCCGATTTTCCGCCTAGCTGAAGAGATGGTGCAGTGGCGCGGTAGCTTCCACCGCGGTGAGGGGCAAGTGTTGGTCGGGAGCGATTTTCAACCGATTGCCGTAGGAGAACGCGTTATAGAAGGCAGCTAGGTCGTCGAATTCTCGGCGCATTGGCACGGGGATTCGCTGCGTGTGGAACGGCGGTTGGCCGGTCATCGGGTCACGGCATCGGCGTGGATCGATCAGGATGCGGTGCCGATTGAAGATGGCCTTACTTAAGTTGTGGCGCGAGGGTCGGGCGAAGTCGGGGCGCCGCGATTCGTTGCGCGTTATCGATTATGACTATCTCGAAAGTCAATGGCTGGGCTTTGATTTTGGCCCCGAGGAAGAGACACCGGCTGGCAAGGGCTTGGCGGTTCGCGTGCATTCGCTGGGCGATTCTACGGGGGCGGAATTGTTGATTTGCGCTGATGGCGCGGGGTGTCCACTGCGTATGTTGGATCCCGAGACCGGCGCGGAGCAACTGCAGGTAGACGAAGCGACGGCGCGGGCTTGGATGCCGCTGGGGCGCGGGCGCGGCGCCAGGATAAGTCATGCGTTGGCCAATCCATCCGCTGTCGAGGAGTTGCTCGTCGCACTGCCCGATTCATTGGCTGATTTGCACTTTATCGAGGATCGGCGTCAGGCGATAGAAAAGGCAGCGGACGGTAACTTGCGGTTGCTCGTACGGGCTACCCCCTATGACGGTCGCAATGCACTCGAGTTGCCGATTCGCGATATTGACTTGGCTCCTTACCTGCAGTCATCGCTTTATTTGGTTTTGTGCCGGGCGGTGGGACTTGCCCGCGCGTGCGGCGGTGGGATTTATAGCCTCGCATACGGGTGAATTGGTTTTGCATATCTGGACGCAGGTATATGTGGGCGAGTGGATTGACCCCGATCCCTCTTGGGCGGCGGAGACGGTCGACGCCGCCCATATCAAAACCGGTCAGGGTTTGCTAACTGCCTCCGGACAGCGCCGGCTAAACGGGGCTTTGGCGCAATGGTTTGCTCATGTGAATACGCTGGAATTGGTAGAGTACACGGCGGATGATCAGCGTTTTTCGAGCGCAGCCGAGCGGCTTTTTGCCGAAGGCTCTCAGGCAGAAAAGCGCTTTGTCGATGTGCGCGCGCAAGAATTGTATCACCAGATCGTTCTTCTACCCTGGAACCATCGTAGCGCGCAGGCCTTGGTCCATATCGCTCGCTATCGTTTACAGCACGGTGATCTCGACGATGCCGAAAGGGCGTTGGGGCGCCTGCTGCGGCAACAAGGGGATGATCGCATGGAGGATGGTTTGTTTTACCGGGCCCGGTTGGCCGCTGCGCGCGACCAACCAGACGAGTCGCGAACTTATCTCGAACGGCTGGTACGCGATTTCCCCGACGGCGACTTGGCCGACGATGCCCTTTTACCAACGTCTGCGCGAAGAGTGTAGTCGCACGGGGTGGGCTTCGGTCGCCGAATCGGCTTTGACGCGCTGTAGCGAAGGGAGGCTAAACCAACCGTGATATGGACGCAGCGGTGGGCAAGCCTTATCTTAAATGTCTGTAATAGAAAGGTTTCAATCGAATGAAATCTGAAATTTTGCGCAGGTGGACCATACGCAGGGGGCTAGTTTTAGGCTTCGTTTTCGCTATGGTTGCTTTAGGGATGGGCTCTTGCGCGGTTCGCTCGCCCGAAAAACACATTCATCGGCTCAAAAGCATGCAGAAAGTCGAGCGGACCAAGGCGGCGAATGAACTGATCCGTTTTGACGCTGATGAAGTCGTGCCGCTTTTGATGGAGGAGTCGGGTTCTGGGTATATACGCGTGCGTTTTGAGGTGGCCAATCTGCTGGGTCGTTTTAAGGATGCGCGGGCCGTGCCTGCACTAGTGATGATGTTGCAGGACAAGTCGCCGCGGGTCGCGGCGATGGCGGCGTGGGCTTTGGGTCAGATTCGTTCGCCTGACGCGCTCACTTTTCTGATGGAATATACGCGCGATCCGACTTTGGAGGTGCGTCAATACGTGCTCGGCGCCTTGGGTCCTTGTCATTCGTACGAGGTCGATCCGGGGTTGAGCGATTCGGCTTTCGCTGTGGTTATCCGCGCGCTCAAGGCTACGAAGCCGAAGTGGCGGATTTCCGCCTTGCAAAGCCTGCGCGAATACGGTTATCGGGATGCGGCCGAGCATGTGATCCGCCTGTCGCGCGACCCCTCGCCCGAAGTGCGCCACGTGGCGGTGCAGGCGCTGGGGCAGATCGGCTCCGGGCAGCACGCGCCGCCGGAGGGCATCGATCCTATCGCCCCGGTCGGTGAGCACATGCGCAACGATATTTGCGAGGCGCTGTTAGTAGCTCTCGACGCCGACGAATTACAGAGTATCCGCATCAAGGCCGTGCGGGCCTTGCTCCAGGTTGGGGATACGCGGGTCGTGCCGCAATTGCAACAATTGCTGCGCGAAGGGACGGACAAGGATAAGATCGAGGCGCAACGCGCGCTCGATAAGTTGGACCTCCAGGTCGCGCAATAGTGATGTTGGGCACGGTGTAATTTTAGAGCTATCGCAACAACTTAATCGACTTGCGCAGACGATAACCTGCTCGAGTTTAGCTCTCGTAGGCCTCTTTGCGATAACCGATATATGGAGTTGGCATGACGGCATTGAAAATCGGCTTCCCATCGGGTAGCTTGAAGGATTCCACGTTTAACCTCTTTGAACGAGCTGGGTATAAGGTGCGGCTTTCGTCCCGCTCTTGTGTGCCCAGCATTGATGATCCCGAGCTGGAAGGCCTGATGTTCCGCGCCCAGGAGATTGCGCAATACGTCGACCGCGGCGTCATCGATATTGGATTGACGGGCAAGGATTGGATCCTGGAGAGTGAGGCGGATGTGGTGGAGGTCGACGAGTTGGTTTATAGCAAGGTCTCCTCGTGCCCGGTTCGGTGGGTGATCGCGGTGCCTGAGGATTCGCCGATCCAGCGCGTGGAGGATTTGCAGGGTTGCCGCATCGCCAGCGAACTGGTGGGGGCGACCCGTCGGTTTTTACAGGGACGCGGCATTGAAGCCGAAGTCGAGTTCTCCTGGGGCACGACAGAGGTCAAGGCGGGTATTCCCGGACTAGTCGACGCGATTGTCGAATTGACCGAGACGGGTTCGTCGCTCAGGGCGAACCGCTTGCGTATCGTCGATACGATCTGCGAGTCGACAACGCGCTTTATCGTCAATAAGGCGGCTTGGGAAGACCGCTGGAAGCGGGAAAAGGCCGAGAATCTGTTGATGTTGCTCAAGGGCGCGCTCGAAGCCGAGCCCAAGGTCGGACTCAAGATGAATGTGGCGCGGGCTAAATTGGAGGAAGTCATCGCCAAGCTGCCGGCCTTGCACACGCCAACGGTTTCGAACCAGCTCGACGACGACTGGGTCGCGTTGGAGATTATCGCCGACGAGCGGGTCGTGCGCGACCTGATCCCTCAACTCAAGCGCGTGGGAGCTGAGGGTATTATCGAATATCCGCTCAACAAGGTTGTGTATTAATGATCCAAATCGTCTCTTATCCTTCCGATCCGCGTTCGGTCAAGCTCGCAGCGATTATCGGGCGAAGTGCAGGTGTCGCGCCCGAGGTTGAAGCCGCGGCTCGAGATATTCTGGCGCAAGTGCGTGAGGGGGGTGATGAGGCGCTGTGTGCGTTAACGCGGAAGTTCGATAAGGTGGAGATGCAGCCGGAACGTTTGCGAATGTCGGCTGAGGCGTTGTCAAGTGCGGCGGACGGGCTCGATCCCGAGTTGCGTGTCTCGATTGAGGCGGCGGCGGCCAATATCCGCGCCTTCCACGAGCGGCAGAAGCTCAACTCGTGGTTTATGGAAGACGGCGATGGGGTCATACTAGGCAAAAAAGTGACGCCGATCGAGCGCGTCGGTCTCTGTGTGCCGGCGGGGGAGGTGCCGTTGTTTTCGAGTCTGTTGATGACGGTGATACCTGCGCAAGTGGCCGGTGTAGACGAGATCTGTGTGGTTTCGCCCCCGGCGGCGGATGGCGGTGTGGACCCGACGATCGCGGCGACCGCCCATCTTTTAGGTATTGATGAGGTTTATGCGGTGGGTGGAGCACAGGCGGTGGCGGCCATGGCGTATGGCACGGAAAGCATTTGCCAGGTGCACAAGATCCTCGGGCCGGGATCCCCCTATACGGTGGCTGCGCAACAGCAGGTCTTCGGCGTGGTGGGCATCGCGATGTTGCCGGGTCCCTCGGAGATCGTGGTGCTTGCCGACGAGGGGGCCGATCCGCGTTTTGTTGCGGCAGACTTGTTGTCCCAGGCAGAGCACGGCTGGGGCGTCGCCTCGGTATGTATTACAAATTGCGCGGATTTGGCAGAGCGGATCCAGGCGGAGGTGGTAGCACAGCTGGCGGCATTGTCGCGCAACGAGATCATGGCGCAGGCGTTGCACGAATACGGCGCGATCGTTGTCGTACCTGATATAGAGGCCGGGGTCGAACTGTTGAATCAGATGGCGCCCGAGCACGCCGAATTGCTGGTGGCCGATCCGTGGAGTTGGGTTGATAAGATTCGCCATTGCGGGGCGTTGTTTCTCGGCTCGGCTTCTACCGAACCGGTTGGTGACTACTTCGCCGGCACTAACCACGTGCTGCCGACCAACGGGGCGGCTCGCTACGCGTCGTCGCTGGGGCTGGCAGATTTTGTCAAAACTACCAGTATTATCGCCTACACCGATGAGCGTTTGCAGGGCACCAGCGAGCATATTATCCGCATGGCGCGGGCTGAGGGGCTCGAAGCCCATGCACGCGCGGTGAGCATACGCCAGGACAGGAGAGCTGAATGAGCGGAAACGGACGATTGGCCCGGATCGAGCGCCGGACGACGGAGACCCAGATCGAGTTAGCGTTGTGCCTCGATGGCAGTGGCGAGTGCCATACGGAGACCGGGATCGGTTTTTTTGACCATATGCTCAATGCCTTTGCCCGGCATGGTCTCTTCGACTTAGAGGTCAAATGCCAGGGTGATTTGCATGTCGACGCCCATCACACCGTAGAGGATGTCGGCATTTGCCTGGGCCAGGCGATTGCACAGACCCTCGGCGACAAGGCCGGGATTGTCCGATACGGGCATAGCTATGTGCCGATGGACGAGGCCTTGGCGCGGGCTGCGGTCGATTTGTCGGGCCGCGCGTATCTGGTGTTGGAAGCGGCCCTTAACGACGAGTGTGTTGGCGAACTGCCGGTCGCATTGGTGCGCGACTTTTTCTACGCGGTAGCCGACCAGGCCCGGATGAACCTGCACCTCGACTTGCTGCGTGGCCAGAACGATCACCACGGTATCGAGGCGCTTTTTAAGGCCTTTGCTCGGGCGCTGGACATGGCCTCGGGTAAAAGCGACCGCGTGCAGGGCATTCCCTCGACGAAGGGCGCGCTTTAAGGGCGCACCCAAACGCACCCTGGCGCAGGAGTTTCCGGTCTGAAGATATGCCATCTAACCTACGATGATATCGCCAATCCCTGGTTGGGTGGTGGTGGTGCGGTGCGGGCGTTGGAAATCTACCGCCGCCTGGCCGATCGGCATGAGGTCACTTTGATCAGCGGGCTTTATCCCGGTGCCGAACCGGAGGCGGATATCGATGGTATTCGCATATTGCGCGTCGGCTCGGCGCGCAATTATGCCGCGAGCCGGTTGGGTTATTGTCTGCAGGCCGTGAAACAACTGCAAGAGCTCGACTGGGATCTTTGGGTCAACGAATTCTCAGCATATGCGCCCCTGCGTGTTCCAGCGGCGCTCCGCCGTCGAGGGCTACTTTTTTTCCAGCATATCATGGGGCATCACGCGTTGGCCAAGCGCCCGTTGATCGGCGGAATCTCCTGGTTGGCCGAAGAGCGGGCGCTGCGTGCCTACGATCGTATTTTGACGGTTTCTCCGAGTGTGCAAACGCTGCTTCAGCAGAAATTACAGGGTCGCGATATTCCGATCGACTGTGTCTGCAATGGGGTGGCCGAGCGTTATTTCTCCTTGGGACCGGTTGAAGAGCCCTATCTGCTGTATTTTGGCCGCATTGATATCCACACTAAAGGGCTCGACATATTGTTGGCTGCCTTTGCCCGAATTACCGTGGAATATCCCGATCTCCAACTCAAAATCGCCGGTCGCGGCAGTGATGAGCAATTGGCAAAAATGCGCGTCTTGATCCAACGCGAAAGGGTGGAGGGCCGCGTGGAGTTGGTTGGAGCGGTGGACGACGAGCGACAGGGCGAATTGTTGCGTCGGGCGCTTTTGGTGTGTATGCCGTCTCGCTACGAGGGATGGGGTATGGTGGCGGTCGAGGCGGCGGCGGTGGGGAAGGCCGTTTTGGCTACGGATATCAGTGGCTTGTGCGATGCTGTGCGCGATGGCGAGACGGGGCTTTTGGTCCCGGCGGCGGATGTAGCCGCTCTTGCGGGGGGCATGCGCTCTTTGTTGGCCGATAGCCAGCGGCGTCGGCGCTTCGGTGAACAAGGTCGGAAATGGGCGCGAAATTTCGATTGGAATCTGCTGGCCAAGGAGCAGGAAGCCGTCTACCTTAGGGCGATAGGGGAGATTGAAAAGGCCTCGACCTGAACGAAGGAGTCCTATGGCGAAGAAGAGCAAGCGCGTCGCCCATGAGGCGGTTTCGGCACCCGCTGCGCAAGCGACGTTTCCACTGCGGGGTCGTCGTTTTTTTCCGGCGGTTTTTTTCCTGTTGTTGAGTCTGATTTATTTCTACGAGTTTCCACTCTCCGACCAGATTATTTACGGCACTGATGTTGGCACCGATTATCACGAAGGGGCCAATTTGAGCGTCTGGGAAAAGATCCAGACGGTTTCCCAGCCGATGTGGAACCCCAAAATGGGCGGTTTCCCCCAATCGGAGGAGATTCGCCCCCAGTATTTTCCTACGTATCCCATTTACTTTTTTACTGTTTTCCAACGTTATATCGGCTGGCGTTATATCCTGACGATGTTTGTCGCTGGTCTTGGTATGTATACCTATCTTCGCCAGGTTAATATCGGGCACTGGGCGGCGTTGTGGGCGGGAGTCGCCTTTATGTCCGCCCCGACCTTTCTGACTTTCCCGATGGCCGGTCAGTATGCTAAGATGGGGGTGATCGCCGTTTTCCCCTGGATGTGCCTCTTCTTGGAGCGGGGCATGGAACGGGGCCGGTTGATCCACTTGGCGGGTTTGGGCGGGATGATCGGTCTCGGTGTTTATTCACATCCGCCGATCATGTTTTACGCGTTACTGGGTTTGGGCGTCTATTTTTTGTACAAGGCCTATCAGATCTATCGCGAAAAAGCGAATGTTAAGCGGCTGGCACAACGCAGTGGTTTTTTTGCGTTCTCGGTGGTTTTGGGTTTGGCGTTGGGTGCCGAGGGGGCTTTCCCCCTTTTCTATTATACCCGTACCGAGTCAAAGCGCGCGACGGGCGAAGATGCCGGCGGTAAGACGGCCGAGCAACAGTTAGCCTATGCGCGGAGTTGGTCGTTGCATCCGGAGGAGGTGGCCTCGCTAATCGTTCCCGAGTTCGGGGGGTATGACGCCCCGTTGGAAGGGCGCTCCAATTATTGGGGGCGCAACCCGTTTAAGATCAACTCCGAGTATTTCGGTGTATTGGCCGTGTTGTTGGGGCTGATGGTCCTGCCGGAGTTCCGCCGCCGACCACAAGTCGCGATGTGGGCGGGGATTTTTGTGTTGGCGTTATCGTATATGCTGGGTCAACACACGCCCATCCATTGGTTGGCGTATCACCTTTTGCCCGGCGCGAAGGTACAGCGCACGGTTGCCATGGGTTCGTTTGTCTTCGCCTTTGCTGGGTGCGCTCTGGCCGGTTTGGGTTTGCATCGGGTATTGGAAGCCGACGAAGAGGAACGGGCCATATTGCGCCGCCGTTTGTTGATTGCGGGCGGGGCCTTGACCGGTTTCGCGTTGTTGTTGGCGCTTTTCCCGAAGGCGATGACCGGGGGGTGGATTGCTGCGCTATACTCGGATATCACGCCTAAACAGCAACAAATATTGGCTGCGAGTTACAACTGGATCGCCAAAGGGGGGCTCTATGTGGCATTGGTCGCCGGTGCCGGTATGGTGTTGCTCTATTTGCGATTGCAGCAAAAGATCGCCGCGACGGCGTTGGTTGCCGGGCTGTGCCTGTTGACCCTCTTCGATACCTGGCGCGTCGATAAGGTCTATCTGCACTATATCGATCCGGACCGTTATACCGATATCCGCGAGGAAAATCCGCGTGCTGTGGAATTCCTCAACGGTGACCCGGAGCATTTCCGGATCTTTCCCCTGCCGAGCTTTAAAATTCTCGACCAGCCGGGTTACCACTTGCACGGTGTGCCGATCATTACTGGATTTCACGACCTGACTGTCGGTCGTTACGATCGCATCTTACAAGAGCTTGAGCCGGTAGTGCAGATGCTTTCGGCCAAGTATCTGCAAGGCGCGGAAGTGCCCTATAGTGATAAGGAACTATTGGCGGCGATCCAGCCGCTCTTGAATCTGCTCAACGGCAAATACCTGGCTGTGCCCAAACCGCTTGAATTGGCCTTGGCCGATTATCCGCTGCGTTTTGAGTCCGAACGTTTTCGCTTATACGAGAATACCCAAGTCCTGCCTTGGTTTTATTTGGCCCCAGAAGCGGAGGTCGTGAAAGACGGGGAGCAGGCTCTTGAGCGGTTGCGCCGTGGGCGGGTCGATCCGCAACGTGTCGTCCTATTGGAAGAGGAACCGCCCCTTGTCCTCAACGGCGCGGGTGATCCCAGCCGAGACCGGATTGAACAGTTGACCTATGACCTTCCATCGGGGCTAATTCGGCTGCGGACGCATAGCGATGGGCCGCGTGTTTTGGTGGTATCGGAGAATTACCATACGAATTGGTCTATCTTTGTAGATGGCGAGCAAGCCCAGATGCTGCGAGCTAATTATGTGTGGAAGGCTGTTGCCGTGCCTGCGGGAGAGCACGAGATCGAATTTCGTTATTTTTCTTCGACATTGGCCTGGTCGCGCGCTGCTACGCTCTTGAGCTTGCTGTTTGTTGTTGGAATAGTAGGCCGCGAACTCAGGCGGAGGTCTGTGGCGACGGCCGCATGAGTAGCCCGCACAAGATCGCCCGCAGTTTTTTCTATACCATCGGCAGCGGCTATGCGGCCCGGTTGTGTAGTCTGGTCATCACGTTTTTGCTCAAGGACGAATTGGGGCCGGAAGTGTTTGAACTCACGGTCAAAGGGCAAGTCATATTTATTTTGCTTTCGAGTCTGCGCGATTTCGGTTGGCTGCATTCGTTGTTGCATTTCCAAGACCGGGTGGATGAATTCGTCCAGACGCACTTTGCGCTCAATTTTGCGTTTTCATTAGCGGGTTGTTTGTTGACCTGTGCCGTTGGTGGCGGTTTGTATTGGTATCAGCCCGAGACGTATGCCTGGCCGGCCGTCGTGATCGGAGCGTTCGCTCTCTTCTATTTCATTCGCAGTCTGACGCAAACTTCCGAGGCACTATTGCGCATGGACTTCGAGTTTGGTCGTCTCGGGCTTTTCCACGGGCTGGCAACGGTAGTCGCTTTGGCGAGCGCGTTGTCGGCGGCATGGTATGGATGGGGACGGTGGAGCTTGGTGCTCGGAGGATGGGGAACGTTCTCCGTTTTTAGCGGGGTTTATACGCTGGTCTATGCCTCAGCGGTGTGGTATAGTCGGCCGATTCGTCTATGGCCACTGCATCTGGATTGGGTTTGGGCGCGGCGTCTACTGGACTACGGCAAATGGTTCTGGTTGGCTTGGGGCGTGTTGCTGAATTTCATCTGGTACTACGATAAGTTGGTGCTAGCCTTTATCGGCGATGAGCGCTATGAAGCCGGTCTTGCCCTCTATGATCATGCTTGGTGGCTGATGCAGTTTCCGACGGCGATTATTGCCCATATCGTTTTTGCGTATACCAATACACTTTACTCGCGTTATCAGGCAGACAGGGATCGACTCAGCGAACTCTTTTCCACGATGATGGGTATTATTTTTCGTGGTTCGGCGTTCGTTGCCTTATTGCTGTTGGCGAATGCCTATGAAGTGATGGCCTTGCTCAAAACCGAGTGGGCCGCCGCGGCACCGATGATGGTTTGGTTGGCGGGATATACTTTTCTCAGGCCGCTGCTGGATGATGGCATCGGTTTGTTGTGGGCCGTGGGGGATACGCGCCGAACGGCGGGTATCATGGGAGCGCAGGCTCTCGTCGCACTCCTGATAGTGCCTGTAGCGGTAATGTGGAAAGGGGTCGAAGGGTTGGCCTATAGCATGGGCGTTGTGGCGGCGATCGGCGTGGGTGGAGTCTTTATCGGGTTAAAGCGTTATGTGGACATTGCTTGGAGGCGCGTCTTTTTTGGGCCACTTCTCGCGTTGGTGTTGGCGATATGCGGCAATGGCGTTTACAACCATATTTTCAATTTCCCATGGTGGGTAGATTTGATTCTGCGCAGCGGTATTTTATTGGTCATATATGTTGGGTCCCTATGGCTTTTGGAGCGAGAGGCTATTGCGGCTAATTGGAAGCAGTTGCGTCGCGTGTTACGCCAAGAGGATAACACGTGAGTCCCCGGTTAGCCATTGTCATTGTCAACTTCAATGCGCGGGATTGGCTTCAAGGATGTCTGCGCTCGATATATGAACAGGATATTGTCGAAGACCTTGAAGTTGTTGTAGTCGACAGCGCCTCGACGGATGATTCGGTGGAAATGGTGCGGCGTGAATTCCCTCTCTGTAAGCTTATCGCTTCAAAAGAAAACCTCGGTTTTGGTCGGGGCAACAACATGGGAGCAGCGCAGTGTGAGGCACCCATGTTACTTTTCCTCAATCCTGATACCGAAGTGAGTAAGGGCGCGTTGACCGAGCTCTTGAGTTTCATGGATCAGAATCCCCAATACGGGGCAGCTGGAGGAAAAATTTATGATGGGGAGGGCGAGTTGGAGCGTTCCGCAGGAACGTGGCCGACGATTCTTAGTCTAACATTAGATCGTTTACTTAGGTCGTGGCCGCAAGGGCGCAAGCGATTAGAGCATCTATCGCATCATTACTGGAATTACGATGAATTAAGAGAAGTCGAGTGGGTCACAGGGGCATATCTCTGGATTCGCCGCGATTTATTTGACCGAATAAAGGGATTTGACCGCGATATCTTTATGTATTACGAAGATGTGGATTTGTGTTATCGTTTGCGGCAGGCAGGGTCGCAGGTTTGTTTCTTCGCAGGGGCCTCAATTGTTCATTATCGCAACAAAGCACCTATTGAAGACAAAGATCGCAAGCGCCTGATGCTTAAGGGCTTGCATCAGTTTTCCATCAATCACTATGATTGGAGGTATCACGGTATGACGCGTTTGATCTCCTATTTTTCTTATCGCTTTATATTTTTTGCATATGTAAGTTACTATTAATTAATGATTTTGCAGTGATTTTTAATACATTAATTTTAATTGTTTTATCAATTATATGCGCAAAAAGGGTGTTTGCCTGCTGACAAAGCCTTTGTTTGTGCTTAAGTTTGTGACTGTGAAAAGGCTCCGTGGTAGCGTGCTGGTATAGAGGCTATCTTTTGGGCTGTTGTTGAGCAATGCGTTTGGTTCAGAAACGAAAATAGCGGATCGTATCTACTGAATTTGGTCGATTGAAAGCAGCCAAATAACTCTTGACACCCCACATCTTTATCTCTATAATTAGTCTCCGTGTCATGCTTATTAATGGAGACGTAAACTATAAATGGTCTGTCAGTTGGGAAGTTGGCAAAGGAGAAACGGGAGTTTCTTCCGAGAAAGGAGGGTCGTGACACTAAAAACTAGGCTTCCTAGAATTCAATTCCGACTCCGGAGAGCACGTGGGGGTCGGAGCACATTACATTCATATTCGTTGCTTTATCATTCTTTAAATACGGGGGCATCTTCCCCGAGGAGGAAATGATGAAGGGTAGCAAATACTTATTGCTCCTAGCTACTTTTATGGTGGGCTTTGGGTTGGCAGGTGTCGCTAATGCGGCAATTGTCAATTCGATTGCAATTACCTCACCGGACAGTGGCGCCATCAAGGGGATTGATTCTACTTTCGTGGTTACCGCGAAAATTTTTGATATTACCCCTGTAGATAGTCTCGAAGTTATCATGTATTTGACGACTTCAAGTGATTCCATCGTAGTTGCTGATACTCTTAATCAGTCCATTACATGGGGTAGTTTGAAGCAGTATACCGTTATTCATATCGCACGTGACCGAAACACGGTACAAGCTGCTAACACGACGTTCCTCACAGATGCACAGAGTGGGAACAAAATTGGTGCAGCAGGCACTGAGAGCCTTGTCGCGGTGCAGCAGAAGCGCAAGCGCATTGCTACACATGCGCAGGGTGATGCGGACTCCGTTGTCGTAACACTCAGTGCCGATAAGGATACCACGACCTTTGTGTGGCGCGGTAAGATTGATGGTAGCGTGGGTACCATGAATGGTGTTCGCGCGGCAGTTTTCGCGATTGATAGCGGCGATGGTGGTACTGCTTTTGGAGATACCTCTGCTATTACGGTCTCTGCCGAGAGCGTTAAGTTCAATATTGATGGTGATCGTCCCGCTGGCCCCGCCAAGCTATACCATGCCAACGTCCCAGCATCCGAAGGGGTTTGGAACGGTTTCATAGATATCGATAACAGCACGGCGGGAGATGAATTTAGCATCACCAGTTCCGAGAAGGCCTACGTGAATAGTGAGAACCGCGCCCTCCTGGGCGTAGGCGATTCGCTGGTCGTTCGCTCTAAATTGGGCTCATCAGCAGTTGAGGGTGTCATCCTCGGCGATTCGCTGAGCGTCGTCTTAGAGGTGCATGGGAAGAATTTTACCTTCAGTAAGAGTGCCCGCACTATTGATACCCTGCGTCATAAGGTTTCGGTAGCGGAGGGTCAGTTTACCGATCTGAATAGGTCGTTTCCCCTTAACACCAACACCGATACAATGGGTGTTTTTGTCGTAGACAAAGCAGGCAACCGGAGTGGTTATTCTATTAATCGCCTTGACGGTCCGGTGTGGGGTGTTACGTCCGGTGTCAATTTCTTGTTTGATACCACGTCGCCTGCCTTGGATTCGACCAACGGCGATACCATCTTGCCGGTGAGCGGCGATACCATTACTGATGGTACGGTCAACGCCAACTACGCAAATGATATCAACACGATCAAATACAACCTAGCAGAAGCCCTCGACACGCTGTTTGTCAGTTTTACGGGTGCTTCCAAGCTGCAGCTAAAGTTGGGTAATTCTACTGCTGTTCAATCGGATGTAGATGCAGCGTTGCTGGCTGGTCAAAACCGTGTCTTAGATTTTACTGACTTGGGTCAGACGACCGAGGCAGCGGACCCGGATGAGTGGTACGTGTATGATACCGCTGCAGCCCTCAAGGGTACGGAGACCCATCTCCAAGCTAATTATCCTTTCACTGCGGCTGATACACTGCTCAAGACCGGTGTTCATACGATCACTTTCCAAGGTAAAGATCTCGCTGGTAACCTTGGCGCGGCGTTAAGCCGCACCAACGTATACGTTGACGTGGATGAGATTGACTTGGTGCGTCTGTTCCCGACCAAAGCTGCTTTTGGCCCTGTAGCCGATACTCGTATTGACACGATTGAAGAAACAACGGCGCAGGTTGTCTTCAAGTTGAGCGAGCCTGCGGATAGCGTCTTGATCACATACACGGGCAAAACGGGTGGTGATGCGACCAAGACTCGCACGCGCCGTCTCTCGGGTACTCAGTTGACGAATACCACGACTGAGCAGAAGTTGCCGGTTGATGGGCTCGTTAACGGCACGTTGTATGAGTTGACCGTATTGGCCCGCGATTTGGCCGGTAACTTCACGCGTAGCGAGGTAGATAGCTTCCTCTACGACACCAGTTTTGTCGTGCCGGTAATCAAGCGTTTCGTTGTTACGGCCGAGGCAGCTAAGTTTGGTCTCGGATCGCCCAATACGGCGGGTGATGGTGTTACCTTGACCGTCCAAGCGAATGCCGGTACTACTGGCAGTCGTGCTGCGGTGACCTTCGCGGGTACGGCCATTCTCAAGGTCGCAGGGGGTAAGGGTGTAACCCTGACCGGTACCGGTGTCACAGATGCTGGTGGTGGTCGGGCGACGCTCAATGCCCTCGACTGGGTGACTGGTGAGCGGACAATAACCCTGAAAGATACCGCTGGTATCGACACCTTGACGGTTAGTGTGATTGATTCGGCGTCTACTGGTGGTCCGTATTCGGGCGCCTTGGATTCGTCGATCGTCTTCAATCCAAAACCTTTCTCCAAAATCGCAGTCACTGCTCCGGCTTCGGTCGTGCAGGGTGAGGCTTTCTGGGTTGACGTTAAGTTGAGTGATACATACGGCAACACAAGAGTGCTTGACACACGCTATGTGAGTGTCTCGGCGAATAAGTTGGGTGTCGAGATCCCAGATGGTGACATTCGTATCACCAAGGGTGTCGGTGGTTTTCATGCCAGGTCTAATCAAGTTGGCACTGGTTTGATCTTTGACGTATCCAGCTCTGTGCATGTTGGTACCATGGTCCAAACCAGTCCGGCCATGCAGAATGGCTTATCCGATTCGCTGACTGTCACGGCAACGGCTGTTGCTACGTTAGATGGTCCGAACGAGTTGGATGCAGCCGACTACATGGGTGCTGATGGCGCCGGTGACCAAGGTGGCTTTATTATGCTGACTTGGGACCTGTCGTCGGATCACTCGACCGTGGATGATTATCGCATCTTCCGCAACATCCAGGTAAATACGCGTCTTGCTACGGCTGCTGATTCGGTGACCACAGCTCTCGTTGCGCTCAGTGAGCCAGCAAATGAGTTGGTCCCCTGGGCCAAGGTTGATGCGGTTCCGGGTGCGACCATTGGTCGTGCGATCGTTGCCACGCTTGATAATGTTGCCACCACTTGGGGCATTGCCGCTGAGCGTAATGGCGCGACCACGGCTAAAGAAGCTTTCGTTAGTGCTGAAGCCATCGCCAGTCCGTATGCTTTGATGGCTCAGACGTTAATGGATAGTAAAGAGGCTGCTGCTATCGACGTAGACGCTCCGGTTTTTGCGGTGCTTCTGCCCGAGGCCTTGTCCTTTGTCGAGCAGGGTGTGGCTCCGCGCCTGAAGAGCGTTGACGGCAGCGTGATGTCGTCGGCGATCACGCAGACCGCTGAGGCTGTCCGTGCTATCGACAATATCGCTCCTGACGCGGTGCCTTTTGTCCGCGCCAACGATACACCGGGTGATGCGGGTAGCCACATCTCCTTGGTTTGGACCAAGTCGCCGTCGGATCAGTTCGTGGCCCGTAGCGCTGGTGCAGTCGGTCCGGTAGCTTCTGATATGGTAGCCGGTGTCAAAGGTTACAATATCTACCGGAAAGTCGGTGCCAACGGCGAGTATGCCTTGATCGCTAAGGCTAACTCGGGCGAAACGTCCTTCGTGGACCAAGCAGCTCTTAACGGCGTACGCTACACCTACCAGGTGAACCCGTACGACGATGATAATGAGACGACCTCTGAGTTGGAGCGGACGGCCATGGCCATTCGCAACAACGTGGTCGACAAAAACGGTAAAGTCGTCTATGGCCTCTTCGGCATGGATAATCGTGTTGGCTTTGATGATTTCTTCATCTTCGCCGACAACTTCGGTCTGAGTGCTGCGGACGTAGCTTTCGAGCCGGCTTTCGACTTGGCGCCTAGCGCCTCGCCGAAGATCGACTTCGATGATTTCTTCGTCTTCGCTGATAACTTTGGCCGTGGCATCGAAGCTGCCGGTAAGGTGGTTCCGATGATGGCCGGTCTGAACGCCGATGCCCGTCTCTACCTCGACGCTGGTGCTGAATTGCCGCGTATTGGTGAAGAAGTGGTTATCGACGTCAGCGTGGCTGACTTCGTCGAGCTCCAAGCGTATGGTCTCAACGTGCAGTATGACGGTGAGAAGCTTGAGTTTGTCAGAGCCGTGGCCGAGAACAACCTCCTCGGTGAGGGTGAGTTGGCCGCCCCGCGTGTGATCACCAAGACCGATGGCGACGTTGCCATCGTGGCCTATGGTGATGAGATGGTTTCCGAGGGTGACTTGGGTCTGAGCCTGGTCTTCCGCACTAAGACGGAGATTGAGAATACCTTCGTTGAGGTGACGGCGAGCGAGGTCCGCGATGGCAACTTTGCTGTCAACGGCATCGCGCTACCGGCTCCGGTACAGATCCAAACGCGTCCGGAAGCTTTCGCGCTGGCGAACAACTATCCGAACCCGTTCAACCCGGCGACGACCATTAAGTATGCTCTGCCGGAAGCGTCTAATGTTACGCTGGAAATCTACAATGTGGTTGGCCAGGTTGTTCGCGTGCTCGTTGCGGACCACCAGAATGCCGGTCGCTATGTAGTCCAGTGGGATGCGACCAACGAGAGTGGCAATAGCTTGTCTTCTGGAATCTACTTCTACCGCCTCCAGGCGGGTGGAGAATTCCTCGAAGTCAAGAAGATGCTGCTACTCAAATAAGCAGAGGCCAGTAACGTTAGTGAGATGGGGCCTCATCCGGGGTCCCATCTCACTATATACTTGATGATTCGAGTGAATACCAAAGAGATAGGAGAAGCAACCATGCAGAACAGCGTGCGCAAGATTTATTCTCTTGCCATCGCCATGTTGCTCGCACTCAGTGGCGCTGCTACCGCCGGTGATAACGCCAACGTTGACGTTTCACTAGATGGCGATGCTGTAATATCTGGCGTTGGAGCGGGTGCTACTATTGAGGTCGCACTCTCGGCTTCGGGATTGGTTGGGGTAAAGCAATTTGATGTCACCCTGACAGTATCTCCTGCCGATGCGTTTGACCTTTCAGCTTCAGCCTTTGCCCAGAATGCTGCTGCTTTCACGATTTCTCCAGGCATTGAATTACCCGCCGACGGACAAGTGAAAAGTGGCGCAGCGAGTTTTGGTGCGGCCGTAGATGGTGATGCAGCTCTCGGCACTTTTACCCTCACTACTTCTGACGGTTTTACTGCTGATACAGAGGCCACGATCACAGTGAGCAGCCTCTCGATTGGCCCGACATCGACCGACCGTGATGTATTCGATGCCGCTGCGTTAGAGTTGAGTGTGACAGTTAACCCGCCCGCTCCGCCTGTTATTGAGCCCACTCTGTCGGCGAATTCGCTGACAGATGTTAGTCTTGATTACTCCGCCGTAGGTTCGGGTGATGTTGAAGATGATAGCGATGGCGAAATTGCATTCTCGGTGAATTTTACCGATGATACAAATGATGCTGGTGAAGGCCAAACCATTACTTGGGATATCACCAATAATGGGTCTGAGTCGGTGTTTTTGATTGGCGTAGGTGAGATTGCTGCAGGCTCCGAGCTTTCGCACGAAAGCGCTACGGATGCGGATGGCGGCGCTTCGGCCACGTTTGATGCCGAAGGCGACAAGTCAGCAGGCACAACGAGCCTTAGTGTCTCGGCGAGTACGATGGCCGATAATTCGGATGGTGATTCGCGAGATCTGTCCGTTGGCTTCAGTGCTACTTGGGATGTTGCAGTAGCTGCTGAGTTGGCGAGTTTTGCCTCTCAGATAACTGTTGACGACAATGTGCTACTCCAATGGGGTGTAGCCTCTCAGTCGAATAACTTGGGCTGGGAGATCTTTCGAAGCACTGACAATCGCGTTTTTGCCAAAGTCAGCGATTTGATTGTAGGTGAAGGTACTAGTGATGAGTTTAGCTCTTACAGTTATACTGATGGCAATTTACCGATCACCGATGTATTATACTACTACCTGAATCAGATTGATTTAGATGGCACTACATCTAGATCGCAGGTAATCGAAGTTCTGTTTTCGCCGACCGCCGTGTCGCAGCAGGCGCTGCCCTTGGTCAACTCGCTTAAGCAGAACTATCCCAACCCTTTCAATCCGGAAACGACCATTAGCTACGATCTGAGTGGCGAGTCGGTTGTTACCCTGACGATTTATGATATCAGTGGTCAAGTCATTCGCACGATGGTTAATAATCAGGCGATGTCTGCTGGTCAATATAAATCCGTTTGGGATGGTCGCGATGAAAGTGGTATAAAGGTTGCAAGTGGTGTCTATTTTTATCAATTGCATACCGGGGATTTCGTTGCTAAAAAGAAGATGACGTTACTCCAGTAGTTTGGGGTAGAAGTTGGTTTGGGCCGCTGAATTCCTTCGGGGATTCGGCGGCTTTTTTTTGATCTTGATAAGGTGTGATTGCGCCTGAATTGCCCATAGATTATATTCGCCTTAAAGAGATGTCAAATGAAAATTAAAGCGCTATTTTTTGCTGCTTGTCGCGATATTATTGGCTATAGAGAACTTGACTTAGATGTAGGCGAAGGATCCCAGGTCGATGATCTAAAAAACGTCTTATTGGTGAAATATCCGGAATTAGCCACAATAAATAATGTTTTGTCCATTGCAGTCAATGCAGAATATGTGGACGGCAATACTATCTTGAATTCGGGAGATGAAGTTGCTTTTATACCTCCCGTAAGTGGTGGCTGATGTGTTCAAAATCATAGAAAAAACGATTCATCCGGATGCGCTTTATCATGATGTCTTAAAAGATACAAATGGTGCTGTTGCTATTTTTGCAGGTGTGGTGCGAAATCATTCTGGTGAGAAACCCACAGATCATTTGGTATATGAAGCCTATGCTGATATGGCTGAGAAGAAAATGAAGGAGATCGGTGATGAAATCAAATCGCAGTGGGGTATTGTCAATTTGGGAATGCTCCATAGGGTGGGTAGGCTCGAAATAGGCGAAATCAGTGTATTGATCGCAGTGTCCAGTCCACATCGATCTGAAGCTTTTGCGGCATGTCAATACGCAATAGACCGGCTCAAACAGGTAGTTCCAATATGGAAAAAAGAAGTAGGTGAAGACGGTGAGAGTTGGATAGAAGGTCCACAGGCCGCTCATTCGGGCACTAACATGTTGGTCAATTTTAACTGGCTACTTGAGGGTATTCTGGCCGGTTCGGGGCAGATTGGCGGGTGGGACGATGATACCCAGCTCAAAAGAGATTTAGATATTCTATATGAGGGGGGTATTCGGGCAATCGTATCGTTGACCGAGTGGCCTCTGGAATTGCATAGAGTGGACGTCTCCAATATGGCGTATTTACATTTGCCTATACCTGATATGCACCCACCAGCTCTTGAGGATGTCATTGCATTCACTAAATTTGTTGACGAATCATTGAAAAAAAAGTCACCCGTGGTTGTTCATTGTAGTGCTGGTCTGGGTCGCACGGGAACAATGCTCGCTAGCTATTTAGTGCAAAGGGGAAGTAATACTGCCGAAGCCTTGGCTCAAGTACGAAAACGTCGTCCAGGTTCGGTAGAAACGGCTGACCAAGAACGGGCTGTATATGATTACGAAGTCTATATGAATACTAAGAGTGTATCGAGTTGACATAGAAGGGCCTTACAAGTAAATTGAATAAAGGATAGGCTTGTTTTAAATGACCTATCCATTCGACCACTGGAAGGGAGGGCAGGAAAGAATGGAGATCGGAAATTTTCCGTCGTGTTTGAAGTGCAATTCCGGTGTTTTGGTACCGCTTTCCGACTACGGAAGGGATGGCGCGGCAATTCACTATAAAGCATGGGCGTGTACAAATCCAGATTGCGGCTACCATCTTAGAATCGATAATGGTGAATTGAGCGTCGGTAAGGAACTCAAAGAATCATACAAGTAACATGCTTGGCTCTTGTTTTGCACAGAGTTAAGGATACGAGTGTCGTAGGCCATGAGAAGAGGCTCCCTTTTTTGAGAGGAGCCTTTTCTTTTTTATAGGCTCGATTATTGGTTACTGTGAAAATAGGCGATTGGGGAATCAAGGCTGGAGCAATAGTTCTGGCCGTTTTTCTGTGGTTTCATGCAATCACTGAGCAACGCTATGAAACGGAGACCGAAGTCCGCCTTCTGGTCGAGGATCCTCCACCGAGCGTTGGGGTCGAGAATGAGATGATTGTTGCTAGTGAAATACCTTCCACTGTTCGGGTTTTGGCAACGGGACGAGGTAAAGACTTATTACAGGTAGACGATGATGCTTTTGTCTTGCGTATTAAGGTTGAAGGAAACACCCGGACTTATAGGTTGTTGCCTGCGCAGATTGAGAAGCGGGCAACTGATTTGGATGTGCAGATTTCAGAGATCATCGACCCTAAAGAAATCAAGATCGTATTGGATCGCAAAATGGAACGGGATGTCCCCGTTCGGGCAGCATTACAATTAGAAGTGACTGAAGCACATTTACTGGTTGGTCCAGTGTTTACAGAGCCTTTGTTTGTCAGAGTGATTGGCCCGCAAGCACAAGTCGAAAAGTTGGATTACATCGCGACGGATTCTGTGAAATTGCAAGAGATTAGCGAAGAAGTTGATCTTGTATCTCCCTTGCGGCATCCAGAGCGGACGCGTCTCGTACTGAGTCCCGGGAGTGTAAGAATCCGCGCCGATATACAGATATTGGCTGAAGATGACCTATCCGGTGTGCCGATAAAGATGCGCAATGGCGGCAATGTCCAGTTAAGGCCTGATCCAGCGATTGCCATGGTGAAAGTGCGCGGCGGAGTTGATGTTATCGCCCAACTCGATCCGATCAAAGATATAGAGTTATATGTGGATTACGCTGAGTTCCAGGGCGATAGTTTGCCGATTCGCAATGCTGAGGCTCCATTTTTTGATGTGCTAAGTATAACCCCCTCCGAAGTTAACTTGGTAGGGGATTAAGAAAATGCTGGTTTTGGGAATCGAGACATCCTGTGACGAAACGGCGGCGGCTGTAGTCGATGAATCATACGCCGCGCATTCCAATGTTATTTATTCGCAGCAAGATCATGCTGGTTATGGTGGAGTGGTCCCCGAACTAGCTTCGCGCGCCCATATGAGAACTTTGGTGCCCGTCGTCAGAAAAGCGATGGAGGAGGCCGGTGTCGATTGGACGCATATAGACGGTGTGGCAGTGACCCGGGGACCCGGTTTGGTGGGGGCCTTGATCGTTGGGCTCTCATTGGCAAAAGGGTTGGCAATGGCACAAGGCAAGCCGTTAATTGGCGTCCATCACCTTGAAGGCCACTTATTTTCCAATTTAGTCGAACAGCAGGTCGAGGTCCCTTTTTTGACCTTGTTGGTATCGGGTGGCCACACCGAGTTGATCTTAGTGGAGGAACTTGGTTCCTATCAGTTGCTCAGCCGAACGCGGGATGACGCGGCGGGTGAAGCGTTTGATAAGGTTGCTAAGCTATTGGAGCTTTTGCCTCGTGAAGGTGTCGTCATGGGGGGGCGAATTATCGCCGAACTTGCTGAGCGAGGTGATGCCAAGGCGATTGGCTTTCCCCGGGCTTTGTCGGGAGAAAAGGATTTCAGTTTTAGCGGTCTAAAAACCGCGGTGCTGAATTATGTGCGAAAATTGGATCTGCAAGAACGCGATCGTCAGGTCGCGGATATTGCTGCCAGTTTTCAGGAAGCGGTGGTTG
>Ga0315339_1001145_pt1 | contig 25519 bp, 22 predicted proteins | sample ASW17metaG_FD_204514 | JGI IMG/M metagenome (GOLD analysis project Ga0315339, IMG submission 204514) | Ammonia-oxidizing marine archaeal communities from Pacific Ocean, United States - ASW #17 | ecosystem: Environmental > Aquatic > Marine > Oceanic | place: USA: California | collected 2016-12-05 | reverse complement strand
GTCGGTGACGTCATGGGTAAATATCACCCGCACGGCGACCAGGCGATTTATGACGCCATGGTGCGGATGGCGCAGGAATTTTCCATGCGCCTGCCGTTGATCGACGGGCAGGGTAATTTCGGATCCATGGACGGCGATAAGGCCGCCGCCATGCGGTACACGGAAGCCCGCATGGCGCGTTCCGCGCACGCGTTGATCGAAGATATCGACAAGGATACCGTCGATTTTCAGGCCAACTACGACGAATCAACCCACGAGCCCCAAGTTTTGCCCGCCGGTTATCCAAATCTATTGGTCAATGGTGCCGGCGGCATCGCGGTCGGCATGGCGACCAATATTCCGCCGCATAATCTGGGTGAGGTGATCGACGCGTGTTGCGCGATCATCGACAATCCCGAAATCACCATTGACGAAATCATTGAACACCACGTCCAGGCACCGGACTTCCCAACCGGTGGTCAAATACTTGGTCGCAATGGAATTGTGTCAGCATTCCACACAGGCCGCGGCTCGGTGATAATGCGCGGTAAAACCTCGTTCGAGGAAATTCGCAAGGACCGTTTCGCGATCATTGTTCACGAGGTTCCCTATCAGGTGAACAAATCACGGATGATCGAGAACATGGCGGAAGCCGTCCGTGATAAGCGCATCGAGGGAATCAGCGACTTGCGTGATGAATCGGATCGCGACGGGGTGCGGGTCGTCATTGAAATGAAACGCGATGCCGAGCACGAAGTCGTGCTGGCGCAATTATTTCGATTCACACCGTTGCAGACTTCCTTTGGCGTCAACATGCTGGCCTTGGACGGTGGTCAACCACGACTGATGAACCTGAAGGAAATTCTCGAAGCCTTCGTTGTCTTCCGTGAAGAAGTGATCCGTCGCCGGACAATATATGAATTGGGCAAGGCGCGCGATCGGGCCCATGTCCTGGCCGGTCTGGCTGTCGCCGTTGCCAATATTGATGACGTCATTGCCTTGATCCGGGCCGCCAAGGACCCTGCCACGGCGCGAGAGCAGTTGATGGAGCGCAAGTGGCCGGCGGAAGACGTGGCGCCAATGATTGCGTTGCTCGACGAGCCGGGCCATCAGGTCGTAGACGGCAAATACAAGCTGTCCGAAATTCAGGCGCGCGCGATCCTTGAGTTGCGCCTGCATCGCTTGACCGGTTTGGAGCGTGATAAGATCGGCAACGATCTGAAAGAGTTAGGCGTCGAAATTGAAGAATATCTTTCGATCCTAAGCTCGCGTGACAAGCTCTACGGCATTCTCCGGGATGAATTGCTGGCGATGCGCGAGCAATTCGCGACGGATCGTCGCACGACAATTGAGGAATCGGAATTCGAGCACGATATTGAAGACCTGATTCAGCGCGAAGATATGGTCGTCACGGTGACCAGTTCTGGCTATGTCAAACGCGTGCCGTTGTCGACGTACCGTGCACAACGCCGTGGCGGCAAGGGCCGGGCAGGGATGGCGACACGTGACGAGGATTTCGTTGATCAGGTGTTTGTCGTCAATACCCATACGCCGGTGCTGTTCTTTTCGTCGACGGGGATCGTCTATAAACTCAAGGTTTACAAATTGCCGCTGGGCACGCCGCAAGCGCGCGGTAAGGCGCTGGTCAATCTGCTGCCCTTGGACGAGGGTGAAACCATCACGACCATGATGCCCCTACCCGAAGACGAAGAGACCTGGAGCAATCAGTTTGTTATGTTCTCGACGGCTTCTGGGAACGTGCGGCGCAATTCGCTGTCGGATTTCACCAACGTCATGGCCAACGGAAAGATCGCCATGAAATTGAATGAAGGCGACAAATTGGTGCGGGTGCGGACGTGCACTGAAGATGACGATGTTTTGCTTTCAGCAGTCGGTGGAAAAGTAATCCGGTTCCCCGTGACGGCTGTGCGGGTGTTTTCGGGGCGTACATCAACCGGCGTTCGCGGCATGAGATTGTCCGAAGGCGATGAGATTATTGCTATGTCGGTTTTGCGCCATGTTGAAGTTGATACCGAGCAACGCGACCTTTATCTGCAAGCAGTCGGCGCTTCGCGGCGGCTGAAGAGCGGTGATTACACGGACCGTGAAGAAGACAAGACACGCGATACGGAGTTGGCGGTTCGCTTGGAGCAACCTGAATTCGCCGCCATGGTTGAAAACGAAGAGTATATTTTGACCATCGCCGAGGATGGCATGGGTAAACGGTCGTCTGCTTATGAGTACCGGATTGCCGGACGGGGCGGGCAGGGGATTGCCGGGATTGACCTATCGCGAGGTAAGAAGGATCAACCGTCGACAATCGTTGCGGCGTTCACGGTTGTCGATTCTGACCAACTGGTCATGGTCTCGGACGCTGGCCAGATTATTCGCTGCCCCATTGACCAAATCAGCGTCATTGGACGCAGTGCCCGCGGCGTCACCGTGTTCAAGGTTGCCGATGAGGAACGTTTGGTATCCGTCAGCCGCTTCCGTGACTTGGACGACAACGGTGACGAGGATCTGGATGACGTCGATGATCTGGACGTTGAGGATGGCGAAACTGAAGCCTCTGCCGGTGATGCGGAAGATGTCCCTGAAGGTGACGCACAAGAAACAACCGATGAAGATGGTGAAGTCGACAGCGATGGAGAGCAATCGTGAGCAAGGTTTCAGCCGCTGTATACCCGGGGACATTTGATCCCGTTACCAATGGCCATATCGATATCATCACGCGTGCTGCGCGACTGGTTGATCGGCTGATCGTTGCTGTCGCGGTGAATATCGGCAAAGACCCTCTTTTCACCTTAGAAGAGCGCGTTGCCATGGTTGAAGCCGAAGTTGAGGCCATGGGCGACGGACATGCGGAGCGGGTGATTGCTGTCCCGTTCGATACCTTGCTGATGGATTTTGTCCGAGACCAAAACGCCGAGATGATCATTCGCGGCCTTCGGGCGGTTTCCGACTTTGAATACGAATTTCAAATGGCGGGAATGAATTCACGCCTGAACCGAGATGTAGAAACCGTCTTTTTGATGGCTTCCGAGCGTCATCAATTCATCGCGTCACGATTCGTCAAGGAAATCGGTCGCCTCGGCGGCGACATCGGGCATTTTGTTTCTCCCAGAGTCAAAGATCGGATGTTGTCCAAATTCGCCGAAATAAACGGCACCTAAGCGCCGATCGTTACGACCCAATTCGCGGTTTGTCGCCGGACGGGCCAAAAGCTTTTGTCAAAATTTGGGTCGAATCTTCCGCCAGATGAATCGCATCTGTCAGCATTGCCAGAATTTGCATGTTGTTGGCGACAACCTGTTCCGCTTCTGGGCGCGTGTCATTAACTATTTTGTCACAACGCATCAAGATATCTTTGCGAATCGCGCGGAGAAGATCTTCCAGTCGATGACCATCGGGATTGGCGTCGGAACTCAAAAATTTTGTCATATCGATGTCTTCCTTTTGCATGCCGGCTCAGCCGGAGCAGATCAATCTAAGCGATAGTATACGGCTATTTCATGACCTTGGGGCAACTTCAAATTTGCAATTCGTCGAATACCTTGCTGATCCGATGGAAAGGGCATTGACCCTGCCGGTCACCGTCCCTATGGTCGCGCCGGTTCCGACGCCAGGATATTCGATCCTTGGTGCTTTGGGGGCGCGTAGCTCAGTTGGTAGAGCATTCGACTTTTAATCGAACGGTCGCAGGTTCGATCCCTGCCGCGCCTACCAAGATTTCAGTTCTCTGACTGAAATCTTTCCTCTCAAATCATGCAATTTCCGAGCTTTTCCACTGATCTTAGGCGACAGGTGTCAGGCGCATTCAATTTGGGATTTGAATGGTTCAGGAACCTGGGTCAAAGTGTTTCCACGGCTTCGCGGGTGGCCGCATCGGAAATGTTGTGCGGACAAGATGAAATTCAGTTCCATCAGCCTGGAGACACGGGCGACCATTCTCTTGACGACGCGTTTGGGCGAAGCGGGAGATGATCTCAAACCGCTGTCTCCAGCCGAATTTCGTTCAGCCCAAAGATGGTTGAGTGAACGCGGTATTTCCCTGGGAGATTTGCTGAGCTGGGATCATCGTGCCGCCGTTGACGCAATGATCGCCGAAGGCGTGGGAACCGCGTTAATTGCGTCGCTGTTGGACCGTCAGGACAGTCTGTCACGCGCGGTCGATCATTGGTCGGAGGCCGGTATATGGGTAATCGGGGAATCCGATAAAGATTACCCAGAACGGCTTGGACATCGGCTTGGAACTGCTGGTTTTCCCTTGTTATTTGGCGCTGGGCCGCGGGAGTTTTTGACCACCGGTGGCGTTTATATCGTCGGCTCGCGCAACACGTCAGACGTAGGCCTAGCATTCTCAAAAACGCTGGCTGCGCGCTGTGGCGCAGAGGGCATCACCGTAATTTCCAGCGACATGCGTGGCGCTGATCGGGAAGCCATGGGGGCGGCCAGCGCCGCCGGCGGGAATATCATCTGTGTCTTGTCCGATAGCTTGGAAAAGGCTGTCGCTGCAAAGCGCCACAGGCAATTGCTGGAACAGGGTAAATTGACTGTCATTACGCCATTTTCGCCTGATACCCGCTTTCGCGTTGCCAATGCCATTCGGGTAAGTCGATATCAATATTGCCTTGGCGATTTCGCGGTCATCGTTGAAACCCGAAGGACCGGCGGCGTGTGGTTGGGGGCGGAAGAAAATCGTAAAGAGAATTGGGTGCCGGCGTTCGTCCGCGCCGATGACGCCGCGCCGCTAGGTAACGAGGCTTTGCTTAGTCTAGGTTATATGCCGTTGGCGGAAAATGAGGTCTCTGATTGTGACAATATCGGCGCTTATTTGATATCGCGTTTGACGTCATCATCCTCTGCGCCATCGCCGCCAACGGTCGGGCCCGTTGATGCCGCAAGTGATGTTGGTACCATGCTGTTTAATATTTTCTGTGAGAAACTCGCTGTATTTGCGGGTCAAACTGCGCGCTCGCCTGAAGAGATTCAGGATTATTTCGGGATTGAGCCCGAACAGGCGGAAGCGTGGATCGCACAAGCTCTGGACGATGGGGTTATCGAAGACACTGGCGACGCCGATCAATACCAAGCCTGCGCACCCCAACAGCGCCGTTAGGAGCGGGCGGCCTGGCGCGCACGCTTGCGTTCGGCCTTAAGATCAATCTCAGCAAGGTTGCAGGCATCGACAAAAATTTCCTGAAATGTCGGATGGGTGGCCAGTGCGACATGTTCAACCGAGCGCACAATCTCTTCCGCGCTGGTGCGTTCTTCTTCGGAAAGCAACGCCATCTGCGCCCCCAAAAGGGCCGCATTGCCGAAGTACGATACACGCTCAGGCGCTAGGCCTGGGATCAGCCGAATTTTGATCGCGCTTTCCATGCTGATGTAGTTGCCGAAACCACCACAGACATACAGTTCATCAAGATCCTCATTGGGGACTTCCATGACGTGTTGCAGCATCAGAATGCCGGCAAAAATGGCACCCTTCGCCAATTGTAATTGGCGAATATCCATTTGGGTGAGGATGATATCCTCGTTGACGCCGGTTTCATCGGCGGGCGCCAAAACAATATGGCGGGCTTTGCCGTCGGTGACGAAACGAGCCGCCAGTTTTTCCGGCAAGTCCTCAAGATCTTTATGGCGAAGCCGACCGGCGCCATCGACAAGCCCGGCGTCCATCATGGCGGAGATGGCATCAATGAGGCCCGAGCCGCAGATGCCGATGGGCTTGGCATTGCCGATAGTCTGGACATGCATGTCGTCATCGATTTGAACTTTTTCGATGGCGCCGACGGCGGCCCGCATGCCTTGATGAATTTGTCCGCCCTCCAGGGCCGGGCCGGCGGGCGCCGAACATGCCATCAGCTTGGATTTCGAGCCCATGACGACCTCGCCGTTGGTGCCGATATCGACCAGACAACGGATGTCATCACTTTCGTGAATTTTGGTCGCCAAAATAGCTGCCGTAGTATCTGCGCCGACAAATCCGGCGATGATCGGCAGCAGGCAGACAACGGCGTTGGGTGCCCGCTTCAATGGCAATTCGGACGCGGGCAATTCGATGGCGCCACTGACCGCCGGGGCGTAGGGCGCCAGACCGACATGGCTGGTATCAATGCCCAGGAAGATGTGATGCATGCAGGTGTTGCCGACAACCACAAGCTTGTAAATATGTTCAGATGAAATTTCCGCAATCTCGCAGGCTTCTTCGATAAAACCGTTAACCGCGTTCAGTGCTTCGCCGCGCAGTGTCGCCAATTTCTTCAGATCAAATTGCGCATAGGCAATCCGCGACATGAGATCGCCGCCATAGACGGCCTGCGGGTTTACGTTGCCCACCGCCGCTAATTCCTCGCCGGTCGTCAGATCAACCAACGTGCCGACGATGCTGGTCGTGCCAATATCGAAAGCCATGCCGTACATGTGTTCGGTCGTGTCGCCGGTTTCCACGTGAGTGATGCGGTTATTGAATGTGGTGACGGTCATGCGTCCGCTTTCGTCCCGCAATACATTGGGAATTTGGCGCATGACGCTCAGTGACGTGTCGGTTTCGGTTCCGTCGGGCAACTTGGCCAGGATTTCGCCAAGATCGGTTGTCTGTTCGTGTTCATCCATCGGCGCGCTGGCTTCGATGAAAGTTTTTTCAACACCGGGGGAAATCGCTAGATCGCCGATGCCCTCTTCGTTGCTCCCGGTCAGGATTTGGTGTCCCGATTCGGTGCGTGGCGGCGCCAGCATGATTGAGCACGGCGCAATGACGCGGGTTTGGCAGGACAATCGAAACTGTTCCTGAACATCCTCAAGCCCCAGTTGGACGCGGTCCTGCAGGGTCGCCGGCGGGACGTCACCGGAAATAATCTTCACCCGGCAGCTTCGGCATCGGCCGCGACGTCCGCAGGTCGCCAGAATATCCGCCCCTGCGGCGATCGCCGCATCAAGCAGTGTCTCGCCCATGGGGACGCTCGCGACCAACTCATTGGCCTCATTCTCCGGATCAGTGATCCGCACCTCAACCGAATTTGTCATGTCGCGAACTTCCTCCGTGGACGCCTAGGCGTCAGCGTTTTTTCTTGGCGCGGAAATGGGCCATGTAGTTCATGGCGAACTCATCCTTGCCCAAAATGGTATCCGATGCGATCCGGAAATCCATCAGTTCCTTGCATGGGTTCATGACCGGATCAATCATCAATGTATCGCAACCAGCCAGTATGGAGAGAATAAGAAAGGCGTTGTTGGCGGCCTTGCGGCTGGGCAGCCCGAACGAAATGTTACTGTGGCCGCCGAATATATGGACGTCGGGAAAACGCTGACGAAGCTCGCGGACCGCATCGAGATAGTGATTGCCGAATTCCGTGCCGGCCCCGATGGGAAAGGCGAGGGGGTCGAGATATCGGTCCGTCATGGGGATGCTCGCGTCATCCATCATGCCCATGATTTCGAGCATATTGGCGACGCGTTCTTTGTCATCCTGCGGCATCCCGTCACGTCCGCTGGCGTTGGCGAACAGCAGCGCGTTGTGATCTTTTGCCAAGCCGATAAATTCATGGCGGCCTTCCTCAAGATTCACCGAATTGATCGCCGGGCGGCTCTCGGTCATGTCGTAAACTTCGAGGCCCGCCAAGATGGTTGCCGGGTCGGAAGAATCGATCGCCAACGTCATGCCGGCGATTTCTTGGGCCACCGGAATAATCCATTTCATCCATTCATTGCGTTCGTCGGGATCGACGGAGATTTCATCCACACAAATGTCAATAATCGTCGCACCGGCCTCGATCTGAGCGCGGATAACCCATTCGATGTAATCGACGTTTTTCTGACGCATCGCTTGGGCGACGTGAGGGATTTGAAATTTTGGTAATTCCGATGGGTCTTCCGGATATATATCCGTGATATCAAGTTGGCAGGGTTTGCCGTGGTGGTCGACATAGTTCAGTGCCGCACCGTCGGCAGATTTCTCAACCCGCGGACTGGTGCCTTTGATCCGGCGCGAGGTGTTAAAATTTTCGCCGATAACTTCTAATATATGATCGCTCATTTCGTGTGCTCCTAGCTGACATGTTGAAAATAGTCTGAGCTGGACAATTAAGCGTCAGTGCATCATCGGATGACCGCCCGAAGGTGGTTATATCGATGACGAGATAGCTGAACACTGGAGTTGCCGGCTCGTGCAAACGGAGGCTATGTCGGGATTTTTGACATCACGTCGACATCGATCCTCCGTACAAGGACCAAGTCAATTGTGAGGGGCTAGGAGGCAAAAGCCATCGTCGTTTGAGCCCTTAGGGTTTGATTGAGCCGCCCACCAGGCTGTTTCAATCCGGTGGAACGTACGTGGGAAACGCGAAGCCAGTCAAGTATCAAGCGCGTCATTGTTATGGAAGATATCTGGGGCCGACATGGACGAAACCTCATGGCCACACCCTGCGTTGACATATGCAGGGGTGAGCGACAGTATCCCGGCGGCTCAATATTGGCGGCATTCAGCGTACTAGGGAATCGGATACAAATGATGGCAAAGCCTAAGCGTAGCTCGTTGTGGAACGCGGAAAGAAATAAAAATTATTGGCACGAAAAGGACACCCACGAAGCTGCCACCGAGGCGGCGCTCCGGGGTGAACCCGTGGCTGCGCGGCTTGGCGAAGTATTCGATGAAATGTCCGAGGATGAGCGGGATTTTATCGAGTTTTTAGTGTTGTCCGAATTTCGCAAGATCATCGCCGAGTTCGAAATTGATCTCCTGAAACGCCTCGTCTCAAAAGACCTGCTGCAGCTTCGTCCCGGTGTCGGAACGAGGTTTATGCAGGCTTATCAAACTTCCTTTTCGGTCCCCGAGGCGATCTGGGAAGCGTTGAATGAAGGCCGTGAAAAATTGTTCAATTTAGGGGGGCGAAGTACAGCGGATCGCATTCTTGATTTGCGCCGCAGGTTGGGTGAAAACCTAGACGGAATTGTGCCCATTCAATCTGCAGCAGGAAGCGAAAATGGCAATTAAGGCGATTACGTTCGATCTTTGGGACACGGTGTTGAAGGATGAGTCCGATGAACCCAAAAGGCAAGCAAAAGGCCTGAAGACCAAAAACGAAGAGCGGCGGCAAATACTTTGGGAAGCATTGAACAAACAGGCGTCGACCGACAAATCAATGGTCGATACTGAATTCCAAGCCCAGGAAAAATTTTATCGTGAACGATGGTTGCGCGAGCGTATTACACCGAATGTAGCTGACCGGCTTACGGTCCTTTTAGACGGTTTGGGCCGCGAGTTGCCTGGGCAGGTGTTTGACCGATTGGTGTCTGTCTATCAGGACATGGAAGTTGAAATTCCGCCGGATATTTTCGCCGGTGCGGCGGATGGGCTTCGTGCATTGGCTGAGGATTACCCCTTGGGTGTGGTATCCGATACCATCTATACGCCCGGCAGCGGCATGCGCACCATTTTGGTGGGCTATGGCGTGCGGAATTGTTTTTCCAGCTTTGCCTTTTCCGATGAGGTCGGGCGGGCGAAGCCTGACGAGCGAATTTTCGCTCACGTGGCCGAGGAACTCGGTGTCGAGTTTCACGAAATGGTTCACATCGGCGACCGTGAACTCAATGATGTTCAGGGTGCGCAAGCACTCGGCATGAAGGCGATATTGTTCACTGAGCATCGTGACGAAAGCCGTGAGAACGGCACCCAGGCAGACGCAATCGCAAAGAATTACGATGCGCTTTTGAGTGTCATCAACGCTTTGGCAAGGGCATAACGCCTTTTGTGATGCGACGACGGGCGCTGTGTTCGAGTGCCTAAAAATACCCATTGACGCGGTAATGTAATTTTGACACGCTGAGGATCGCAACTGCCCTTGGGCGTTGCCGTGGTTACCCTAGGACACTCGCCGCCACGAAAACCAAAGCGCAGAGTGGGCTCTTATACAGCGGCGCGTACGCTCCAGCCCTATGTCCATTTGGATCGGTTCCTTTCGGGACTGATATGGATGGATTCGGGAAGAGCATGAATATCATTCCCATGTATCTTCATCGCGTCGCCCTCTGGGCGGACGTTCCCGTATCTGAGATGTGGGCGCCTCCACTGGCTTTTAGCCCGTGTGTCAGCGCCCCGCCACTTAGAGGAAATGACGATGTCAAATTACGAATACGATTTCAGCGCCGGTGTTGAGCAGTACAAGAAAATTATCGACGGTGGCGAAGCGGATTGGATTCCGGTCACCACCCAGATGGCCGAGTTTTGCATGGCTTATGGCGGACATAACGGTCGGGAATTTTTCTCAAACCCTGAACTATTCGTGCGCGGCAGCTTGGATGTCCAACAAGAGATGGGCTACCACGTCCCTGACATGGTGTGGGACGTCTATTCCGTCGAAGCCGAAGCGCTCGGCGGTAAGATGGCCTGGTTCGATGAATTGTACCCGGCCCTCGATAACACGTCGGTCATCATCAACGATGAAAAGGACATGGCACGGATCAAGGCGCCGGACCCGTTCAAAACAGGTCGGATGCCGTGGGTCTTGGAAGCCCTGCAGATTTGTCATGAACTGACAGGTTATAAGCCGTTCGTTCATTATTGCTCACCGATCAACCTGGCGGCCCAGGTGATGCAGTTTGAAAATTTGATCATGGCCATGGTGGAACGGCCGAAGTTTGTCCACAAGCTTATGGACTGGCTCGTTGAAGAGGTGCTGGCACCTTATATCAACGCCTCGTTCAAGGTATTGGGGGGGCACAACATCGCGAACGGCAAGGATGCGGTGGGCTCCTTGCCGTTTATTACCGAAGAAATTCTGGACGAGTTCTCGGTGCCTTATCTGCTTAAACTTCGCGAGTTGTGCGGGGGCCACGACGGCATTCGAAGTGACAATTGGTGGGGCGATAGTTTCGCGGCTGACACTGAAAAATACTGGGACGTGAAACTGCAGATCACACCGCAGTATCTGAAGGTCCAAGACCCTGATTGTTTCGCGCTTGGTACCGAGCGTATCCGTGAATACGCTGACACTAAGGGATGTGGCCTAAGCTTTGGCATTGGCACGTTGCTTTTGCAGGTTGGGAGCAAGGAAGAGATTACCAAACGAATCCATGAATACATGGAGGTCGGCAGCCGCGGACCGTACGGCAAAAAATTCTTCCTTTATCTGTGTAGCTTCAGCGCCCAGACGCCGCCGGAAAATGTCCGCGCAGCCATTGAGGCGGTCAACATGTTCAACCGCGGTGAGCGCCCTTATGCGGGCCAAATTGACACAGGCCCCGGCGCCGTCGCCGCTGAGATGGCAGGCGGTAAAGGCTTCATGGGGATCGGCTCGAAATACTCGGGCGTCAGTAAATTCCGTAGGGAAGACCGAACCCAAATATTCAAAGACATTTATCAAGCGGTCATGGATTTCGACGAAGTCGCGTGTCCGGAATTGGTTGCGCAGGCCTTGGAGCAAGGCGAGACCGCGATGGATATTTTGGACGAAGGACTGATCCCGCCAATGGGCGAAATCGGCGATCTGTTCGCCGCCGGTGAATTGTTTGTACCGGAAATGCTGTTGGCGGCACGCGCCATGAAAGCCGGTCTCGAAGTTGTCCGACCAATTTTAACGGCGTCGCAATCAAAGCCGAAGGGGGTCGTTGTATTGGCCACCGTCTTCGGTGATCTTCACGACATCGGTAAAAACCTCGTTGGGATGATGCTGGAGGGCGCCGGGTTCAAGGTTGTCGATCTAGGCGTGAATACGAAGGCCGAAGAGATTATCGCGACGGCGCGTGAAGTTAACGCGGATGTGATCGGTCTTTCAGCATTGCTGACAACGACCATGCCATTCATGAAATTGATCATCGAAGAGATCAAACGTGAAGGCCTGAATATTCCGGTAATTATCGGCGGTGCGCCGGTTTCTCAGGATTTCGCGAACAATGTCGGGGCCAATGGATACGGCGATAACGCGCCGATTGCCGTCGATATTTGTAAGGAATTGGTGGGTATGGAAGGCGACCGTTCTGCACAAGCGGAAGCGAGCTAGCGGCGGTAATATTACAACGGGTGCGGACTATCGTTTGAAAGTCTGCACCCGAGACGCGAGGACACGAGAGAATTTCATGATGGCCATGAACAAGGATCGATTGGCATCGAGTTGTAACTGATTGATCTTGTGTGCAATGATCAATTAATCGGGCACGGCGGATAACGCCAATTACGGGGTGGTAAATGTTAAGACTGGAATCGGTTACAAAAAACTTTGGCGCGTTGACCGCCGTCGACAATATTGATCTCGAAGTTCCCAAAGGACAGATGCTCGGTGTGATTGGGCGTTCCGGCGCAGGCAAGTCAACGTTGCTTCGAATGATCAATCGTCTGGGTGAGTCTTCATCTGGCAAAATCCTGTATGAAGACGACGGCAAAACCATCGACGTCAATAGCCTGACTGGACAGGAGTTGCGCAACTGGCGAGCCCACTGCGCGATGATTTTTCAGCAGTTCAATTTGGTGCTTCGCTTGAACGTCATATCCAACGTTCTCATGGGGAGGATCAATTATAACTCTCTTATGAAAACAATGTTTGTCATGTTCTCACCACAAGAACGTGCCTTCGCGATTCGCGCGTTGGACCGCCTCGATGTTAGTGGTCAGGCGCTGCAACGTGCCGACACATTGTCAGGTGGCCAACAGCAGCGTGTCGCTATTGCTCGCGCGTTGGTCCAGGAGCCGAAAATTTTGCTTGCTGACGAACCGATTGCGTCCTTGGACCCCCGCAACGCCCAAATCGTCATGGATGCGTTGCAAACTATTAACAAGGAAGACGGCATCACCGTCATCTGTAATCTGCATACACTCGACACCGCAAAGAAATATTGCGACCGAGTGATCGGTATGAAGCTTGGAAAGATGATTTTCGATGGGGACCCGTCTGAGCTGACGGATGAAATGGCCCGCGATATCTATATGGGTGGAGACGAAGAGGACGAAGAATTTTCGGCTGCGATAACATCGACGACTTTGTAAATTTATGCAGTGTTTGGATCGTCCGCAGGTTGGACGATCTGGCATAAGGGGTTGCAGTTGAATTTTGGGTTTGTTGACTGATTTTGGAAAATGGGCCCCAATAAAAAAACAATGCTTAAAAAAACCCTAAACAGGAGGTGACTATGCCTAAAAAACTTTTCTTAAAATCCAGCCTCACCGCTGTTGCCGCGGTTGCTTTGGTCGCGGCTTCGTCGTTATCGGTGAAAGCCGATGACTACATTGGCGGCTGGCAAGATAAATATCCGACCATTAACTACGGCGTGATCTCGTTGGAAACCGCAGTTGATATCGTCAAGAGCCAAAAAGCCTTTGCCGCATATGCCGGTAAGGAACTGGGCGTGGAATTCAAATTGTTCACGGCTTCTGAATATGCCGGTATCATGAACGCGTTGATTTCCGGTCAGGTTCAAGTTGGTTGGTTGGGTGCCAGTAGTTACGCCGGCACTTACATTGACTGCAAATGCGTTGAGCCTATCGCCGGTGCCCAAGATCCCAAGGGCGGCATGGGCTACAACTCAGTGCTTATCGTTAAAGCGGGCAGTTCCTACAAGTCCGAAGCCGACCTCAAAGGCAAGACGGTCGCGCGTAATGATCCGCATTCAACGTCTGGCTTTACCATTCCGACCGTGGCGTGGGCCGAGCGTGGTGAGTCCATCGATAGATACTTCAAATCGCCGCTTTCCGGTGGTCACCAGCAGACCATCGTCGGCGTCTTGAATGGGACTTACGATGGTGGTTTCACTTGGACCACCAAAGGCGACCGCATTGGTGGCCTCCGGAAGATGATGGACAAGGGCTTGCTGAAGCGTGACCAAATTCGCGTCGTATGGGTGTCACCTTTGATCCCGACTCCGCCAGTGGTTATCCGCAAGGATTTGCCGACGGCTATGAAGGCTGATCTGGTGAAACTCTTCCTTCGTCTCGACGAACGCCAGCCGGAAATGGCACGGGCCGTTGCACAGGGTGATACCTTGGGTATGCAGCGCGTCTATCACGAAGATTACGTTCCGGTTATCAATGCCAAAATTTGGCTGAAGAAAAATCGGAAGAAAAAGAAAAAAGGCGGCTGATTTCTTTTCGAAGGGAGGCGTCTCGGTTGACGCCTCCCTTCACCGCTTTGTCTGATTTATTTAATTTTTAATTCCTCGAAGGCTCAATTTTTTCATGACATCCGAAGCCGCGACCCAAACCACCAAGATGGACATCACCGAGCACTTTGAATTGGCGCGCAGCCAATACCTGGGCCGCAAACGCCTGTACATGGTGTTCTTTTGGATTGCCTTCCTCATCGCCCTCGCGCTGGCGGTATGGCACAGCGGGTTCAGTATCGCCGCTGTCATCGATGGATTGCCGCGAACCAATGAATTCATTGTACGGATGTATTCCGCCCTGAGCTGGGAAAATTTCTACGCAGACTTAATTGATTGGTTCTGGGGGTTCCCGGACTGGTTCGATCAGTTGGTGGTTAGCCTTCAAATGGCTTTTCTTGCAACGGTGATCGGCACAACTTTCGGCGGCGCGTTGAGCTTCTTTGCGTCGCGCAATTTGGCGCGGCACTACGCCACCTATTTCGTCACGCGCCGTTTTCTCGAGATTGCTCGTACGGTGCCCGATATCGTTTGGGCTTTGATATTTATTTATCCTTTTGGTGTCGGCCCCGTGGCGGGCATTTTAGCGTTGGTTATTCATACCACCGGTGCCCAAGGAAAATTATTTGCCGAGGTCAACGAAAACATCGACCACAAGCCCATTGACGGTATCAGATCAGCGGGCGGCAACTGGTTTGAGGAAATCCGTTTTGCAGTCGTGCCCCAGGTCATGCCGAATTTTGTTTCCTACACCTTCTGGCGGTTGGCTTTGAACGTGCAGGCGGCGACAGTGATGGGTTTCGTCGGGGCCGGCGGCATCGGGTATGAGTTAATCAATGCTGTGAAACTTCTCTACTTCCTGGACGCAGGCGCCATCCTACTGATGATCATCGGTACGGTGTTTCTGATCGACATGGCGAGTGAAAAAATACGCCACTACATTATCGGCAAGGAGACCCTTGTTGGGGGTTAAGTGAGCGAATTATGAGCATCAGTGTAACCGACCTAACCCCAGAGATGATTGCGGCCGACCGCGAGCGGTTTCCGCGCATATTTTCCCTGACGGCTGGCGAGCGTATATTGCGGACGGTCCTCTGGGTCAGCGGGGCAATTCTTATTTTCTCCAGCCTCAACGAATTCGGGTTCTTTTCGGAAAAGTTCTGGGGATCTTTCGCTCGTTTGGGCATCATGATTGACCAGATGTTCCCACCAACAGGGTGGGAATTCATGGACGAATATACCCATGCGATTGGCGAAACCTTGGCCATGGCTTTCATCGGCAGCCTCGTTGGTGGCATCTTGGCTATTCCTTTCGCCTGTATTGCGTCGAAGAACCTCATGCCGGTCCGGCCCATTCAATTCGGCGCCCGCCGCTTCGCCGACGTGCTCCGTGCCAGTGACTACTTGATCTGGGGCTTGATCTTCGTGCGCGCCATGGGATTGGGGCCGGTCCCCGGGATCATGGCCATCATCGTTATCGACACGGGAATCCTCATCACGCTTTATTCCGAGGCGCTTGAGAATATCGACCGCAAGCCCATCGACGGCATCAAGGCGGCCGGCGGCAGCCGAATACAGGTGTTGCGATATGGGGTTATGCCTCAGGTGTTGCCGGTGATCTTATCAAACGCACTGTATATGTTTGAATCGAACACTCGAGCCGCGACCATCCTTGGCATTGTCGGCGCGGGCGGCATTGGGTTCTTACTGTCTGATAATCTTCGCGCCTTCGAATTCTCAAACGCTTTGACGATCATTTTGATGATTATCGTCGTTGTGTACGGCATCGACTATCTGTCGAAGCGATTGCGCGAACGGTTTATCTATGGCGACAGGGTCTCGCAAGGTCATGAAAGGCCCATGGAAGAAATTGCCGCGCAGATGAAAAAGTAGGTGGCGCTGGCGATTGGGAGGCTCAAGCTGGCCGCGGCCGTTGTTGCGCTAGTTGGATTTTCCCCCACTGAAGTTGATGCCAATTCACTCAACGTATTGCGCGCCGCTTATAACGAAGACGTTCGGCGCTTGAATGCAGGCGACATACCGCCAATGACGGACGTCACCGTCATGACACCCGAAGGAGCGGTTCGCCAATACGACCTCGGGATGGTCGATCTCAAAAATCTCCGTCAGGTTTCTGAACTCCCATCATTGGGAGCCAAGTTCACCGTGCGGGGGAGGTTGGTCGTTTCCGATGCCGAGGAGATGGTCGCGGTGGCCGCTCCGAAGCGGGTCCGCCTTGTCGGACCACCGGCAGTTGATGGCCGTCGCGCGTTCGTACCCCTTGAACTCTCATCATTAGGCAGCGATGCGTTGACGATCATTATCGATCATTGTGGCGTAGTCGCATGCGACGTTACCGTTTCAGGGTCGGTCGGTGAGGTTGAGGCCGAGCGGGTCACCAACCCATTTTCAGCAGCAGGTGTTTTATCGATGATGATCGGTATGGTTGCTGAGGCCGCGCGGTTCCATGAGATGCGGCCGTGAGCGGCATTATTCTGATCTTGGTACTTTCATCGGCGGCGTTGCACCCACTTCGCGAGTTTTTCATTAAGGGCGACGCGACGCCGGAAGGCGTCACTTTAGCGGTCAATATTTGGTTTTTCATTTTGGCCGGCGCGCAGGTATTTGCCACTGGGCAGGACCCGTGGGTGGCCTTGGATGTCTGGCCGATGATGCTGATATCGGGGTGTGGACTGTGGTTCTATTACTGCTGCGTCGTCGCGACGCTGCGCTCGGGTGATCTGTCCATCTATTATCCGATCACCAGATCGTCACCGGTGTTCGTCGTAATCGTCGGATTCTTTTTCCTGGGCCATAGCTATTCCCTCGTCATGCTAAGTGGCATTGCCTTGGTGATTGTCGGCGCTGTCATGTTGCAATATCGGCCAGGCACGAGCTTTTTGAGTGAACCCAGGAATCTGGCCTTGGCATTTCTTGCCATGTGCGGCCATGGGATCATCACCATCGCCGACGCGGAAGCGATGAAACAGGTAACGCCGGAAGTATTCATGTTCGCCATGTACATCCTCGTGATCCCCGGCATGGCGGTTGTTTTGTCGGTGGACCGGCCAGCGGGGCGTAGTGTTTACCGGCATCTGTTCGTTGGCTGGACCGCGACACCGGTCCGTTTTGCCGTCGCCGGCATCACCGCATATGTGTCCTATTATTTTATTCTCATGGCTTTTCAAATGGGTGCCAATGTCGCGGCGGTTAGTGCGGTGCGCCAAGTTTCCATACCATTTTCGGTACTGATGGGATGCTTGATCTACAAAGAGGCACGGATGACAGCGCGCCTCGCCTGGTCAATTCTTCTGGCGCTCGGTGTCGCAGTCATCGTTTTGGCGAAATGACCGATGTGATCGCAATTTGAGTTGCGTCGGCGTCCGCGTTCTCCGCCACCAAATCCAAGAACGCCTTGATTAACGGCGCATTCCGCCGGTCCTCCAAGCACGCGACATGTGGATGAAGAATGATGTCGGCGTCGGTTATCCGCAACGTTTTCAAACGTTCATGACGCAATGTCTCATCTTCCAGGGCAATGCCGATACCAAGGCCGTTGGCGACGGCCTCGCGCACGGCTTCGCGGCTACCGATCGCAAGCACGGGTTTGATCGATACGCCAGCATTGGAGAGGGCTTCTTCAAATGCGTGCCTTGTCGCTGAGCCGTCTTCGCGCAACACAAACCGTTCGCCCTCCAAGTCATGGATACTGATTTCTTCGAGGTCGGACCATCTGTGGTCCTTGCGGACTAACAGTACAATTCGGTTTTCGCCGAAGGGAACGGAATGCAACCGGCCTTCTTCCGATTCAAGCGGAAGAATCCCGACGTCGTCTTGAAAATCCAGAATACGGTTCAACACATCTTGTGAGTTGCCCAAAGCCACGGACAATTCGACGTCGGGATACTTCTGCCCGAAGGCCAATATCATGTCGGTGACCTGGCTGGGGCCAATAGCGCCAATTTTCAGATGTCCGGTATGTAGGCCGCTGGCCTCGGTCAAGACGCCGACAGCCTCATCTTCAAGACTGAAGACACGGTGGGTGATCGCCAGCAGGGAGCGTCCAAGATCCGTCAATTCAATATTGTGGCCGTGGCGGGCGAACAATTCGATGCCGTAGTCGTCTTCAAGCGCCTTGACGTGAGTTGTGATGCTGGGTTGGCCGACACCCAATGCATGCGCGGCTTGAGTGAAGCTGCCCTCTATTGCGACGGTGTGAAAACACCGTAAGCGTTTAAAATTTAGTGTTCTTTTAAATGTACTCACGGCGACCCAAACCCAGTTGCGGCAATATGAAAAATTTCAAATATCTTCTATTCTGACCACTAAGAGAAAGTTTATTCAATATTTCATGTATTCTTCAGCGCTGTCTGCAATAGCCTAATTGCGGTGAGAGGCCAAATCATTCGCGACATCGAAGAACGGTCGGATAAGCCTCGCGCTCTGGCGTTCGGCATGACAGACAATGTGGACTTGCATTTTTACGCCGATGTCAGAGATGTCGAGCGCATGAACGTCACGGTCCGGAATGTGCTCATCTTCTGAAATAACGCCAATACCTATGCCCCGCGCAACGGCCGCCACGACCCCATCCTTACTGCCAATTTCCATGCCGTAGCGAACCTCAATACCATCGCGGGCCAATGCAGCCTCAAACGTATGGCGGGTCAACGAGCCGGGCTCGCGACGAATCATCATCTGGGAAGTTAGTTCCTGCAATCGGATGGATTTGCGTTTGCGCCACGGATGAGAGCGGGGAACTATTACGATTGGCTGGGGATTGCTGTAGGTCAGTGCATGAAGTGCTGCGTGATCGGCATGGTGGCCGACGACCCCAATATCGGCACGGTAATCAATGACATCATCCAAGATCTGTTGCGAATTTCCGAAGGTCACGGAGACGTCGATTCCCGGATACTTTTTGTGAAAGACAGCAAGAATTTCGGCGGCCTGATATGCGCCAACCGCGCCAATGTTCAAATGGCCGGCCTCCAGTCCTTGAACCGCTTTCAAAAATTCAACGGCTTCTTCTTGGTTGCTGACGATTCGATGGGCGATTCCTAGCAGCGATTTTCCAACCTCGGTCAATGCGACACCGCGTCCGTGTCGATGAAACAATTCAACGCCATAGTTTTTTTCTAGATTTTTGATCTGGCTGGTCAAAGTCGGTTGGCTGACCCGCAACGCCTTGGCGGCAGCCGTGAAGCTGCCTTCACGGGCGACAGCATAAAAAGTTCGGAGTTGGGTCGGTAGCATCTATAGTTCAATTCTAAGATATAGATTAATTATATATTTTATATCTTTTCTTTGGATTGGATCAACATCTCAGTGTGTGGGATTATTTTGGTGTCGCGCGGGTGTTGCGCGTAAATGCTGTTTGAAAGGTTGACCTGATGACCATGACGTCGCGAGAACGTGTCCTCAATGCCCTGAACAGGCGCGAGGTCGATATGGCGCCGGTTGCCAATCCCAACTCGATCATTACCCGCGAAATGCAGGACAAGGTCGGGGCTTATTTCCCAGAAGCCCACCACAATGCCGAAGTCATGACCGAGCTGGCCCTGGCCGGGCATACGCTCTGCGGTTATGACGCTGTGTTTCCCGTCTACGGGGCGGGCACCCAAGAGGCCGGTGCCATGGGGGTTAGGATCGATTGGGGTGATCCAGACAATCTGCCGGCAATCCTTGGTCACAAATGGAGTGATCCGGACGAGATCGAGGTGCCGGATGATTTTCTTGATCGATTGGAAATTTCGACGGTCCTCGATTCAATTCGTATGCTCCGCGCAGAAGTCGGCGATAAGGTCGCGGTCTTCGGCAAGGCCTACGGCCCTTGGAGTCTGGCGTATCATTTTTTCGGCATCGAACAGTTCATGATGGACACCTTCGCGGACCCGCCGAAGGTCCACGCCATACTTGATCGATTGAAGGAATTCACCATCGTTTTCGGCAAGGCGCAGATCGAGGCCGGTGCGGACGCTTTGAACGTCTGTGAGCATATTACCGCCGACCTGATCCGGCCCGAAGCCGTTTCAACGTTCTTGTTGCCGGTTGATCAGCAGATTAAGGCGGAACTCCCGGTTCCGATCATTCTGCATTGCTGCGGCAAGACCATGGACCGCATGCATCTGTTCAACGAAATCGGTTTTGAGTGTTTCAATTTCGAATCTGCGAATGATGCTGTTGAACTTCGTGAGAAGGCGACAATTTCGCTCTGCGGCAATATCAACAACCCGAATACGATCCTAAGCGGCACGCCGGAGGACGTTGAGCGTGAGGTGTTTTACGCGCTGGACGCCGGCATCGAACTTCTGGCGCCTGAGTGCGCCGCGCCGGTCAACGGCAAATTGGCCAATGTTATTGCTGTCCGAGAAGCCCGCGACCGTTATTACGCGGGCGAAAAAGTTGGCGAGGCTCCGACCATAAGCCTGCCGAGTATGGGCACCCAGCCCGTTCCTGTAAAAAGTCGGACGGATATAAAAGCCGATCCAAAGGACAATCTGTCGCCGACGCTTCTTGAAATTTATGACTCCGTTATTGAAATGCGAAAGGGTGAAACTGCACCTTTGGTCGCCGCCGAGGTTGAGCGCGGCACGGATGTTCAAGTTATTCTCGATGACGCCCTTATTGCCGCTATGGAAGAGGTTGGAAACCTATTCGCCGACGGCACCTATTTTGTCCCCGAAATGCTGATGGCGGCGATGGAAATGAAATCAGGGTTGGAAATCATTCGCCCTATTCTTACGGCGTCAGGGGTGCCGCCACGCGGCACGGTGGTGATCGGCACCGTGCGCGGCGACGTCCATGACATCGGGAAAAATCTCTTTGGCATGATGATGGAGGGGGCTGGATATAAGATCGTTGATGTTGGTGTCCGCCAGACCGCGGAAGAGTTTATCGATGCACTTGAGGAACATGAGGCGGAAATTCTGGGTATGTCGGCCATGCTGACGACAACCATGCCCTATATGAAAATCGTCGTCGATGAAATGACCCGCCGTGGCATTCGCGATGATTACACGATCCTTGTCGGCGGCGCGCCGTTGAACGAGAATTTTGGTGAATTTGTCGGCGCTAACGCCTATTGCATAGACGCCGGTGTCGGCGTCATGGAAGCCAATGCCGCACTTGCAAATCAGGGCGAAGATAAAGGCGGGGCCGCTGCTCCCGTCAATTGATCACGGCCAATATGGAAATTGGCTGCGCGAGCGGCAAGTATTCGAAAATCTCATATTTTTAGCTTATTTTATTCGAAAAACGAATAGACTACATCGAATTTATGAATTGGACCGGTTCTCATGAGTATGTGAGAATCCTTCCAATGTTTCCTGTGCGTTGCGCCGCGTTTGTGCCGTTTGATTTGGCGGTGAATTCGGGGGTTTTCGATGGGACGCACCGTTTTACAGGATAAATTTGGGAGTTAACCATGAACGAGATCAAGCCCGATGCCGATATGGCCAAAAAAGTCATGCCCTATAGCGGTTATTACAAAAACCAGATGCCCGGCCATGACCCGTATTTGACCGAGACTGGCCCGGGAACGCCGACAGGCGATTATATGCGCCGTTTCTGGCACCCGGTCTGCATGGCCGAGGAGCTGACAGAAGTTCCCCGCTTTTTGATGATTATGAGCGAAGAGTTGGTTGCGTTCCGTGACGGCAGCGGCGCTGTCGGCTTACTGCATGCCCACTGTGCGCACCGCGGCGCGTCGCTTGAATACGGCATGATCAAAGAGAAGGGCATCATGTGTTCCTATCACGGGTTTACCTTCGACGTTGATGGATCATGCATTGAAGTGCCGATGCCGACGGGCGAGGAAGAAGAAGGCTGCCGCCTAGCCAAAACCATTTGCCAAGGTGCGTACAAGACGGTCGAGCGTCACGGTCTCATCTTTGCCTACATGGGACCGCCGGAAGAAGAGCCGCCCTTCCCGGATTGGGAAGGCAACTTTACCTGCCACGAGGACGATAAATTGGCGCCGTTCTCCAACGTCCAAACGTGTAACTGGCTGCAGGTTCAAGACAACGCCGCCGACCAATATCACCACACGCCCTTGCATACGACTGCATTGGTCCCGGGCCATGAGCAAGGAACGACCTTTGGGGAAGCAGGGGCGGCCGCATTTGTGATCCGTCCTGACTTGCAATTCTTCCCGGTTCATGGTGGCCGGTCCATGGCATGGACATCGTCGCGGCGGGTGGATGATGATTACATCTTCATTCGCATTAATCACCAGATTTTGCCGAACCTCAGTTTCCATTCGTATTTGTTCGAGGACGGCAAAAAATCAAAACACTTCAGCCGCATTCACATGCACCGCTGGACCGTGCCGATCGATGATACCAACTGCAAGATGATCGGTTGGCGGGCGATCGGGCCGAATATCGACCCCCGGGATGTCGGCAAAGAAGAACTTGTCGGATTTGAAAAAATTGACTTCCTGGAAGGTCAGTGCGGCATCCGCCGTCCGGAACGTGCCAAATACGGCCCGGGCCAATTCCCGCCGATCCCCAAACATCACCGCGAACGCGATTGCTACAATGATGCCCAGCACGCGCCGGGCGATTACGAAGCCACGGCATCGCAACGGCCCATTGCTGTTCATGCGTTAGAAAACCCGATGAAGTTTGACGGTGGCGTCTATCTGTCGCGCAAGCAGCTACGGGATGCGACCACCGGCAGTAATCCGGAGGCGACCGGTGCCGGGTGGAAGGAATGGCTGGAAGGTGTCGATGGCAAGCCCAACACGTATTGTTCGGGCAACGTCTTGAAGGTGCCCATTGGCTCGACTCCCGATGAGGAAATTGAGCGGCGCCGGATTGTCGCGCAGCGGTGCATTGAAGCGATTACAGATGCCGATGATTTGCCAGCGGGTGAACGCGAAACCTTTATTCAAGATAAGATGGCTGAGATCGAAAACGACTACGCTTGATCGATCGCCTAACTGAGATTTCTGGAACCGTATTCGGCCCCGCATTGAAAAAGATGCGGGGCGTGACGGGAGGAGACCGCCGACATGGCGCCTGAAGGTAACTATCCGGACGACGCGACACGGCTGCAAGTTCGCCAAGTTACTCATCAAGGGGAAAACATCAATTCTTATGAATTGGTCAATGCCGATGGCGATGATCTGCCGGTCTTCGAGGCCGGCGCCCATATTGATTTTTATTTTCGTGACGGCAGTGTGCGTCAGTATTCGCTGTGCAACGATCCGGCGGAACGCGACCGCTATTTGATTGGCGTGCTTCGCGATATCAACGGCCGGGGCGGTTCGGAGGCGCTTCATGAGCGTGTTCATCCGCAACGCGAGGTCTTTATCGGCACGCCGCGCAACAACTTCCCTTTGAATGAAGATGCTGAGCGGCACATTTTACTGGCTGGTGGTATTGGCGTGACCCCGATGCTGTCGATGGCCGCGCGCCTGCAATCCATCGGCGCGGATTTCACTCTGCATTATTGCTCAAAATCTCCTCGACATGCGGCATTCCGGCGGGAATTGGCTCCAATGATCGCGAGTGGGCGTGCACACCTTCATTACGACGGCGGCGACCCAACCCGAGGATTAGACATCGAAGCTTTATTGAAAAACCCGGAGCCAGGAACGCATCTCTATTATTGCGGCCCGCCGGGCTTTATGGGCGCGACCGATAAATTTTCTAGTCACTGGCCGGAAGGCACGGTGCATTTCGAATACTTCAGCGCTGCGGCATCGCCAAAAGCGAAACTCACGGATCAGGAATACAATTCTGTTTCAGACGGCACGGTCGGCATCGGGTTTCAGGTTCAAATTGCCAGCACGGGTGCGCTCTATTCCGTACCAAATGATAAATCCATCGTCCAGGTCCTGTCAGAAAATGACATACACATTGAAGTGTCGTGCCAATCGGGGCTCTGCGGTACTTGTATTACGCGATATACTGATGGTGAGGTTGATCACCAGGACCTCATACTCGACGACGCGAAACGCAAAGAATTCTTTACGCCCTGCTGTTCCAGATCAAAGGGACGGGTTCTGGTCGTCGATCTTTGATCGGCTTGGCCGGCAGCGCGATGTGGCCCTATAATTGATTCTCTTGGACAGTTGGGAGCTTCTGACCGGTGACTATAGCTTTTCCTGGCGTTAAGGCATCACCCAACGAGATGTTGGAATTTTTGGCAGGCCTCTTTGACCGTGCGGAGAACATGTCTTACGGCACAGGCAAGGTCAGTATGTGTGCGCACATGCTGCAGACCGCCGACTTGGCAGCAGCGGAAGGGGCGCCACCAAAACTGGTGGCGGCTGCCTTGCTTCACGATCTTGGGCATTTTGGGACGGATTTTGATTTTGAATTCACTGACGGCAGCCACACGGCCATGCAGGCGGCGACCGATGACAAAGGTCACGAGGATGCAGGCGCCAATATGGTGCGTCCGTTTTTCGGCGCCGAGGTCGCGGAGCCGATCCGTCTTCATGTGCCGGCGAAGCGTTATCTCTGTGCCATCGACACCGCGTATTTAGACGGTCTGACTGAAACGACCCGGCACACGCTAGGCCTCCAGGGCGGCCCGATGAGTGCCGACGAGACGAAGTCGTTCGGGGCGCTGCCGTTTGCGGCTGAAGCCGCGCGCTTGCGTCGCTGGGATGATTTGGCCATGGCCGCTGATCGCGTGACAACGCCGTTCGAGGATTATCGGGGGTTGTTGGAAGATCTTATGGCCAAGTGTAACGCGTGACAGGTCCCGATGATCCCGCGATAGAGATCATTGAACGCCAAACCGCGTTCCAAGGATATTTCCGTATTGAGCAATTCGCCCTGCGTCACCGAACCTATAGCGGTGGATGGACGCCGGAGGTCAAAGTTGAATTGTTTGAGCGCGGCAATACGGTTGTCGTGCTTCCCTATGACCCGGTTCGCGATACGGTGGTACTTATCGAGCAATTTCGAATTGGCGCCTATGTGGCGGGTGTCGAGCCGTGGCTGGTTGAGACCGTAGCCGGTACACGCGAGCCAGGCGAAGCGCCTGAGGAAACCGGATACCGGGAGGTCCAAGAGGAGGCAGGTTGCATGGTCACCGAATTGGCGGCCATCGGCGAGTTTCTGCTAAGCCCAGGGGCTTGTTCGGAACGTTGCGCGATGTTTGTAGGCCGCGTTGACAGCGAAGGCGTTGGCGGCATCCACGGGCTCGCTGATGATGGCGAAGATATTCAGGTGTCCGTCGTGCAAGCGGATGAGGCGATCAGGCGCGTGATGGCGGGCGATATCCCCAGTACATACGGTGCAATTCCCTTGCTATGGCTGGCTTCAAACCGCGATGATTTACGGAGCCGCTGGCGTTGAACGCCTACGTGCCACGTGAAATCGAATTCAAAAGCGGCGAGTTATCGCTCAAGGGGTATTTATTTGTGCCGTCCGATGACGGGCCGCACCCTTGCGTCATTAACAACCATTCAAGCAGCTTGCGCCCTGGCGGG
>Ga0315339_1001143_pt1 | contig 25537 bp, 25 predicted proteins | sample ASW17metaG_FD_204514 | JGI IMG/M metagenome (GOLD analysis project Ga0315339, IMG submission 204514) | Ammonia-oxidizing marine archaeal communities from Pacific Ocean, United States - ASW #17 | ecosystem: Environmental > Aquatic > Marine > Oceanic | place: USA: California | collected 2016-12-05 | reverse complement strand
AATCTTTAACAAAGGTAACAAGATTGGATTTTTGAGAAGCAGGGAAAGCTTCAAAATCGATATTAACACCGTCTCCATTTGCGCTTTTCACCTGATTCACAAGGTTATTGATTAAAGTGGTTCTATTATTCTCATTACTAAGTAATGTTTCTAAATCTGTTTTATTAAATAGCGTAACCGTAAGAACCACTTCCACACCATTTTTGTGTGCTTTATTAATCAAGTCAGTGGCTGGCCATCCATGGAGGTTTGTCAGTTCACCTGATCCATTGGCTTCTGCAGAAAAATAGGCGATGGTCGAAAGGAGATCATAGTTATAATTCTGCCATTTGGTTCCCTGCCAATAAGGATGATATCCAAATACGGTTTTTGTCAGTGTTTTACTTCTGGACTGAAGAGGATCTGCCGGTCCAGTTGATGGTTTAAAGGCCGGTTCAAGATAATAAGTATTGTTGTACTCAAGTTCAATTTGGTGAATACTTTTTGGAATATCTTGAGTTATTCCAATTGAATAGAATAAAATATAAATGGGTAAACGATTAAACATTACACCCGGAAAAAATATCTTCAATTGTTTCGCGTTTTCGGATCAAACTGTGGGCATTCCCATCCAGTAAAACTTCTGCCGCACGAGGACGCGTGTTAAAATTATGAGACATGGCATATCCATAGGCGCCTGCATCCATGATAGCGATGAGATCATCATCTTTCACTTTAGGAAATTCTCTTGCGATGGCTATACGATCTGTATTCTCACAAATGGGACCTGTAAAATCGTAGGATCCATTGTTCATACCATGTTCACCCACTTTAAACATTCGATGATAGGCACCATATAGGGCGGGTCGCATTAACGTTTCCATGCCTGCATCTATGCCAACAAAATTTTTATAACTTTCCTTGAGTCCTGTCACCCGCGATAGGATAAACCCAGCATCTCCAATGAATGATTTTCCCGGTTCAACCCACAGGGCAGGGGCCGATGCTTTATCTGGATAATTGTGATACATTAAATTTGATAGTTTAGAAAAAAGACGATCATAATCAAGAGGCGTATCTTCATCTTTATAAGGGATCCCCAATCCGCCACCGATACTGATAAAATCAAAAGCAATACCCAATTTAGATTCAATCTTTTTTGTATGGTAAAAAATGGCTGTGAGTAATTCCATCCAGTAATCTTCATCCAGATTCCCCGAACCGGCCATGCATTGTAGTCCGAATCGTCCAATGCCGGCATCCTGTGCTTTTTGATAGGCATTGATTATTTTTTCTGCCGGAATGCCAAATTTTGCATTTTCTCCTGCGGTGGTGATTTGTGAATAGGTTCCTTTCCCAAATCCAGGGTTAAGTCTAAAGGAGATGCGTTTCGGCATTCCGACACTTAATAGACGATCGAATGAAGTTTCATCATCCAAATTAAGATATACTCCTTTTTCCAGTGCGATGGTTATATCACTATTGGATTCATAATTGCCCGTATAAATGGAATCTTTTGGATCGATACCAGATAATTCAGCTGCATATATTTCTCCCGGACTGGAACAATCACCGCCCAACGTAGGGTAAACTGATTTCATCAATCTCAAAAGCTGTGGATTGCTATTCGCTTTGACGGCATAACAGATATGAGATTTATTGAAATAAGTGGCGAGGGTATTTTTTAATCGATTTACGTTGTGCTCAATTTGGTCTTTCACATATATATAAGTAGGTGTTCCATATGATTGGGCGATTCCAGACAATAATTCGGCATTTTTAATTAATTCTCGTAATGGATGTGTGTTCATTATAGTTTTATCGGTTTAAAAGAGGATGAAACTTATTGAATTTTGGTTTCATGTCATAAGTGAAAGTAGAAGGGAAATGCTATAAGTTTTAGTTAATTTCCGGTGTGGGAAAATCGACGATGCAGTATATATCAATTATTCTAATCTTATCTTCATTTTTGGCAGGCCAATCCAGTTCGACCGTTTATTTTAAGAATGGCCTTACGGAAACAGTATCAAATAGTACGAACCAATGGCTTTTGATCAGCGGTATAATCGGTACGGGAATTGCATATAAATATGATGACGCCTTCAATGACTATGCAGGAAAGAATGGACTCATGCCTCATCAAATGGCAGTTTTTGGTGATTATTGGGGAATCGGTGGTGAATTATTACTTTGGGGGATATTGGCAACATCAGAGAATAATAAAGAAAAATTAAGATATGTAAGTACTGCATTTGTAGCAAATGGATTATTGACATACGGATTAAAATTCGGTGTAGGTCGGAATAGACCAAATGGGAAAAATAAAAGGTCGTTTCCTTCGGGACATACATCCAATAGTTTTTTAACCGCAACTATTGCTCAGGAAATCTATGGGTCAAAAATCGGAATTCCTGCCTATATATTGGCAGGTGTTACAGGCTTGAGCCGGATTCATGACAATAAACATTATTTAAGTGATGTTATCTTTGGGGCTGTCTTAGGAATGGCTGTTGGACGAGGGTTTGGACAGGTTTACAAACAATCTCCTTCTCCAGTTGTTGGGGTTATTACTCAAGGCCAACAATTACAAGTTTATTTAACATGGCCTCTATAGTGATGAAAAAAATATCAGGGAATACTATCATTATCACGATTATAACTATATTTGGTTTGGTGGTGGTTCTAATTGTATATAATATGATAGTTAAAGGTTGGATTTTATAGAGGGGCAAAATTTTGCCCCTCTATATGGTATTAACTTATTTTTCTGGTATTTTATTCAATACGATGTCAATCTGGGTTGAGTCTAATTTTTCACCCGGCTTTACAATCTCTTCAGCAATACTGGTGGTGTAGGATTCTCCGTTCCATTCAAAAATGGCGCCAGGTCCTTTTGAATTTCGTGCTTCAGCAAATGCTTCAGTGAAGGATGTGGGAGTAGGTTTGTCCATTGATATTAAACTATGATTGTCCTCCAACATAATCCCAATATTAGAAGATTCAATATCCAATGGGTATGAATATGTATCTTCCATGGAACTTGATTCTGCCAGTTCAATCGGATAGTCCGGTTGGTGTTTTAATAATCCATTCAGTATTACAGCAAACGCTGCGATTAGTACGAATCCAAGTGTGAATCCGTCTTTTTTATTTAGGCGCATGGCGTGCTCCTTTTTGTTTTGAATCCATAAAAGGATTCTGTTTGTTAAAAAAAAAGAGGGAATGCCTTACGGCACTCCCTCCCAGGTTTCGTAGATTTAAACCATGATAAAACAAAAAAGTTCCATTAAATAGTTTTGTTAACACTTGGCATCATCATTTCTGCTATGATTCACCTGTGGGCGGATTATAACCATCACAATGTTACTTCTATTATTTTTAAACCGTTAACAATGATCCTGATAATATCAATACTGTTTATTAACGGGATTGAACTGGAAGGATTTTTATTTTTTATATTTGGGGGGCTAATATTTTCTCTGTTGGGAGACATTATGCTTTTAAAACCATGGTATAAATTTGAGTTGGGTTTGGCTACTTTTCTTGTCGGCCATATTTTTTATTTTACAGCATTTATTAGTTATAATGGAATGGATTGGGATATTTTACCCTTGCTGCCTTTTATTGGATTTGCGATTTGGTTATTTCGAATGATAAAGCCCAACCTTGGCAAACTTATAATTCCGGTCGGGGCATATATGTCTATTATTCTATTGATGGTCTGGCAGGGGATGGGTATTTGGCTATCAACAAAAAATACATTTGGATTATTAATCGGATCAGGGACATTCATATTTTGTGTATCTGATTCAATATTGGCATACCAACGGTTTATGCGGCGCTTTAAATATAGTAATACTCTCATTTTAGTGACATACTATATAGCACAATATTTGATTTCATCTTCAACGCAAATAGCGTATGTGTATTAATAATACACATTATGAATGTTTATGTGAATATATAATATATATAAAATTATCATCATTAGAATTCATAATGAAAAAATTCATATAGAAAATGGTATTGCCTTCATATATTCGCGACTATGTTTTCCCCTGATACATATCAAAATCGTCGGAAAGCCCTTTCCGAAACCATAGAAAATGGTATAATATTTTTACCTGGGAATATCCCCGTTCCCATGAATTATCCATCGAACCATCTCCGATTTCGACAAGATAGCAATTTTCTTTACTTTTGTGGACTTGATTTCCCAAACCTCAATTTGGTTATAGATACTGGTTCAGGTGACTCAACATTATTTGGCGATGATTTAACGGTCGATGAGATTGTCTGGGAAGGTGATCGTATTTCCATTAAGGAAATGATTGATCTTACAGGCATTAACCATTTCCGCCCAAATAAAGATCTTTCAAAATATTTAAAAAAGAAAAAGCAAACCATTCATTATCTTCCTCTATATAGAGCAGATCAAAAAAACTTGATAGAACAGTTATTTAATGGCAAGGGTTCATCAAAAAATCTCATTCAATCGGTTATTCAGCAAAGATCTATTAAAACTGAAGAGGAAATTATAGAAATTGATCAGGGAATGGTTGTTACCTCAGAAATGCACAAATTAGCAATGATGTTGACCCGTCCTGGTGTAAAAGAACAAACGATTGTTGGGCAAATTGAAGGATTTGCATTATCATACGGACGACGATTGGCCTATCCTGTTATTTTTTCTGTTCGGGGTGAAATTTTACACAATAATGAATATAACAACACTTTAGAATCGGGACAGTTGGTTTTGAATGATTCCGGCGCAGAATCACCCATGCATTATGCCAGCGATATTACACGGACATTTCCAGTAAGTGGCAAATTTAATAAACGTCAAAAAGCTATTTATCATATTGTTAATGAAATGCAATTCGGAGCATTTAATTATTGCAAACCAGGTAAATCTTATAAAGATGCTCACTTAAAAGTAGCCTCTATCGCTGTAGAAGGATTGAAATCTCTTGGATTAATGAAGGGGAAAGTGGAGGATGCGGTTGCCACAGGTGCTCATGCCTTATTTTTCCCTCATGGTCTAGGGCATATGATGGGATTGGATGTGCATGATATGGAAGGATTAGGAGAAGACCTGGTTGGATACGACGATAAAAAAGATCGGAGCGATCAATTTGGTTTAGCTTATCTGAGGTTAGCTAAAGAACTTGAACCTGGCTTTGTACTCACAGTGGAACCAGGATTATATTTTATTCCCCACCTAATCGATCAATGGAAAGCGGATAAAAAAAATAATGACTTTATCAATTATGATAAGTTGGATTCTTATCGTGATTTTGGTGGCATTCGAATTGAAGATAATATTATCATTACAAATGAGGGATATCGAATCCTCGGGCCCCCTATTCCAAAAACAATTGACGAAATAGAAGGCCTGATGGAGGATAATGCGTAAGGTCATTTGGTTTTATTTATCTTCATTCGGCATCATGTTTGCTGTGCTATCCTGGCTTCAGGAATCGGGTATCATGCCGACTGATATTGGTTTTTTCAAAGGATTCGCAGCATTAGTGACTGGCACTATTTTATATTTTATCATACCGAGATTATTAGACTAATTCCTTTTTGTGTCTGCCCATTGGTGAATTAAGTTCACCAAACCAATGTGAGGAATTAACATGGTATCCCCATCAAATCAGGATCAATTTGAAATCAAGCAAGTTGGATGAAGACTTCCGTTTTTGATACACCTCCACCATTATTGTCAAAGAATGAAGCGGGACAAATTGCTCTAAAATATTTTGGCATCAAAGGGACCGCTGAATCTTTGGTGAGCGATCGAGATCAAAATTTTAAGATTATTGACAATCACCAATCATATATATTAAAAATTTCCAATGCAGCTGAGGCATATGATGTGTTGGATATGCAGAATATGGCCATGAAACACTTGGCGGCTATAGATAATAATATGAAATTGCCAATGGCGAATCCATCCATAAATGGTGATGGTATTATCCAAATTAAATCGAATGGCGAATCGAATTGGGTTCGTCTCCTTCATTATGTTGATGGCCAATTTTTAAAGGACGTTTATCAATCAAATGATAGCCTTTTCAAATTGGGCGAGTTCTTGGGGAAACTTGATTTTGCTCTTAAAGGATTTAACCACCCAGCATCAAAAAGGCCTTTCCCTTGGGATGTATGTTTTGTTGATTTTTTAAAAACACATCATTATAAAAATATTAAAGATAAAATATTGGTTGAATGGTTTATGGATCAATATGAGATTAGTGTATTACCTCTGGATGATCAATTGCGAAAAATGGTCATTCATAACGATGGTAATGATTATAATGTGCTGGTGAATAAGAATGGAAAAACGACAGGTATCATTGATTTCGGTGACATGATTTATTCATATGTGGCCTTAGAGCCAGCGGTTTGTATGGCCTATGTCGCCTTAGATAAAGATAAGCCTCTACACGCTATTTCACAGGTTTTAAAAGGCTTTCATCAATCATTTCCCCTCAATGAGAATGAATTGAAATCCGTCATTTATTTAATGTGCCTTCGTTTATGTATTTCAATGACCATGGCATCCTATCGACAATCTCTTTTCCCAGAGAACACATATTTATCTGTATCTGAATCTCCAGCTAGAGAATTTTTAAATAGAATGAAAAGTGAAAATTTGGCGTTGTGGTCAGATAAGTTAATTGGCTGTGTAAATGCTTGATAAAAATTTGATCCACTCCCTTCGGGAAAAACATTTGAGTCCATCATTAAGTCTATCTTATGCGGAGCCACTCCATATTATTCGTGGTGAAGGTCAATATCTTTATGAAGCGAATGGGAAACAATACCTAGATGCGGTGAATAATATTCAACATGTGGGTCATTGTCATCCAAAAGTAGTGGAAGCTGCTCACAGTCAATATAAAAGATTAAACACCAATACGCGCTATTTGGATGAGCCTATTGTTAATTATGCCAAGGCATTGACGGATAAACTTCCTCCAGGTTTGGATGTGTGTTTCTTCACAAATTCTGGAAGCGAAGCCAATGATTTGGCTTTGCGAATAGCCCGCCATTTTACCCAGAGTAAAGAAACAATTGTATTGGACGGCGCTTATCACGGAAACCTGTCTTCACTCATTGAAATTAGCCCATATAAACATGGGGGTCCAGGTGGCGAAGGCGCTCGCAATTTTGTCAATACAATATCCATGCCGGATAGTTATCGAGGGAAGTATCGTGGTGAAGAATCGACAATAGGATATGTTCAAGAGGTTGTTGAAGCAATTGAGAAAATCCATCACAAAAATAAAAAGGTATCAGCCTTTATTACGGAAGCACTCATGGGATGCGGCGGCCAATTAGTTTTACCAGAGGGATTTTTAAAACAATCATTTGAATTGGTTAGAAATGCCGGTGGTCTCTGCGTTTCGGATGAAGTTCAAATTGGATTTGGTCGGATGGGGAATCATTTTTGGGGATTTCAAACGGAAGATGTAATCCCTGATATTGTTACCATGGGAAAATCCATGGGAAATGGCCATCCGCTATCAGCAGTGGTGACGACAAAAAAGATTGCAGACAATTTCAATAATGGTATGGAATATTTTAATTCATTTGGAGGGAATCCCGTTTCTTGTGCGGTGGGGCAGGCCGTTTTGGATGTGATTGAGGAGGAAAACCTTCAAGATAACGCACTGGATGTTGGGACGTATTTATTGGATCAATTAAAAGCACTGAAATCCAAGCATGAAATCATTGGAGATGTACGAGGCCGAGGTCTTTTTATTGGTGTTGAGTTAATGATAGATTTGGAATCACTTACTCCGGCAACAGAAGAAGCAAATAGTGTAGTGAACCAAATGAAAGATTTGGGAATTTTAATAAGTTCGGATGGACCGGACCATAATGTCCTTAAAATAAAACCGCCCATTATATTTACGTGTAAAAATGCTGATACGCTGGTGGTTAACTTAGCGACTATTATTAATAAACTATCTAAAGATTAATGAATAAATATAGTTTTCTATTTTTTACTTTCCTTGTCATTATTTTGGCTGGATGTAGTAAAAACCAACGAGCAGAATGGGAAGACCCAACCATTCTGCGAATAAATCGTGAACCGGCCAGGGCCCACTTTTTTCCATTTGAATCAGAAAAACTGGCGTTACAAAATGATCGAACGGAATCTCAATATTTTCAATCTTTGAATGGGAATTGGAAATTCAATTTTTCTCCTAATCCCGATGATCGGGCTGAGAATTTTTATAAGGCGAATTATGATGATTCAGATTGGTCAGAAATAATAGTGCCGGGGCATTGGGAATTACAAGGATGGTCCGTTCCTATCTATTTGGATGAAGAATACCCATTTCCTCCAAATCCACCATTTGTTCCTCATGATTATAATGCAGTTGGTTCCTATCGAAAATCATTTACCATCCCAGATAGTTGGGATGGCCGTCATATCTTTTTACACTTTGGGGGTGTTCGATCTGCCTTTTACGTTTGGATAAATGGAGATTTCGTTGGGTATAGTCAAGGATCCAAAACACCAGCTGAGTTTGACATTACTGATTTTGTTCAAATTGGAGAAAATAATGTATCGGTAGCCGTTTATCGCTTTTCGGATGGGTCCTATTTAGAAGGACAGGACACATGGCGCGTTAGCGGGATTGAACGTGAAGTTTTTATCTATGCTCGGTCCAAAACGAGAATTTCAGATTTTTTCGCAATTACATCATTAGATAATACATTTAAAAATGGAATCATATCATTAAAGATTGATGTAGAGAATAAAGGCGAGCCCAATCAACCATATGCGATTCGAGCAAAATTAACGGATTCAAGCATTAGAAAATGGAATCTTTATGATTCAACCTTTGTTACCACAATTGATTCATCCAATTCTATCCGTTTCGATTCTGAGATAAATCGGGTAAAGCCATGGACAGCTGAAGAGCCAAATCTATATACGCTCGGATTAACCATTTCTGATTCAACAGGACGATTAATCGAAGCAATTTCCCAAAAAGTTGGCTTTAAAAAAGTGAAAGTGGAAAATGGTAATTTATTGGTGAACGGAAAAGCTATTATGATTAGAGGCGTCAACCGTCATGAATGGGATCCGGTTCGGGGGCGAGCGATTACAGAAGAATCAATGGTGCGAGATATTCAGTTGATGAAACAAAACAATATTAATGCAGTGAGAACATCCCATTATCCCAATCAGGAACGATGGTATGAACTTTGTAATGAATATGGACTTTATGTGATTGATGAAGCAAACATTGAAGCCCATGGAATGCAGTTTCATGATGAGAGTTTTGGTCATATTACCAATGATTCAACATGGACAAACGCATTTTTAGATCGGGGTGAAAGGATGTTTGAACGGGATAAAAATCAACCATCCATTATTATGTGGTCCATGGGGAATGAGGCCGGCGACGGGCAAAACTTTGTAAAACTCTACAATTATTTAAAAGGAAAAGATTCCAGTCGTCCGGTTGTGTATGAGCCGGCAAGAACAGAAAGCCATACAGATGTTTTCTTCCCCATGTATGATACGATTGAAGAAATTTCAACTTATGCAGAAACCAATCCTAAGCGACCATTAATTTTATGTGAATACGCCCATGCAATGGGTAATAGTGTGGGGAATCTGGCGGACTATTGGGAAACATTTGAAAAATACAAATCACTTCAGGGTGGTTTTATCTGGGATTGGGCCGATCAGGTTATTTTACAAACCGATTCAACCAGTCAAGAATATTGGGCTTACGGCGGTGATTTTGGCATTGAATTTGCAGAAAATGATTCCAATTTTTGCGCCAATGGGTTGGTAACAGCCGATCGCAGTCTGAATCCCCATATTAATGAAGTGAAGAAGGTCTATCAGCCCATAAAGTTTCAAGCAAATGATTTAAAGCGTGGTCGAGTTAAAGTAACCAATGAGCATGATTTTATAGATCTAAGTGAATTAACATTTACGTGGGTAATAAAAGGAGATAATGTGAATGTTTCCTCGGGGAAAATGAGAACATTAGACCTTGATCCTGGAGAATCAAGAACATTGATATTTAATCTTTCCAGCATTCGGCCAAAACCAGGTGTTGAGTATTTTTTAACCATTCAAGTGAAAACAAAATATAAAAAACCATTAATTCCCAAAGGGCATTTGGTTGCCTGGGAACAATTTAAATTGCCCATTTACAGAAAACCGATTATTACAAATCCATCGGGGCTATCTGCAATAAATCTTTTTAAAAATAATAAGGGGATTGAAATATATGGCCAGGGGTTCAAAGCAATATTTTCAAAAGAATCGGGTCAATTAAGCCAATATTCTGTTGATGGAATTGATTTAATAAAATCACCAGCCGAAGCTCATTTATGGCGGGCCCCTACGGATAATGATTTGGGGAATGGCATGCCGGAAAGGACAGCGCTTTGGAAATATGCCGGTTCAAGAATGAAAACCAAAATATTATATGGATCTCTCAAAAATAATACGGCAGAAATTTTAATAAGCAATTTGGATTCACTCAGCAGCACCACACTCACATCCACATATCATGTGTATGGGAATGGTGCAATTAAAGTGAAACAAAAAATTGAAATTGAGGATTCACTGCATGCTGAAATGCCAAGATTTGGCATGAAATTTGATATGCCCAGTAGTTTTAAAAAGGTAGAGTGGTTTGGACGTGGACCTCAGGAATCCTACTGGGACCGTAAAACTTCTGCGGCCATTGGTCATTATTCGGGATCGGTATGGGATCAATCGTATCGGTATGTCCGTCCTCAGGAAACGGGGAATAAAACAGATATACGCTGGATGGCTTTATCAAACGGAAAAGTGGGCCTCATGGCAAAGGGACTACCCACTTTTGATGGCAGTGTTCATCAATACCCCTATTCCGATTTGAACCACGGGCCAAAAAGTCAAAAGCATGGGAAGTTAGATATTAAACCCAAAGATCATGTGGATTGGCTCATCGATTATAAACAAATGGGTGTGGGCGGTGACAACAGTTGGGGCGCCAAACCCCACAATCATTATTTATTGAACTCAGATAAATATGAATATTCATTCATGTTTATTCCCTTTAAAGGCGGAGAAGATTTAACTAAGCTTTCAAAATTAAAGTTTGATTAAAAAAATATAGCACAAAACGTTTAAAACGCTCATATAAATGTTGCATTATGTGTTGATTGTTATTTAATATCTCTTTATGTCAATGTTTAAAAAAGTATTTAATGTCCTCGGCTTCCAACTTGTTTGGTGGTTGTCTGCCTTTCTTATGGGGGCGCTTTATAGTCCATTGTCATATATAGCCAGCAGCAAATTTGGCACGCTAAATTTTACCCCAGCTTTTTTCTCCGTTGCCGTATTGATTGTCATTTGGAGCATGGTGGTTCCGTTTCTTTACTTGCTAAACCAAAAAATAGCAAAAGCAAAATGAAATTAAACATTTTTCTTACTATATTAATTGCATTAACAAATATCGGCTTCAGTTCTGGTCTATCCATAGAGAATAAGAATTTGCTCCTGCAACTGGAATCTAATTTTGGATGGAGAAAAATAGAAAATACTTATGATAATATCTCCATAAGCATAAAGGAAATACCCTCCTTAAATCTCAATGCCATTAAGGTGGAAAAAATTGTAGATCTAAAACCAGAACTAATCACAAAAACTATTATGGATGTTGAGAATTACGACGGAATTTTATCTAACAATAACTCACTTCAGAGCAGGGTCATCCGTCGTTCCAAGACAGGTCTGATTGGCTATCAGTACATTAAAATAGATATTCCGTTATTTGATGATCGGGAATATTTTTTCCAAATGAATGATTCTGAATTCGGGGATTATGATTCTAACACATTATGCCATTGGGTTATTCTGGATGCCAATCCTATCAATGACATTAACGGTATAATAAAGGGTGCGACCTACCTTTCGTTCGGTGCCGGAATCTGGAAAGCGGAAGCCACCTCTTCAAACAAATATAAAATTTCATATCGCTTGTACATCGATCCCGGAGGCTCTATTCCTAACTTTTTGATCGATATGATTAACAAACAAAGTATAGTTGGGTTGTTCCGGGATATTGAGGTTGAAGTAATTGCCAAATCCGAGATCGGCATTTGATCGATGAAAATAAATACTTTTTTAATTATGTCATTTTTTGCACTTGCCTGCAACGAAGCCGAGGAAAAGGCCATGGAACCGATGAAAACTGTACCTTTTGTTGATATAAAGCGGTTTATGGGTGATTGGTTTGTGATTGCAAATATTCCAACCTTCATTGAAAAGAAAGCCACCAATGCCATTGAATCCTACAAACTGAATGAAAAAGGTGAAATCGAAACCACATTTACTTTTTATCAAAATAGTCCAAATGGATTGAAAAAAGAATATAGGCCTAAAGGCTTCGTTTATAATTCCAAAACCAATGCAGAATGGCGGATGCAGTTTATCTGGCCGTTTAAATCACCGTTTCTTATCATCGATTTAGCAGATGATTACAGCTATACTGTTATCGGGGTTCCCAACCGCAAGTACGTGTGGATAATGGCTCGTGAGCCACAGCTGTCTGATGAGAATTTTTCAATAATCACCCAAAAATTGGCAGGCATTGGTTATGATATATCCAAAATCCAAAAAATATTGCATGAGTGGAAATAAACGCTAGTGAAAATTGCAATTATTGGAACGGGCATATCAGGTTTGACTGCCGCTTACCTACTTAACCGCAAACATGATATAGTGGTTTTTGAAAAAAATGATTATATCGGCGGGCATACACATACTCATACTATCAAAACAAATCAGTCTAAACTTTCCGTTGATTCTGGATTCATTGTATATAACGAAGTTACCTATCCCAATTTCATAAAACTTTTAGATCAATTGGGAGTAAAGAGGCAAAAAACGACAATGGGGTTCAGTGTTAAATCCGACAAAAAAAATCTGGAATACGCCGGTAATACACTCAAATCTATTTTTGCCCAACGTTTAAATTATTTTCGACCGTCTTTCTGGATGATGCTGCGTGATATTTTACGGTTCAATAAAAAAGGGAAAGCTGATCTGGCCAATCTTTCTGCAAACATTAAGCTGGGAGCTTATTTAAAAGAAAATAATTACTCGCAATCATTTATTAACCATTATATAATCCCCATGGGATCAGCAATTTGGTCCACCAAAGCAGGCCGAATGTTAGATATGCCTGCTTTATTTTTTATTCGCTTTTTTAATAACCACGGTCTGATGCAAGTTAAAAACCGTAGTGGTTGGTGGGTCATTCAAGGTGGTTCACAAGAATATGTTAAAAAAATGATAGAAAGTTTTAACTCAAAGATAAAGTTGAATACTACAGTAAGTTCAATCGATCGGACCGAAAAAGAGATTATTATTAAAACCAGGGATAATAAAGAAGAAATTTATGATGCAGTAGTGATAGCAATCCATAGCGATCAAGCGCTTCAGATCTTGTCTAAACCAACTCAGGAAGAAAAAGAAATTCTCGGCACATTGCATTATCAGCCAAATGATGCGTTCTTGCATACTGATACATCAGTTCTTCCAAAACGCAAGCTTGCTTGGGCCAGCTGGAATTATAATTTAGACCAGCATAAAGATAAACCAATGGCCATGACTTATAACATGAACATGTTACAGTCTCTTGAGTCTGAAGATACTTATTGTGTTACACTAAATAATCATGATTTGGTAAATAAACAGAAAGTCCTCAAAAATCTCCATTATGAACATCCCCAGTTTACTCCAGAGGGTATTCACGCCCAAAAAAGGAAACATGAAATCAGCGGTGTGAATAATACTTATTATTGCGGTGCTTATTGGCGGAACGGCTTTCATGAAGACGGTGTTGTCAGTGCATTAGAAGTGTGCAGCCATTTCGGGGTCACTTTATGACTTTATCAAATAATAATTACATTTATACTGGTACAATCCGCCACCGACGATTCAGTCCCTTTAATCATTTTTTTAAATATCCTATTTTTATGGCCTATTTTGATATTGCAAAAGTGGAAAGTATGCTAAAAAAATCATGGTTTTGGAATACAAATAAACCTTCAATCATATCATTTTACCGACAGGATTACCATGGTGACAAAAATCAAACACTGGATGCAGCGGTGCGGATCACTGTCAAGAAAAAAACAGGGAAAGAACTGAAAGGTCCCATCCGTATGCTTGCTCACCTCCGTTATTTTGGGTATTGTTTCAATCCAGTCAGTTTCTATTATTGTTTCAACGAAAAAGATGATGCGGTGGAACTCATCATGGCGGAAGTGACCAATACACCTTGGAAGGAAAAACATGCCTACATGGTTTCGGATCGATTAAATAGTAACGAAAATCTTATCTCTAATATGAAAAAGGAATTTCACGTGAGTCCATTCTGGGGTATGGACCATGATTATGAATGGATGTTTACTCAGCCAAGCAAAAACTTATTTGTAAACATGAAGAACTTTAAAGATGGGGAAAAAGTTTTTGATGCTACTTTATCCATGCAACGATATGAGATGAATACAAAAAATTTGATGCAAAAAATGCTGCGCTTTCCGTTTATGACTGCGCGGATTGTATGGCGGATTCATTGGAACGCAGCTAAGCTCTGGTTCAAAGGTGCACGATTCTATACTCACCCAGATAAAATTGATCCAGGCTCAAAAAATTAATGGAAAACAAAATGAGAGTTGATATTGCAGCTGGCAGGTTAAAGTCCAGCACAAAACGAAATTATTTATCTGGTATTTTCAAATCGATTATCCTTAAAAGATTTAATAATATCCAATTTGGTCATATTAAACTTACAGATGGAAAAGAAGTTTATTCCTTTGGTGATCCTAAATCGGAATCAACTGTCCATGTACAGGTTCTATCACCGGACTTCTATTTATTGCTGGGCAGCGGAGGTTTGATGGGAGCTGCCGAATCCTACACGGCCGGTTGCTGGAAGGCAGATGATCTGGTTGCCTTGATTCGGAACCTATTTCGTAATAAAGATGTAATGAGCCAGTTAGATTCTGGTTGGGCATTATTATTTAAGCCTGTCAATAAGCTTCTACATTGGCTGCGGAAAAATTCATTATCTGGAAGTAAACAGAATATTCTCGCCCATTACGACTTGAGCAACGAATTTTATCAATTATGGCTGGATGAAACTATGACCTATTCATGTGGGTTTTTCAAAGATGGAAATAGCACAATGATGGATGCATCTATCGAAAAACTGGATCGCATCTGCCGAAAACTGGATATTCAACCTGGAGATTCGATTCTTGAGATTGGTACTGGCTGGGGTAGTTTTGCCATCCATGCGGCCAAGAATTATGGTTGCCACGTCACAACCACGACTATTTCAGATGCCCAATACGAAATGGCGCAAAATAGAATCCAAAAAGCAGATTTAGAAAATAAAATTACATTATTAAAGGATGACTATCGTAATCTTACCGGTCAGTTCGATAAGATCGTTTCAATCGAGATGATTGAAGCAGTTGGGCACCAGTATGTACCACTATATTTTCAAAAAGTGTCTTCCCTATTGAAAAAAGATGGCCTCTTTGCCATGCAGGGAATTACATACAATGATCAAAATTTTGATATTTATACGGGTTCGGTGGATTTCATTAAGAAATATATTTTTCCAGGCTCCTGCCTTATATCCGTTTCCCAAGTGACAGAAGCGATGAAAAAATATACGGATCTTTCTCTTTCACATTTGGAAGACATTACTTTGCATTATGCCACAACACTTAAAACCTGGCGGGAGAATTTTTTAGGAGAATTAGAAGCTGTAAAAAAGCTGGGTTTCTCAAATGAATTTATCAATATGTGGGAATTCTATTTTGTGTTCTGTGAAGCAGGTTTCCGGGAAAGGAATATTGGTGATTACCAATTCATTTTTTCAAAGTCCGGCTCACAGAATATTCGAGTTGAGTATTAATATGTTAATGTCACTCATATCATTAGCGGAGAAAGGTACATTACCTGATTTCTTAATTCGAATTGGAATCCGGAAATTGAATCAAAAACGTTTGAATTTTGCGCAAAACACTAGTATTGAGAAATTAGAAGAGCTACATCAAAATTGGGTGGATGAACTCAATGAAAGTCCAATTGCTCTGGTCCCTGAAAAAGCGAATGAGCAACATTATGAAGTTCCCCCAGAATTTTTTGAGCAAGTGCTCGGAAAACACCTTAAATACAGTTCCGGATACTGGCCCAACGGGACTAACTCACTGGATGCATCCGAAACTGCAATGCTGGAAACTACTTTTCGAAGAGCGGAATTGGAAGATGGTATGAACATTCTAGAACTGGGCTGCGGCTGGGGGTCTCTCACCTGCTTTATGGCCAAACGCCTGCCTAATGCGAAGATTACCGCGGTCAGTAATTCTAATGATCAAAGAAAATTTATTCAACAGCGTTGCCAGCAGTATGGTTTAATCAATGTCAATGTAATTACTGCTGATATGAATGATTTTAAGACTGATAAAATTTTTGACCGTGTTGTTTCTGTTGAAATGTTTGAGCATATGCGCAATTACGGGAAATTATTAAAGCGTATCAGTGGCTTTTTAAGTACTGATGGCAAAGTATTTATCCATATTTTTTCTCACAATAACCTAACTTATCCTTATGAAGATCGTGGCCCAGGTGATTGGATGGGCAGAGAATTCTTCAGCGGCGGTCAAATGCCGTCACACCGCCTACTACTGCATTTTCAAGAGCACACAAAAATTGAAAAAATGTGGCGGGTTTCAGGTACACATTATGCAAAAACATCCCGAGCATGGTTAAATCAAATGGATAAAAATGAAAAATCTATTCTAAATATATTTTCAGAAACTTATGGCCAAGATAAAGCCAAATTGTGGTTTCAGAGGTGGCGGATATTTTTTATGGCATGCGAAGAATTATTCGGAATAGATGATGGTAAACAATGGGGCGTATCACATTACTTATTTAAAAAAATCAATACAGTGAGCAGTTGATATGTTGGTGATCATTATAATTTTTATTGGTCATTGGTATTTATCGCTGTTTTTTCAAACATTTTTTCACCACAGATATGCATCACATAAGATGTATACCATGAATCCGATCACAGAAAAAATATTCTACCTACTTACCTTTTTATTCCAAGGATCTTCATTTTTAAATCCCGCTGCCTATGCAGTAATGCATCGCAATCACCATGCCTATGCTGATACTAAAAAGGATCCCCATTCACCAAAAATTTATACTAATATTATAGATTTTAATAAACAGACCTTTGTGGAGTATCGAAATTTAGTTAACCAATTCTTAAATAATCAAATTAGTCTATCAGATGTACCTCGCTGGCCGACCTTAGAGAGGATTGCGGAATCATTAGTAACAAGAATCTTTTTTGTGATTTTCTATATTGGTATTTACGTAGTCTATTCGCCATCACCTTGGTTTTATTCACTTATCCCTTTACATATTTTTATGGGTCCCATTCATGGATTTATTGTTAATTGGTTTGGGCATATAGTAGGATACCGAAATTTTAATCAGCAACCAGATAATTCAAAAAACACACTCCCTGTAGATATTGTAATGATGGGAGAACTCTATCAAAACAACCATCATAAAGCGCCAAATAAAAGAAATTTTGCTGTCCGGTGGTTTGAGCTAGATATAGGTCACCTAATTTCAGCTTTTCTATTAAAATTGAATATCATTCAGCTAAAAAATGTAAACTAATATTGAAAGCCTTTATCACTTCGATATTTTGTGTCATAATTGCTTATGTTTTTGCTTATGCAGGATCCCAAGGAAGTATTGATATTTTTGGCTATCCAGGTTTGGTTTCTATTGCTGCTAGTGGCTTTTTGATTCATTGGCTGGTTTTTATTCCATCTGCTCTATTTAAGACTGAAAAATATTATGATATTACTGGAACAATTGCTTACTTGTTTATGACAGGACTCGCTTTGTATAGTCTGAATGAATTGAATTTTCGTTCACAGGTGGTGGCAATATTAATTATTGTGTGGGCAGTACGCCTAGGTCTGTTCTTGCTCGTTCGGGTTTTTCAGGTTGGTGAAGACAAACGTTTTCATGCAGCCAAAAATTCTTATTTAAAATTTCTAATGTGGTTCAGCATTTCCGCCCTATGGGTATTTTTAACTACGGCTAACGCTCTAACAATTATTTTGAATAACACAGCCCTAAAAAATGATGGTTATTTTTATATTGGTTTAATAATCTGGTTTATTGGATTTGCTTTCGAAGTGATTGCCGATGAGCAAAAACGACGCTTTCGGAATAATCCTGATAATAAAGGTCAATTTATTACCACTGGTCTCTGGTCTATTTCACGTCATCCGAACTATTTTGGTGAAATTATTATATGGATAGGAATGGCAATCATATCTTTACCAGTGTTATTGGGTTGGCAATATGCTACACTCGTTTCACCCATATTTGTCACACTGCTATTAACAAGAGTCAGCGGCGTAAACCTTTTGGAAAAAAGTGCCGATAAGAAATGGGAAAATTCGGGAACTTACCAGAATTATAAATCAAAGACGGCGTTACTGATACCTTTCACCAAATGAAACAGGACATCCACGATGAAAATAAAAAACACTCAAAAATATTATTCCAGAGCGACAGGCTATAGTTGCCCAATATAATTCACCTTTTGCATTACCTCCATTTAGGAGGAATGAAATTATCATATCTATAGAGCAATTGATTTGATCCTTGTTACTGGAGCAACAGGTTATGTTGGTGGTCGTCTTGTTGAAAGATTATTACAAGAAGGTTACAATGTTCGGGTTATTGTTAGAGATCCAGATCGTCTGATAGGTAGGCCTTGGTTAAAACGTGTTGAAGTAACCACTGGAGATGTATTAGATAGAAACTCACTTTCTCAAGCGCTATCAGGGATTGATTCAGCTTATTACTTGGTCCATAGTATGCTAGGAGAGAAGAATTTTTCAAATATTGATAAAATTGGTGCAGAAAACTTTGGATACACGGCAAAAGAAAATAATGTAAAACGTATTATTTATCTTGGGGGTTTAGGAAATCCAAAAAGATCATTATCAGTCCATTTAAAATCAAGACATGAGACAGGTTCTATTTTATCAAAATCAGGTGTCCCCGTGACTGAATTTAGAGCGGCAATTATTGTTGGCTCAGGTAGCATTTCATTTGAAATGATAAGGGATTTGACAGAAAGGTTACCCGTTATGGTTACACCTCGTTGGGTAACATCGCGTGTGCAGCCGATTAGTATAAGTAATGTTTTAGATTATTTGGTAGTAGCCTTAAAGAAAAATAAAAGTGTAGGTCAGATAATTGAAATAGGAGGAGAAGATATTGTCACTTATAAGGATATGATGATGGGCTATGCTAAAGCTCGTAAACTTAAACGTTTTATCATTACTGTACCCGTTTTAACGCCAAGGCTTTCATCGTATTGGATTCATTTTGTAACACCGGTGTCCAAGACAATAGCAAAACCTTTAATAGACGGTTTAAAGAATGAAGTAATAGTGACAAATAATACAGCAAAAGAAATTTTCCCTGAAATAAAACCAATAAATTTTTCTATGGCCCTAAAAAATACATTAAAAAAACTTGAATCTGGTCATACACCCACATCCTGGAGGGATGCACTTTCCTCCAGTTTGCAAGATGGGAAAAAAAATGTAGCGCTTGCATCTCTTGAAGGTATTATCATTGAAAAAAGAGCTACAGTAATCAATGCTAGCGAGTCGTTAGTGTATGATAATTTCATCACATTGGGTGGGAGTCGAGGATGGCTTTATTGCAATTGGTTATGGCAGATTCGTGGCGTTGTAGATCGAATATTTGGTGGTGTCGGATTGCGCAGAGGTCGCAGAAATCCATCAGATTTACGAATTGGCGATGCTCTTGATTTTTGGCGGGTTGTAGATTTAAAGCCAAATAAATCATTAAGGTTATTTGCTGAAATGAAGTTGCCTGGTAAAGCCTGGTTGCAATTTGAAACAAAAAAAAATAATGATCATCAAACAACATTATACCAAACTGCATTTTTTGCTCCCAGAGGTTTAGCTGGGATAGCCTATTGGTATCTGTTATATCCAATTCACAAATTAATTTTTAAAGGTATGTCAGAAAAATTAAAATTATCAATTGAACTATCACGATAAGTCTATATGGCAAGCAATCCGTATAATTATATTAAAAAATAAAATATAAATATTATGCTATAATTATTGACAATATTTATATTGTATATTATATATTATATTCTTAAAATCGCTTATAACGCTCATATTAATAATACTATTTTTGATAATACTTAAGTAAATGAATAAAAAAATAAATAAGAAAAATACTCTCTCATTGATTGATCATTTGGCTATTGTTGTAAATGATGTTTCAAAATCAGTTGAATATTATTCAAAAAATTATGTTTGCAATGTAAAATTTAAAGATGATACCTGGTCACTGCTTGAATTTCAAAATATTAACCTTGCCCTTGTGACTAAAGAAGAGCACCCTAATCACTTTGCTATTGTAGATGAGAATTTGTCAAAAAATAATAATATGAAATACCATAGAGATGGTATCGGTTACATTTATTCTCAAGATTTAGATAATAATTTTATTGAAATAATTGATAGACCTTCCTAATCAGGAAAATAAAATGCATAATGTTAAAATTCAAATGGGAAAAAATTACTGTATTGTTTCTTCCTTTACAGATGATATAACAGAACTTGTTAATTCTATTCAAACGCTATTGGATGAAGGTTGGTCACTTATGGGTGGACTTACAGCATCAAATAGTATGCTTTTTCAGGCATTAAATAAATGAAAAATAAAAATTATATCATAATAGGTGCTAGCGGGGGAATTGGGACTCAACTGGTTGCGGACTTAATAGAGGATAATCATAAGCTCCTCCTTGGTTATCATAATGAACGTCCTTCTGTTCAATCATCAAATATAGTTCTTGCGCCAGTTGAAGCCCAATCATTTGATTCCGTCGATAATCTAATAAAGTTTGGTCAAAACAAATTTGATAAAATTGATGGTATCGTTAATTTGCCTGGTTCTATTATTTTAAAGCCACCGCATCTAATATCAGAAGAAGAATTTAATCAAACAATTGAAGTGAATTTAAAATCCGCATTTGCTACCATACGAGCAGCCGGCAGATTTTTGTCTGACTCTTCAGTTGTTTTGATCTCAACGGCAGTAACTGGACTAGGTCTCAAGAATCATGAAATGATTGTTGCTGCAAAAGCAGGGATTGAATCAATGGTGCGTTCTGCATCAGTTTCTTATCTCAGAAGTGCTTTACGATTTAATGCAGTTGCCCCAGGTCTTATAGATACTAAATTATCTGAAAAGATTGTCAAAAACCCGATAAGTCTCAAGGTTAGCAAAAAAATGCATAATAGAGGAAGAATTGGAAAAGCTAAGGATATATCAAATATGATTCAGTTTCTTCTTAACCCCGAAAATAATTGGATAACCGGACAAACATTTATAGTAGATGGTGGACTTTCATCAACTAAATAACATTTTTAAACTATATTTAATAAAAACAATAAAAAATAAAATGCTCATAACGCTCAATAATGTATTATTATTAATTATTATTTTTTAATTTTAGGCATGAAATATCTTAATTCTAAAGAAGTAGCAATGATTATGGGTGTCCATGTATCTACAGTTAAACGATGGACCGATACTGGTAAATTACCATGTTACCAAACTCCGGGTGGACACAGGAAATTTATTCTAAGCCATATAAATGAGTTTTTGGCAAAGAATAAGAAAAAATCTAAGAAAGTTAATGTTGTAGAATTGGAAGGAATCAAAGATCGAAAACTCATACAGAATATTGATCACGGAGAATATAAAAACCTAATACCTACATTTCTAAAACAAGCTCTAAATGCGGATGGAGATAGACTGAGAACCACACTTACTGGTTTATACATGAAACAATATTTATTACATGAAATATATGATGCTCTTGTATTGCCAGTAATGAGATTAATTGGCGAAATGTGGTCCAATAATGATATATCTATTGCGGAAGAGCATTTGGCAACTAACACGATAAGAAATGCTGTTAATTATTTAGGTGGGACCCTGGAACGGAAAGATTACAAAGACAATAGTTATTTACTTTGTCTTGCACTTAGCGGTGATGAACATGATTTACCACTAATCATGACAAAACAGATTTTACAAATGAATGGAATCCCAGTTATTAATTGTGGTCGCAATACTCCGGCAAATTCAATAAAGAAACTGATAAAAAAGTTTCAACCGGATAAAATAATAGTGTCATTAACATATATTGAAAATAAACAATTGGCAAAAAATGAATTAAAGCATTTATTTAATATTGTCTCAGACTATGACGTAAAAATTTATGTTGGTGGTATAAACTTTTCATATCTATCAAAAACACAATATAATAAGGCTAATATTCTTTATTCTATGAGTGATGTATCTAGGATATTATTCTAAAATTTTTTATCATGAAATTATACGAATTAAACGAAAAGCAAATTATTAAACTACCAATTGAAGTGGTCTTTAATTTTTTCTCAAAACCAGAAAACCTTGCATTAATTACACCTTCAAAATTGGCATTTAAGATTTTAACCCCAACTCCTATAGTTATGAATAATGGTACTTTGATTGATTATACAATTCGTGTAATGGGATTTACTGTGCACTGGCGGACTCTCATCACAGAATATAATCCACCTTATAACTTTGTGGACCAACAAATTAAGGGGCCTTATACTTTTTGGCACCACACTCATACCTTTAAAGAGATCGATGGCGGTGTAGAAATCAGTGATAATGTTCAATATGCTATTCCAATGGGTATTATAGGTGGGTTATTACATTCTATCTACATTCGGAATGATCTCAAAAAAATATTTTCGCACCGTAAAACTGTAATTGATAATATTTTGTCAAATGTAGAAAAAGTCAAGGAAATCAACACAGTAGAGGAACTAGTTCTATAATGAAAATAGCATTGTTTGGCGCAACAGGATTTGTGGGATCTTATATTGTTGACGAGCTTGTTAAAAACGGGCATAAACCTATTGTATTAGTACGGAAAAATTCTGAAAAAAAGCTCATTCAATCATCCAAATGTAAAATAATCCAAGGTGATATCAATGATATGGATGCCATTAATAAAACAATAGAAGGCACCGATGCTGTTATTTATTGCATAGGTATTATTCGTGAATTCCCTAATAAAGGAATTACATTTGAAAATCTGCACTTTCATGGTGCAAAACGATGTATTGATTCAGCGAAAAAATTGGGAATAAATCGCTTTATTTTAATGAGCGCAAATGGAGTCAAAATTGTCGGGACCGGTTACCAGGAAACAAAATATTTGGCAGAAGAATATCTCAAATATACGAATTTGGACTGGACCATCTTTCGTCCTTCATTAATTTTTGGTAGCCCCAGAAGTGATGACCGTCCAGAATTTTGCACCCAACTTAAAAAAGACATGTTGAGCCTTCCCATACCCGCTCCAAATTTCTTCAACGGTTTAAATCCGTTAAATGCTGGTAAGTTCGCAATGTCCCCAATTCATGTAAACGATGTTGCTACATTTTTTGTCAAATCAATTGAAATGGAAACAACAATAAAGAAGACTTATCATTTGGGTGGTACTGCTTATTACTGGAAAGATATTATTTTAACAATTGCAAAAGCATGCGAAAAGAAAAAATGGACTATTCCTGCTCCTGCTTTTGCCATCAAGATTATTGCCTCGTTATTGGGGGGATTTTCGTGGTTCCCTATAACTAAAGACCAGATAACCATGTTACTGGAAGGAAACGTTTGTGATTCTTCGGAAACATTCAATTTTTTCAATATTGAACCAACGCCTTTTAATACAGAAACTTTGGATTATTTAAAGAATTAATATGCAGACATTCTTACCCTACCCAGACTTTAAAAAATCAGCATCCTGCTTGGATTATAAAAGATTAGGAAAGCAGAGAGTGGAAGGGTTGCAGATTTCAAATGCAATTCAAGGTGAGACTACTTTGAAGGGTAAAGCATATAAAGGATGGTTAAATCATCCGGCAACAATTATGTGGAAACAATTTCCTCACGCATTAATGTTATACACGAATACAATGATTAATGAATGGGAAGAAAGAGGATATAATAATTCAATGAAACGATATAAAATTCCGCTTCGAATTAAAATGCCTTTGTGGCTTGGTAACACAGAATTACATGCATCACATAGGTCTAATCTTTTGAGAAAAGATAAATTGTTTTACGCTCAATACGGTTGGAACGAATCGGAAGATTTACCCTATGTCTGGCCCGTTTAATAATGAAAAAAAAATTAAAAAGGATATTACTAATTATCATGTTACTTGGAATTGTTAATGCATTACTCGGATATGCAAATAATGGACAAGATATTTTAAAAATAGGCGATCTAGCTCCCAACTTTTTACTTACTGACCAAGAAGGTAAACTGCATAGATTATCTGATTATCGTGGCCAACGTGTTATTGTTTACTATTTTCCAAAAGCTGATACACCCGGATGAACAAAAGAAGCTTGCGGGTTCCGTGACATTTATGGAGAATATAAAAGAGCTAATATTATAGTTTTTGGAATTAGTTATGATTCTACTAAGGCATTAAAAGCATTTAAAACTAAATATAATTTACCGTTTGTATTTTTGTCAGATTCTAAAAAAGAAATTGCTAAACAATATGGTGCGGCTGGAACGGCTTGGCCAAAGAGAATGACATTTATAATTGATGAAAAAGGAAAAATTTTAAAAATATATGATAAAGTCAATGTAAATACTCATGCAGAACAAATATTAGATGATCTTTTGGCAAAAAAATAAATTTATTTTTCTTTTATGGGTTGGTATTTTATCAGCTCAAAATAATACCTATCAAATATATGGATTTATAACAGACAATGAATCTGGAGAGGTGCTTATTGGCGCTAATGTATTTATTCAAGAAACGGGTCAAGGGATGGCTACAGATATAAATGGTTATTATGTTTTGTCAGAAATTGAATTGGATGAAATGACTCTGGTCGTTTCATATGTTGGCTATAAACGATATGAACAGATCATTAGTTTTAAAGATCCTTCAATTAATCTTGATGTTTCAATGAAAGTAGAAGCTATAGAAATCTTTTCAATTGACGTTACTGCTGAAGAAATTGAAAGATTAAATAAAATTGAACCAAGTCGCGTAAATCTTTCGCCACGCATGCTAAAAGCGCAACCAGCTCTGGCAGAGCCAGATATCTTTCGAACTATACAGTCACTTCCTGGCGTTCTTACTAACTCAGAATTTAGTACAGGTCTGATAATTCGAGGTGGTAATACGGATCAAAACCTAATACTCTTAGATGGGATAACTGTTTATAATCCTTCTCATATGGGAGGAGTATTTTCCAATTTTATTGTTGATGCTATTAAAGATGCAGAACTAATTAAAGGAGGATACA
>Ga0315339_1001140_pt1 | contig 25593 bp, 26 predicted proteins | sample ASW17metaG_FD_204514 | JGI IMG/M metagenome (GOLD analysis project Ga0315339, IMG submission 204514) | Ammonia-oxidizing marine archaeal communities from Pacific Ocean, United States - ASW #17 | ecosystem: Environmental > Aquatic > Marine > Oceanic | place: USA: California | collected 2016-12-05 | reverse complement strand
CTATCGGCCACCGACACCGGAGGCATTCGAGCCGTTTTCAGCGAGCTACGGGGCTCCGCCCCTGTGCCCGCCGAAAACGGCCCAGATCCTAACTTAGAAAGTGGTACAACTTGTGGGGGCAGGTCAGTGTTTCACGAACCACTCGTGCGAGGCGAACACACAAGACCAATGGGGCAGCGAGGTCCCCGCGGAGCTCAAGAATGTAGAGACCGCGGCGGCGCGGGCCATCGCTGAAGGCGAAGAGCTTACTTACGATTACGCATTGGAACAATATGAGTATGGACCACGGGTGGAGTGCTTGTGCGGTGCGGGGACATGTCGAGGCAGCATATCGGGCTTCAGCGGTCTGAGCCGCGAACAACAAGCACGTCTGTTTTCACGCGCTTCGCCTTACGTGCAGGAGAAGTACCGGCGCGAGTTGATTGTCGACCACGTCGGCAGCAACCCATCCGGTCAACACCTGCTCGTGGATTACTGGGACTGCGAGACCGGTCTGCTTACCGACAAGGCCGCTCTGAGCTCGCTGATCACCGAGGCTGCGCACGTGGCCGGCGCGCCGGTACTATCAACGCACGCCCACGAGTTCGAGCGCCTAGGTGTCACAGCGGTAGCTATTCTCTCTGAGTCTCACATCTCCATACACACTTGGCCTGAGGCCAAGTATGCCGCAGTTGACGTCTACACATGCGGCGGTTGCCATGCGCTTCGAGCCCACGACGTGCTGCTCAGGGCCCTTTCCTCCCAGCGTTTCGATCTTCTCGAGCTCACGCGAGGACAAGCGGACACCCAGCGATCGATTGCGGTGATTCCCGACGGGATCCCGGTCCCCTCGGTGTCCAAGGACGACGGCGACTGGTTCTTCGAAGCCACCGTTCCAGGGCGTCGACTCGGAAATATCACCCATGGTTTTCACATTGCCGAGGTCGTGCACAAAGAACGCACCCGATTTCAGGAGTGCCTGATCTTCGACAACCCGGTGTATGGGCGGGTGCTCGTGTTGGACGGCATCGTGCAACTCTCGACCTTCGATGAGCACATCTACCACGAGATGCTCGTGCATCCGGCTATGTTTCAGCATCCCAGCCCCCGGCGGGTCGTCATCGTGGGGGGAGGAGACGGTGGCACCCTCCGCGAGGCTCTGCGGCACGACCCTGAACAAGTGGTGATGATCGACATTGACGAGCAGTTCGTGCGCAGTGCTGCGAAGCATCTGCCGAGTCTCAACGCTGGCGCGTTCGAGGACCCGCGTGTCACGCTGATCTTCGAGGATGCGAGTGAGGCGCTGCTGCGATACGAGAGCGCTTTTGACGTGGCCATCATCGACTGCAACGATGCTGTCGGCCCGTCGCAGGCACTCTTTGAAGCAGAGTTTTACGCCAAAGTCGCCCGCGCACTCACGGACGAGGGTACGACTGCAGTCCAGGCCGGCTCGATGCTAGACGTGGAATTTCTCCAGCAGACACGCCGCCGCATGGCGAGCCAACTCGGCCGTACAACCGGTTTCAGACTGACCATTCTCAGCTACCACTGCGGTGAGTACGTGTTCCTGGTGGCGTCCACGGATTGCGACCCGTCTGGCCCAGATTCCGCGACGCTTGCAGAGCGTCAGAATCGCCGGGGGATTGTCACAAAATACTGGTCTCCGGCAATCCACCAAGCGGCCCAGGTATTGCCCCCGAGTTTGGCGCTGTGGTGAAGGCGCATTTGTAGACGCCAAGGAGTTCATGCCGATGTTGCATTCGTCCATCGTAGCGTGCAGCCATGGAACCATAGATAGAACGGGTCTCGTCACCAGCCGTCCGATCCGCAAGGGGGTGCTCGTCTGGACATTGGACGGGCCGACATTTACCCGGAAGCAGATCGAGATGTGGCCGGAAGAACGACGCAGGGCCTTCGCGCGGTACGGCTTCCAGTGTGGCGTGGACCGCTACTCACTCCCAGAAGGGCTGTCACGCGAAATGAATCACTCGTGCGATCCCAACACGTGGTGGGTAGACAGCGATTCGGTTGTTGCTCGACGTGACATTCGCGCTGGCGACGAGGTCACTTACGACTACTCGACCTGCGACATCGATCGCGGCTTCATAATGGCTTGCCGCTGCGGTACACCACGTTGTCGGAAGACGATCTCCAACCGGGACTATCTGTATCCCAGGTGGCAAGAGCAATACGGCTCGAACTTGCCGCCTCATGGCTTAGCGGCTATTGAAGTCGCACGCCGGCATGGTGAACCTGGAACCGATAGTCCAGTTCTCACGTGCCCGTCCTAGTGGGCGCTCCTCGATCGATTTAGGCGGGGGCGTTGGCGAATGATGCCGTGCTCGCGTTACCAGGCGATTTGCCGACGACGCCGTGGCGTAATGGCGTTTCTCGGAACCTATCCGCCGCTGCGCCCCGGGTCTTAGCGGGGGTAGTGTATGAGGCCTCCACTTCGAAGCTATCTGTTTCCACAGGGGTTACCAGATCCGTCCTGACCGCGCGGCGTTAACCAAGCCGGTCCCTTATCTGTAGGTCTGCATCTCGGAGATGTAACGCCACCTCCCAACGTGGCTCATACCGGTCGGTCTATGCTGTTCACAAATGACCTTGGACAAGCGGTCCCGCAACCTGACCGAAGAATCCGCCCAACAACCCAGCCGCCGAGCCTTCCTCGAGGCATCCGCCCTCCTCTCAACGGCGGCGCTTGCCGGGGGCTGCGCGGCGCGGGAAGCCTCGTTGGTCCTCGACCGGCCGCCCCGCAAGTTCGTCCGTGTGAACGTCTCCCGCGAACGCGTGATCCGAACCATCGTCGGCCTGCGGCCTCATCGCGATTCGGGGTTCGTCGTACGCGCGGAGAAGTTCGATAACAAGGTCGTCGTCCACAACTACGGTCACAGCGGGGCCGGGATCTCGCTGTCGTGGGGCAGTGCGCACCTCGCCGCCACCCTGGCTCTCGAAACCGGCGCGAAGGAGTTCGCGGTGCTGGGCGCGGGCTGCATGGGTTTGTGCACGGCGCGGCTGTTGCAAGACCGCGGGGCCGAGTCCGTGACGATCTATACGAAAGACCTGCCGCCGAACACGACCTCGAACGTCGCCGGCGGCCAGTGGTCGCCGCTCGCTGCCTACTCGCCCCAGGCAGGCCTCGCATATCTCGCGCAATACGAAGCGGCGGCGCGCTTCGCCAATAAGTACTTTCAGGAGCTGAACTTGCCGCGCTACGGCATCCGCTGGATCGAGAACTACATCCTGAGCGAGTGGCCGTTTCCCGATTACGAAACGTGGGCGGAGCGCAACACGATTGCCGATCTCTATAGGGAATATCGTCTGCTCGAGCCGCATGAGCATCCTTTTCCCGTGCCGCACGTACAACGCTTCACGACGATGCTGATCGAGCCGCCCATCTTTCTCAGCGAGGTGATGCGCGACCTACGGCTCGCCGGCGGCAAGGTCGTCGTTCAAAAGTTCACGGAAGTGAAACAGATCCTGGCCTTACCACAACGGACAATCGTCAACTGCACGGGCCTGGGTGCGAAAGAGTTGTTCGGCGACGAGGAGTTGATGCCCGTCAAAGGGCAGTTATCGTTCCTGGTGCCACAGCCGGAGGTCGACTACATTACGGTCGGCGCTGGGAACCTCTACATGTTTCCGAGAACGGACGGCGTGCTTCTAGGCGGGACGTACAAGCGCGGCGATGGGTCGCTGGAACCGGACCCGGTTGAGACGGCGCGGATTATTGAGGGGCATCGGGCGATTCACGCGGCGATGGGGTAGAACACCCTTGGCAGTCTGTGTCCGACCCGTTCATCGGTCGGTTTTCGTCAGTGATGAGCGGAGCGGGCACGGCATGCCGTGCCCCTACATTTTCCACCCACGTTTTCACAATAGACGCGATTCTAGGCGGCGGGGTTCTGCGTCTGGGCGATCATGACGCGGCTCTTGAAGTCTTCGAACATCGATTCATCGAGCTGGATCTGTGTCGGCCGCTTGGTGAGGGTGGTCATGCGGTCGATCTTATCCTGCAATTTGAGCAGCGCGTAGAAAAGGTTCTCCGGACGCGGCGGGCATCCGAGGACGTACACGTCGACGGGAACGATCTTGTCGACGCCTTGGAGAACGGCGTAGGTGTTGAACGGTCCGCCGACCGACGAGCAGGCACCCATCGAGATGCACCACTTCGGTTCCGGCATCTGATCCCAGATGCGCTTGAGGACCGGCGCCATCTTCAGCGTCACCGTCCCGGCGACGATCATCAAGTCCGACTGCCGCGGGCTGGGCCGAAAGACCTCGGCGCCGAAGCGAGCAATGTCGAACCGCGAGGTCGACGACGCAATCATCTCAATCGCGCAGCACGCCAAGCCGAACGTCAGCGGCCAGATGGCCGACCTCCGCGCCCAGTTGAATACGTAGTCAACCGACGTCGTCATGAAGTTGCGTTCGAACTGGTTTTGAAGATAGGGCATTGTTACTCCGACAGAACATTATACCTGGGTGAGGCATGGCGGGAAGCTCTAAGCCACGCCCAGATCCATTGGCATGGACGTATGTTATGTTTGGCGGATGTCCGCTTCTCGTCGATCCTTCATCCAAACCGTCGCCGCCGGCTCAGCCGCTTCCGGCGTGCTTCCGGGCGCTACGCCCTCCATCAGCGCAGCGGCCGGTGGCTTCGTCAATCCCCGCAAAGTGCTGCTCTGGGAAAGCACCCGCAAGGAGTTTCGCGACCTGATGGACTCCGGCAAGCTCAAAGCCGTTATCGTGCCGACCGGCTCGACCGAACAACACAACGAGCATCTCGCCATGATCCAAGATACGGCCAGTGCAACGACCGTTGCTCAGCAGGCCGCGCTCGCGCTCTACCCGCAGGTCCTCGTCGCGACACCCGTATCCGTCGGCATCTCACCGCATTGGATGCACCGCCGCGGCACGCTCACCCTCAAGAAGGAAACGTTTTTGGCGGTAGTCTTCGAGATTTGCGAAAGCCTCAAGACGCACGGCGTCGAAAAGATCCTCATCCTTAACGGGCATGGCGGCAACGTCCGCCCGCTACGCGACGCCATTGGTGGATTCAAGGAGCAGCTTGGCATCGACGTCCGCTTCCACTCCTACTGGGACGCCTACACCAAGGAGATCAAAGAGCAACACATGGAGAGCAAGACCGCGCCCGGTCATGCCGCCGAGTTCGAAACGTCGTTCGCACTCGCAGCCTTCCCCGAGCGTGTTCATTGGGAAGGCGTTGACTACCAGAAGGTCAAGCCAAAGCTTGTCGTGAAAAACGAGCGTGATGCCGCACAAGACGAGCGCTACGCCGGCGAGGCCCATTTGGCGACGGCGGCGAAGGGCGAAGCGATGATCGACATCTCAGTCCGCTTCGTGACCGATCGTTTGAAGGAAATGATCGGTTAGCTCCTTCAGTGGCGGCCGGCGGGCTGGATACTTAAGGACAACTTCAGGTTTGAAATGCTCTGTGATCTCGGACCGCTTGTTTCTCTCGCGGCTCGGCTCGAATGGTGGTTGCTGGGTCGGGGAGTATGTAGGCGTTGAGAACCTAAGTCCGGGCGAGAGACTAGAGCCCGTAAGCCTCGACGGCAGTTTCGCCCCAGAAACGCGCCTGTTCGGAGTCGCTGAGCCGCGCAACGTACTTCTCGACCAACCGGAACCACCGCGCATACGGGGTCGCCAGCAGGCAGACGGGCCAGTCTGAGCCGAACATCAAGCGCTTCGGCCCGAACGCCGAGAACACGGTATCGAGATACGGCGTGAGCTGGTCGTCCGTCCATCCACTCCAGTCCGCTTCGGTTGCCATGCCCGAGACCTTGCAGTAGACATTCGGCCGATGCGCGAGCTGTACGATGTTCGTCTGCCAGGGCGAGAGAAAGCCATTTTTGATGCGCGGTTTTGCGATGTGGTCGAGAACGAAAACCTGGTCCGGGTGGCGGTCGACAAACTGTAGCGTCCACGGCAGGTGCCGCTCGAAGATCAAGATGTCGTACACGAGTCCGAAGTCCTTCAACAACGCGACACCGCGATTGAAATCGTCGCGCAGCATGTAGCGGTCGTCCGCCTCGTCTTGCAGGACGTGCCGTATACCCTTGAGTTCTTCCTTGTCAGCGAACTTCTCAATTTCGCCGCGCACCGAGCCGCTCACCAGAGAGGCCCAGCCCACCACGCCGCGAATGAATTCGTGTTCCCTGGCCCATCGCAGCAAGTCCTCGGTCTCTTCGAGCGTCTGCCTTGCCTGCACGGAGACGACGCCGTCGATATCGACGTTGGCGATCTCCTGCTCAAGGTCGGGCGGGAGGAAGCTGCGGCGGATCGCCTGCATGTCGTCGTTGATCCAGCCGTACTCTTCTTTTGAATAGCGCCAGAAGTGATGATGAGAGTCGATCTTCATGGTTCTGATGCCAACCGAGGGTAGTCCTGATTTTCGGGATGTCCGCTGGGCCAGATGCGGTTCAGCACCGGTGCCACGAGCGCCTCGATCTCCGCAAGTAACTCCGGATCGCTCGTCTCATGGAGAATCTCCAGGTTCTGGCGCACCTGTTCGACCGTCGCCAGCCCGACGAGTGTCGTCGAGATATAAGGATGGTCGAGACAGAAGCGCAAGGCCACCTTGGGCGTCGGCTTGCCGCGCGCGTCGCAAAGCTCCACGACCTTGCGGCCAATATCCTTGACCTCCGGCTCAGCCAGGTGCCACTCCGGGGCGCCCATCGGCGTCAGGATGCGCAAGTGGAGCGGTGACGCATTGATCAACCCGATTCCGTTCTCTTGGGCGAACGGCGTGATCAGGTCGTCGAGGTCCCTCGCCATCAGGTTGTAGCGAGCGTAGGACAGAATCGTGTCCACCGGCGCGGCCCCGGCGGCCTGCCGCAATGCTTTCAATTGGAGCCCTGTGATCCCGATGTAACGCGCCTTGCCGGCTTGCTGCACCTTTCGCGCAGCCGGGATGGCCTCTTCGATCACTTGCCGCGGATCACCGAACTCGATGTCATGGATCTGGTAGAGATCGACATGGTCGGTTTGCAGCCGCTTCAGCGATTCGTCGATACTCTCCTCGACGCGCTTCGCCGAGGAGTCGAAATCATCCAGGCCGTATCGTGCGCACTTGGTCGCGATTACGACTTCGTCGCGACGCCCCTCCAACGCTTTACCCAGCCGTTCCTCTGATACCGTCCGGCCATAGTAGGGCGCGGTATCGAAAAAGTTGATCCCGTGGTCGATCGCATAGTGGACGGCGCGTTCCGCCTTGGCCGGGTCAATCGTGCCGTACTCGCCCCCAAGCGGAGCTGCCCCAAACCCCAGGACCGACACATCAAGATCGGTTTGACCGAGTCGTTTTCGTTGCATGGACCGCCTTTACCCCTAAGTGCGCAAGCTCTCCAGCTTACCAGGACACCTGGCGACCAGCCCGTACTGTGCTCTCCGGCACAATGAGCTGCTATCCGGAACGCAAGAACATGCGTCCAACGAGATAGGGCAGGGCATTCCAGCAGTGCCGCAGTCGGGACGAAACCATCCCGAAAACATCTTCGTCTGACGGCGGCGGTTGCCCGTCAGTTGGGCCTCCCGGCGGAGGCCGAAGGTGTTGTCGTAGTGAACGTCAAGCCCGGCAGCTCGGCAGCCGAAGCGGGCCTGCGGCGTGGCGATGTTATCGTCGAGGCCGCCCGTCAACCCATTGCCGGAGTCGCCGACCTCAAAGAGGTCATCCAGGGCGCCGGTGACAGCGTGCTGTTGTTGATCCAACGAGGCGACAACACCTTCTTCGTGGTACTCGAAACGGAGTAGCTCTCTCTTGCGAAGGCGGGCCGATCGGCCACCTTCGGTGTCGTGGGGTATGGGCTTCGCGCGTTTTCTGTGTAACGTCGATCACGGTAATCGTCCTGTATCGTTGACGCCCGGCCAACGCGGTCCCACAATAAACGTAATGGGAGTGGGAAACGAAATGGGGATTGGCCCGGCAACGAAGCTGCTTCTTCTCGTGTGCGTAGCCGTGGCGGCCGTTGCGCCTCTAGCTGGACAGCGGCCCTCGAGCGAAAGGAATCTTGAAACCGATCGGGTTACGCGCGGCCCCTCGGCCCCGCTGAATCGGCAGGATGCCGTCCTGACGATCGTCAAGGTCAAGGGCTCGATCAGCGATGTTGATCTCGAGAAGCGGAGCGTCACCATCGTTCCCGACAGTAAGAAGGCCGACAAGGTTGAGCTGACGTTTCCGCAGCCCCGCGGACGCGAACAGATCAAGGTCTCCAAGAAAGCAGCGAAACGCCTGGGCAAGAAAGATATCGAACTAGATGAGCTCAAGCCGGGCACGTCCGTAAGGTTGCGATACTATCCCAGCCTGCAACAGGTCATGGAGTTGATCGTCGAGCAGCCCGCCGGCTAATCGCTCTCTAGGCGAGCAAGTCTAGAGTTTCCTCGGCCACTTCGTCAGCCGTTTGGGCCAACTCAAGCGCGGCCCGATAGCTCGCCCGAGCCGATAGTAATTTCACGGCCTGCTCGCTCAGGTCCACCTGATCCGTTCCTTTGACAAACGGTGCCGTTGTTTGCCGGATTCCTTCCGAGGACCGATCCAGTTGTTCACCGGCTTCCGCCAAAGCTACCAAAGCGATCGATGAAATACTCATCCAGGATGCGCTCATCCCGCTCTTCGGCCGCAACCATCCTTCTCTAGCCCAAGATTTTGTACCTCTAGGCCGGATGGCCCCACGAATCCGCCTGGGCGGCAAGCGGCCACCCCCTCTTATCCTCAATCTCCCTGTGGTTCCCGGACTGATTGGTCGATAGGTAGGTAAGGACGCACATGTGCGCCTTGTAGCTTGACCGTGACAGGTCCGGCTCGACAGCGCGGCAAAGGCCGGAAAGGGACTTGGCGGATGGCATCCATCAACTTGCAGCGTCTGCGGGACGTCGCGATGATTTCGTTCGCCTCTGTTGTTCCCTACCTGTGCCTCTCGATCGATGAGGCTGTGCGCACGCGTGAACTTGATGCCGCGCGAGACTTGCAGGGAGTCGCTAAGGGCGCGATAGAGCAGATTCGCAAGCGAGGAATTCCAGGACTCAAAGCCGCCGCTGACCTAAAGGGCTACTACGGTGGTGTTCCACGGCTACCTCTAGCGCCGCTGCCCCCAGCCGCAAAGGCCGAGATCGAAGCAGCCCTCTAATAAATCAAGAGCTGAGTTCCAACCCCAGCCCGATTTCTTCAGACGTTCTGAAGTTTAGGGTTAGAGGGAGCGTTCGGCCAGTTCACCGACTACGGGAAGGACGTAGCGCTCGCCGCGGCTGGTCTTGACGAGCATGAAGATCCATACGCCGATCAGCAGCAAGTGAAGGAGAGCGCCCACCGGTAGCTCCGGTCCGGGTAGTATCTCGAACCACGGCCCGATCGCCCAGTCGACCAATAGCCACGCGACGAAAAGGTAAAGGCCCTGGTAGGCGTGGAAGCGCGTCTCACGGTCCCTGCGAAACTGCGCCGAAGCCAGAATATAAATGCCCGCTATCCATCCCAGCCAAGGTAGATAGCTCAGAATCGCCGCCGCCCGCGGGCTCAAACCTGACGAGGCGCCGGACGTGGACGCATCGCCGCCCGATACTGGTTGGCACGCGCCACACGACCGACAGAACATGTCGCTGGGCTTCGCTTCTATTCCGCATCGGGTACAAAACGGCACTTGTCTTTGCGCTCCTAGTGGACTGTCTCAAAGTAACCTTGCATATAGGGAAGCTGCCATCCAGCCACCAGGGTGTCAACTTCCGCAAGAGCGGCGATCCGGTGCTCTACCTTTCGAATCCCCCCGGGCTGGACGCAGCCACTCGTAAGAGCATGCTCAAGGGGTTGGCCAGGCTGAATCGGAAGCAATTCGAGCTTTACCGTGATCCCGAGATCGAAACCCGGATCGCACAGTACGAAATGGCCTATCACATGCAAACTTCCGTACCGCAGTTGACCGACCTGTCTGACGAGACGCCGCAGACGTTTGACTTGTACGGCGAACAGGCCCGTACCCGAGGAACCTTTGCGGCCAACTGCCTGATGGCTCGACGGTTGGCGGAGCGAGGCGTACGGTTCATCCAGCTCTATCATCGAGGCTGGGACCAGCACTATAACCTGCCCAGCGATATCAGGCTGCAGTGTCACGACGTCGACCGCGCCTGCGCCGCTCTGATCTCCGATCTCAAGCGGCGGGGCCTACTCGAGGAGACGTTGATCGTCTGGGGCGGCGAGTTCGGTCGCACCGCTTACAGCCAGGGCAAACTCAGCGACACGGACTATGGCCGAGACCATCACGGACGCTGCTTCACGATGTGGCTGGCCGGTGGAGGTATCAAGCCTGGTATCAGCTTCGGAGAGACCGACGACTACTCCTACAACATCGTCAAGGACCCGGTGCATGTGCACGACCTGAATGCCACCATTCTCCACTGCCTGGGCATCGACCACGAACGCCTCACGTTCAAGTTCCAAGGCCGCCAGTACCGGTTGACTGACGTGCACGGCCAGACGGTAAAGAACATCCTTGCCTGAGAGCCTGAAATTTCAACGATTCGTCGCACCTAGGGACGTCTGAACCTCGCACGTCCTGGGCTGGGCAACGTCAGCTCCAAGTATTCAAGCATCGACAGTCCAACGGAGCCGCGAACGGCTTGAGTCGTCTCGGACCGTGGTTTTGGCTGGGACTCTGAAGAGCCAGCCGTTATCAGCAAGCCCTTTGAAACGAAAGAGTCAACCGGCTTTCCTATTCGCACCAGTCGGGAAAACTGCTTTATCACCACCAAACAGCCAAGCGCCGCTAGATCTGCACTACGCCGTTATAGGGAGGATCTGGCACTTCCAAGGCGCCGCACTCGCCTCCGAGAATGCCCGTAGAATTAAACGGTTCCGATGCCACCTGTTCACCCTACGGCCGAACGATTGTAAAGACAAGACTGAAATGTGGATCCGGACGAAGATCTGCGTCGTTTCAAATCGGCGGCACAGGTTCAACGATTTCTCTCGGTCCACGGCCAGATTTACAACCTGTTCCGAGTTGCACGTCATCATCTCAAAGCGTTCCACCATCGACTCCTGCGGGAGCGAGCCCTTCACTGACTGGAAGACGGCGACGTGTCCGCGCAGAAAGGGGAGAAACCTCGGACGATCTCCAGGGCAAAATCGCCTTCGCGCCGTGAAATTGACAATGCCCCGAGGGAGCGACACAGCACCAAACTCACGATCAACTCCACGGGAAGGGGCTATTCGAAGCCGGGTGCAGCTTTCCCTCTTCGTAACGGCTGAATCGAAACGGCTCGAGCAAACGACTCGGCCGGCCTGTGATTTCTTGCGCAACCAGTTTGCCGACACCGATCATTTTGAAACCGTGGTTCGAGTCCGCAATGACATAGCAGTTGTCCCGAAACACATCGAAGACAGGAAAACTGTCAGGCGTGAAGGCGCCGATTCCCCCCGAGGGTTCATCTTTGTAGAGGTGCGACTTGCCACGGAAGCGTTCCTGGCAAAACGCCAGTGCTGAGCACCACTGACGAGCAAACTCTTTGCCAACGACGAAGTCGGGCGAGTCGGGGCCATAGGGATCGATCTTGACTTGGTCCAACTCCGTCTCGACACGCAGGGGCATGGCGCCGCCCTGGATGCCTCCGAATCCGAAGTCGGGCTTGAAGTAGATCCCCCACAGACGATCGGTCAACAGCGAACCGTCCACGTCGGAGTAAAGGGGTGCGTCGGTGTCAACGTGTAGCACCGGGGCCGGTCCGTCGTCGTTAGTTCGTTGCAGGTTGGGATCGACGGCCAGGGTGCCCTCCTGGAGGGACCAGAAGGTCCACATTGGCACACCGTTCCGCACTTGGCCCTCGGCGTTTCGAGCACGGATCGAGAGCGGCAGCCCCAGCATCTTCCACAAGGGATAGATCCACGGTCCCGCGCCGATGACGACATAGTCGACGTCGATCGGGCCGGCTTCGGTTTGGACACGCCGGATCGGGCCGCTGTCCGGCTCGAAGCCTGTCACAGCAACGCCGCTGAGAATGTTGACCCCCTGTCCACGCACTTTCTCGGCCAAGCCGTGCATGGCAGCTTTGTTGTTGGCGTAACCTCCCTTCTTCTCGTGAACAATGCTCGTGATTCCCTCGGCGCTCCAGTCGTGAAACAGTCCCTGCATGTAGCGGCGGCAGGCGTTCTCGCCCTCGATGAACTCCGAGGTGTAACCGATCTTCTCTTGCTCGGCTGCGATCCCGGCCAAGTCCTCGCGCATCACTTCGGGACTGAGCTGAATGTACCCGACCGCATGGTAGTGAAACGCCGCGGGGTCGCTTTCCCAGACGGCAACACTGTGGGCCATCAGCTCCCGCATGGCCGGCTGAAAGTAGTTGTTACGTATGACGCCACAGGCGATGCCGGAAGCGCCGGCGGCGATGTCCTTCTTGTCGACAACAAGAATGTCCGCCCCTGAACCCCTGCCCTGCGCTTTCAGTTCCAGAGCTAGGTGGTAGGCCGTACTCAAACCGTGGACGCCAGCCCCGATGACCAAGTACGAGATGTGAGATGGTAGCTGCATCTTGAAACGGGTGGCTTTCGGCACCACCGTAGCGGCTAGAGCTTCTCGGCGAACTCCCGGTTGTGCTGCTTGAGGCTCGGGTCGCTGCCAAGCGCGTAGTGCTTCGACATGTCAGGCGAGTAGCGGCTGGCCTCGGTCTCGCGGCCCATGGCTTCCGCGATGGCGCGTATATGATGCGGGCCGGCGCCGCAACAGACGCCCAGGTAGCGCACCCCCATCCCGTAGGCCTCGCGAGCAAACTCGGCCATCTCGTAACGGTTACACGTAAACGGGTCCAGCGCCGTCGGAAACGCACCATCATCCGGCAGGCAATCGCAGTCTTCATCCTGCAACGACTGAAAGGTCGGGTGTTCAAGAGTCGTCCGATACGGCACGGGGAGGGCGGCCACGTGGCAAGAGACCGCCGCTCGAACGCGGTGCACTAGAGGCAACAAGGTTCGCGGGCCGCGCGTGCAGTTGAGGCCGACGACCTCGGCGCCGGCTTGTTCCAGGCGCCGACAACTCTCTTCCACCGTGTAGTCATCGCGGAGCTTGCCCTCCAAGTGAACCGCCAGCGTAACGACGGCCGTTAACCCGGCGTCTCGGATTACCTTGAGAGCCAGCTCAGCCTCGCCGTGAAACGACAGCGTTTCCGCGATCACGAAATCAACACCGGCTTCGCAAGCCCACCCGACCTGTTCTTCGAACATCGCTAGAACTTGGGTCTCGGTCTGTCGATCTCCCGGCTGATAGACGTTCGTGTTGCACACGTTGCCCGCTACCAGCGGCGCTTCGCCCTGGGCCTCTGAAGCCACCGACTTCGCAATCTCCAACGCGTTTCGCTGCAGCGGCTCGAGCTTGTCCTCTTTGCCGATCAGACGCAGTTTTTCGCGGTGTCCGTAGTACGTGAACGCTTCGATCACTTCGGAGCCGGCCCGGAGAAACTCCCGGTGTAGCTGAGCGACCACCTCTGGGTGATCGAGAACCACTTCAGGAACGTACGCGCCGGCTTGCAAGTACCCCCGCCGCTCTAGCTCGAAAAGATAGCCCTCCGCACAGATGACTGGTCCCGACGCCAGGCGTTCCGGAAGACTTCGCTTTGGAGGTCCAACTGAGTTCATGAGCTTTCTCGGCGGCCGACGTAGGCTGCCAACTGATCGGTAAACATGGTAGCGAACGATCCGCTCGGTCCGCCTTAGCGATCGCTCCGGACACCCTTCACGCCGGCAACCGCCCTGGATTCCCGTGCAGCCCGCGCAAGCAGCCACTGCCCGGCCAGGGCGAGACCAATCAACCCGATGCAAGCCAAGTAGGCCGCCGAGGTCGAGATCTCGACCGAAATGTACCCTGCTAGAAACGGAGCGAAGACGGAGCCGATCCCGACGAGCGAATGGTGAATTCCCGTCTTGGCTCCGCGGTGTGCCGCTTTCGTGAGACTGACGACCAAGCTTGCAGCGTAGGCGGTCGCGACAGCGATTCCGAGTCCTACAAAAGCGACGGCGAAGAGCGCCGACGGGATGGTAAGCCCTTCCGGGTCGGGACTGGCACCTCCGGGCACGAGGTAGAAGCCCAGAGCGACGAGCGCGAAGCCCCCCACGGCTACGAGTTGAAAGGCGACACGCCAACGGACGAAACGGTACCAGTCGATGAAACCCGAGAGCGCCAGGAACGTCACAAGCTGCGCCCAGGCAACAATCGACACCAATCCACCCACGCTCACGGCGCTGAATCCGATGTTCTCGGCCTGGGCCGGAAAGACCCAACCAATCAGGGAGTAGCAGAACCCAACGGACAACTGAGCCAGCCAGACGGATCCCAGTTGCTCCCAGTCCTCGCCCTGGGCAGCCAACGTAGCCACGGGCTGTGCTTTCTCTTCCGGCTCTTCGGGCTCCTGCGGTGCGGTTTCGGGGCCGTCCGAGTGGGGCGGCGGATCAGACATGAACAAGCGGACCATCAGGCAGCCGGCAGCGATGATGGCAATGGTCCGGTAGCTGACTCCCGTGCCGAACTGCTCAGTGATGCCGGCGTACAGGAATCCTGTCGCTCCTCCCGCAGCCCAGCCCAAGTTGTAAAAATGCATCTCGCGGGCAAGGCTCCCGCGGGCACGGTCCGCGAGCCACGCCTCGAAGACCGGCCAGACCCCATTGACGCCCATCGTGATAAGGAAAACCGTGCCGACAAACAACGGGAACTCCGTCACCGACGGCATGTACCAGCAAGAGCCGATCAACACGAGGTAGAAGAGAACCATGGTCGGCTTGCGGCCGAAGCGATCTGCCAGTACTCCGGCCAGCGGAGGCGTCAGGAAGTTGGCCAAGCCGTAAGCCAAACCGATCTGGCCCGCCGAGAAGGTATCGCCTCCCAGGTCTCTGACCTTGAGGGCCGAGGTAAGCCAGAACATCGTCTCGGCCATGCAGAAGACAAAGCTGTGTGTGAAGTTGAAGATGAGCCGCGATTTCATCTGGGCCTGGGGGAATAGGGCGCTATTCCGAGTGATCCGCTACCGGGGATCCCGAAGGCGTCTCGAGAAACCGACGGAGCACGTTCTCGGTGATGCGCGAGACGTTATTTTCGTATTGGCTGTGCGAAAGGCTTCCCGTCCAAGTGACCGATCCGGCGGCGAAGACGGCTCCCCCTCGTGGGCGTGCCCAAAACGCGAGATGAGCTACTGGAGGAACAGGTGTACGCCGAGGAGGCGTGAAAGCATCATGGCGGGCTTCCGCCAGCACCGCCGGCCGGGATTCATCATCGTCCAACTGCCACTCTTGGACGGAATCCATCTCGAAACCGGCCGCGCTTCCCAGGTTCAATCCGAAATCGCCGATCACTTCGTCCCGCTCGACTCCCTCGAAGATGAAGCGGTATTCCGGCTTGTAACTGCCCTCCACACGCCGAAACCCCCAACGGCCGTCTGCTGGCGTCCATACGTTCGCCGAGTGTTCAACACCGAGCGTGTGCCGTGGAAGCCGCCCCCGCCGCGCCCACAGACCACCAAGCTCACCGGTCGTGCTGTGTTGCCATTCGCCAGGCTGAGGGACGTAGGTTGGACCGTAGTCACCTTCTCCGCCCTTGCGCACTTCGATCAAGTGCGGACGATCCGCATCGATCGACGTCACCCAATAGAGACCGTTGCCCCCTAGATACAAAACCCGACCGCCGTCACGGGTGTATTGCGAGAGAGCATCGACCATCTGCTCCGTGCAGTATTCGGGATGGCTGCCGAGAATGATACAACGATAACGAGACAGCAGGGACTCACTTTCGCGGTGGAGGTCTTCGTCAGCGTAGACGTCGTAGTCAAAGCCTTTCTGCTCCAGCCAATCGATTAGGTAGAGGTTGGCGGTTACAGTATGGGCGCCCCAATGTTGAAACCCGGCGCTTGGATTCCACGAGCGTGTGGGCTGACGGCGGGTGCGGCAGTAAACCAAAGATCCGTCGCTGTGGACGTTGTACAGGCCGAGGCCGCGATCAAGAACGCCGTCCTCGGTGTAGCTGTAGCAAGAGCGATTGCTCCCGTAGGCTTGCCAAGTGAGGGTTGGGACGAGGCAAGCCAGCGAACACTGCGGTTCTTTAGGACGAACTACGAAGGGGACGAACAGTTTGTCGGCCTCGTTCTCGACACGGGCAGCGTAGATGCCGGACGGTGCTTCCCCGGCCACTGCAAGCTCGCAGGTAGGCTCCCACCGTGCGTCCTCGAGGTCGTCATCGTGCAAGTGGACGGCGTTGTAGTCTTTTGGAGTCTCGGTATAAAGGCGAGACGGCATCCCTCCCCAGAACGGGCCCGTGACAGCGCGGCCCGGGGCATTGACCGCTTTGCCATGGTTGCCGTGCGCTGACACATCGACAATCCGCGATCTGCTCACGTCGAGTGAAAGATCCCAGCAGCCGAGAGCCCCGGTCAGCTTTGCCGGATCCCGTGCTTCGGACAGCGCCCAGACCTGCTCGCGATTGAGAGCCTCGCCCACCAGCACCGGATTGCCGATCTTGCCGTTGAAGTGGGCCCAGTGGCGACTGATGCACTCGGCGTCGGGTGTCGCTCCGAAGAGAAGCGGAGCCGTGCCGGCGAAGATCCGGCCTTGGCTCAGGATCTTGGGCGAGACAACGAGCTCATCCTGCGAGCTGCGGGTCTCCACCGAGCCCGAAGTGTCGCCCACCCGCTGGTAGAGGAGTGCTTCTCCAGTCCGCGGATCGTAGCTGAATGCCACGAAGTGCCAACAATTCAAATGCGCGGTCTCGCGCGCCGTCACCCACTCGGCCGTGTGCCCATCATGCGAGATCGCCGCCGTCAAGACTCTGTCGCCGGCAAAGAAGAGTGCATAACTCAACTGCCCCGGCATCCACTTCGCAGCCAAACTCTGCCAGCCGCTGGGCTGTAGGGTGGGATAAAACCACATGGCGAGCGTGAAGGCCGCTGTCGGGTTGAGAGAATCGGCGTGCGGTACTTCGATATACGAGCCGAAATCCGTCAACTGTTCGCGGATGGAAACACTCGCGGGCTGCCCCCAGGTGACAACCTCTTCTTTATATCCCGGCCCAGCGGGATTCGGGTCCCCGTGAATCAGCCGGACGAGCTGTAGTTGCGCTTGGCAAGGGGGACCACCCAGCATGAGCCGAAGGCGCTCGCCGGCCGCCACAGACATCTCATCCGCATAGCCCTCGAGCCCAAGGCCGGGGATCGGAGAAAGACGGCTACCGTCGGAACGCGCCACTAGTACGTGAGCCCTCGATACAGATTCTCGTCGATACGCACGGCCAGCACTGTCAGTTGCCGATTGGCCACCCAATCGACCACCGCGGATGCCAGCGCCTCGAAAGAATGAACCCATAGTCCTTTCGCACCGAAGCCCTCAGCCACGGCGGCCCAATCGACGGTGCCAAAGTCTACACCCCGCAAGGGCAGCTTCTTAGCCTTCTGCGCGATCTTGATCACGGCCAGGGACCGGTCGCACAGGACGACGACCAGTGGTTTCACCTTCAGACGCACCGCGGTTTCCAACTCCTGGACCATCATCCCAAAGCCGCCGTCACCGACAACCGCGACCACAGACCTTTCGGGAGAAAGCAGTGATGCCGCCAGCGAGGCCGGCAGTCCGAAGCCCATCGACGACAAGCCGTTCGAGACCAAGAACGAACCCGGCCTCGGGGCGTGCCAAACCTGTGAGATCAGCATCTTGTGGGCGCCCACGTCCGTGGCGAGAATCGTTTCCTCGGGCACGCTTTGCTGCAATCGTTCCATGACGTGGTAGGGCGACAGGCCGGCTTCGGTCTCCTTTTCCTCGGGAATCATTGCCGCTCTCACGCGCCCGCGTATCTGTCGAAGTTCATCCGGGGGCCAGGTTGGCCGGCCGGCGTACTTGCCTCTCAGCTCGTCGAGTAGCTTGGTGACGTTGCCGACGCACTCGACTGTGGGTGAGAAATCGCGGAACGCTACCGAGCCGTTCGAAATCGAACAGAAAGGGCGGTCCCGGTGCCAGTCGTGGCACGATTCCACCGGATCAAAACCGATTCCCAGCAGGCAGTCGCTTACCTTCACTGCCTCGACAGCAACATCGTCTCCCGCGGCCGAGGCGATCGTGCCCAGATAGCCTTCAGCACGATCGTCCGCAACGCCCTTTGCCTGCGGCAGCACAACGAACGGGATTCCCGTTTCCGCAAGGAATCGTCGAACGGCCTGGTGGTCACGGTGAGAATCCAGCGCGAGACCGACGGCCGTCACGGGCCTCTGTGATTCGTTAAGAGCGGTATGGATCGTCTCCAGCCCTGAAGACACACAAGACTCGTCGCGCACTTTGGATCTGGTACGGGTTCTATCCTCTTTCCCCGCCACGTCGGGCGGAAGACTTAAGTGGACAGGCCCTCGTGGCGGCGTCAGTGCAAGGCTCGCGGCTTCGCGAACAGCAATCGGCGTTCCGTGACCGTCCAACCGAACTGAACTCTTGCTGATTGGTGAGAAAATCTCGCTGAGGGGAAGGTTTTGCTTGTTGCTTCTTTCGTTGAGGGCGTCCGGCGTCCTAGCGGAGAAGTACAGTAGCGGGTCACGGTCCAACCAGGCGCTTGCTACCCCCAAGACCGCGTTGCAGGCCCCTGGACCCAGCGTCGACAAGCACACGCCGGGGACACCCGTGAGGCGTCCCGAAACACCAGCCATGAACGCGGCGGCGGCTTCGTGGCCGGTCAAAACAAACTCGATTCCATTCGTTTCGAGCGCCTCGATCAGCTCGACGATCTCACCCCCGGGGTGTCCGAAGGCACGGCGCACGCCCAGCTCGTACAATTTGTGAGCGATTGCTTCGGCGCAAGTCATTGTTTCTCCAGGCGGGGAAAAACCGAGCGGGCCTTCACTCCGCCATTAACGTGGCCGCTCCGATAGCGCAAGCGCACCCGAAGGTCTGCGTGGTTGTGATCGATTCGTTCAACACCCACCACGCAAGCAGGACCGTCAGAACGGGATAAGTTGAGACCAATGCCGTCACGACCGCGGCCTTTCCGCCTTGGCTGAACGCTCGGTAGTAGAAGTAGTTGCCCAACCCGCCCGTCAGTCCCCCCAAGACCGAGTAGAGGAATCCTTGCTCATCCCAAACCACACGGAAACCCAAGTACATCAAGATGGGAATCGTAGCCAGTGTAAAACCAATCGTTTCCCAAACCTTTGCGCCCAAGGTCGACATCCGTCCGGTCCCCAACTTCGAAAGGACCGACCACGAACCCCACAGCAGCATCGTCACAAGCGAGAACGTGAGCCAGTTTTCCATGAACTTACAGACTGAACAGGAAGATTGCGATGAACGCCAGTCCCACGCCGATGGACTGCCGGAGGCTGAGGCGCTCTCGCAGAATCAACAAGGCGAGCCCAAGTGTCACCATCGGGTAGAGCGCGGTCAGAGGAACAACGACGGAGGCTTTTCCACGGGCCAACGCCCAGTAGAAAAACAGAGCCGCCAATTGGGCAACCACGCCCGCGATGCACGGTATGGAGGCCGCCCGTGAGCGGAGATCTCTTGGGAAGCCAAGAACCCAAGCGATACCGAAGGTGATCGGCACATAGCCGACGACCCACCAGACGGCCACGCTCGTGCCCGGCAGTGTGTTCGCGGCCATCTTCGCCGAAAAGCTACAAACCCCGAACACTCCCCACGCCAGAGTGCAGGAGACCAGCCAGGAGCCCGGCGATGGCTTCGGCAACTCTGAAAACCCTGGCGATTGATCCATGTTGTTCCTCCGTAACTTTGCCGCGTACTTCCCTTCAACACAGGTACGGCTGATTGGGAACTGCCTTCATCAGGTCCAACCATTCAAGATGCGAAACGGCGACCTTTTCTGGATGCGACTTGCTGCGCACGAGCAACCCGGGCACGTCACGCCCCGTGGGCATGGCGGGGTCACAGTATCGTATATCAAGACTCCAGCGGATCCTCGACGTGCGATTGGGATACGACCGGTGAATCGTCTTGTGTTGGAAGACCACGACGTCACCCCTGCGCGCGGGACAAGCGAGTCGCCGCCCTGCCGGCAGATCCTCTTCGCGAATGCCGATGTGACCGTCCGGGTAGCCGACGATTTGAACGTGTTCCTTCAAGCCCTCCAAGTGACTTCCCTCGATGACCTCCAGGCATCCATTGTCAACCGTCGCATCCACGAGGGGGATCCAGAAGTTCACCATGGACGTTTGCGCGGCTTCAGGCTCGAGGAACGCCAGGTCCTGGTGCCACGGGATTTCGGATCGTGACTCCATAGGCATTTTCGCCTGCAGGTTGTACTGCGGATGGGCCAAGAGTTCCGGTCCGATCACAGACTCGACGGTGTCAAGAATCGCCTTCTGCGTGATGATGGCAAACAGGCCGGCGGTCTTCAGGTGCTTGCCCGTAACCGCCCTCTTGATCTGTGAGCCGTCGTCCATCGCGTCTATGATTCGGGCCAGACGTGTTTCGAAAGGCTGATCCTCGAAGAGATCAGGTAGTCGCCCCTGTTTTTGCACTTCGCAGGCTTCCTTGTCAAGAACAGCCGTGATCTCATCGATGAAGGGCTCAAGATCATTCGGTGACAAAACGCCCGCCAGGACAAGATAGCCGTCCCGCAGAAACTGCGAACTTTGAGCGGGCGACAGCCCGCGGCTGAGCGCTTCCATCACAGAGTGGGTTCCGACACGGTCAGGGCCTCGCAGGCTGCAATGAAGGATTCTGAAGTAGCCGTAAAGCCGATCGAGTATTCCGTCAGCAGGATCAGACGCTGGGTAAAGGCCATCTCCTCGAGATCGCCCGGCAGTTCGATCGCCATCGTACAATCGCGGAGCAGCAGAACCTGATAGTTCAAGTTCATCGCATCGACCATGGTGGAATGCAGGCAAACATCGAGCGCGAACCCAACACAGACCAAAGTCTTGATTCCCAGGTTGCGCAGGAGCCCGTCGAGCCTAGTCTCAAAGAAGCCGCTGTAGGAGTGTTTCCGAATGAAGTAGTCATCGGGTTGAGGCTCGATGACTTTCGAGAACTTCAGTGCAGCCGAATCACCTCGCACGTACTCGCGGGGGTCGACCGTATCCTCCGAGCCCCATTCTTCCCAATCCATGTCACAGCATCGGCGGGCGATCTTCGCCAGCTCCGAGTGGTTGATCGCGATGCGTGGAGCTGAGTTGTTTAGGTAGATGATAGGTAAGCCCGCCCTACGGGCGGCATCCATCGCGGGCCGGATGTGATCGACGACAATCCCTTTTTCTTTATCCGCGCTGGCGGCGAGACTTAAAGAAGGATACTCGTGCGGACGTTCATCGTCGGGGGCAAAGCCAAGACCATATACGTCCACCACCAAGAAGGCCGTGGTAGAGGAATCCAATTCCAGAGGTTCTTCAGCATGCCCCTGAAACTTCTCCGGGGGATACATTCTGTAGTAGCGGCCGTTCAGCTTCAACTTGGGCTTGCTATCCACGTTTGCTTCCCAGATCTTCTGCGCTTTGGCCCGCTCAGGGACGGCTCAGATGTGTCGGACCAGGCCTCCGTCCACATCGATCGAGGCGCCCGTGATGTAACTTGCCCGCTTACCGGCGAGGAACGCCACGACCGCCGCGATCTCCTGGGCTTCCGCCACGCGGCGGAGGGGTGTGTCCGCGGCGACTTGCTGATAGTACTGTTCCAGCTCCTTATCGGGGGCGAAGTATTCCAGACTGCTACCCCAGGCTTCGCTCTTGACGTTGCCCGGATTCACGCTGTTGACCAGGATTCCGTACTGGGCGAGATTGTCGGAGAGTACCTTGTTGAAAGCGATGCAGGCTGCGCGGTCGGTGCTATTTGCGATGTATTCCGGAGCCGACTGCCGGCCAACGATCGAGTTAATGTTGACGATCCTGGCCTGGTCGCTCGCCTTCAGATGTCGCAGAGCCGCACGCACGCAATGCATCGCGGCGAAGAGTTTGACGTCGAGGTCCGCCTTCCAACGCTCTTCCTCGACTTGTTCGAAGGTTCCTGGTAACGGGCTGCCCGCGTTGTTGACGAGGATATCCAGACCGCCAAACTCGCTGGCCGCCCCCTCAACAAACCCCTGGACACTGCTTCGATCCGTCACGTCGGCGGGCAGGGCGAAAACCTTGCGTCCCGTCTTTTCTCGCAACTCGTCGGCAGTGGCCCTCAGCGCGTCCTCGCCACGCGCACAGATAGCAACGTGCGCGCCCTCGCCGGCAAGCTCATAGGCAATGGCCTTCCCAATGCCCTTGCTGCCGCCTGTTACGATCGCCCGCCGACCTTCGAGTCCCAGATCCATATCAGATTGCCCCTCAGAACGATGCGCCCGTCGTGACGGCGATGTCCTCGCCGTTGATCGCTCGAGCCTCTTGCCGACAGAGGTAGCAGACCATCTCGGCGACCTCTTCCGGCTGAACAAACCGCTTCTGCGGATAGTTTTCCATCCACCGCCGCCGCAGTTCATCCGGTGGAATCTCTTCGCGCTCAGCCCACTTGGCTAGGTGCATCGCACCGGAAGGAGTCTCGATGATCCCCGGGCTGATCGTGTTGGCGGTAATGCCCTGATCAGCGACCTCAAGTGCGAGCGATCGGCTGAACCCCAACAAGCCGTGCTTCGACGCAGCGTAAGCGCTGTACTCCGGAGTGCCCACGTGGGCGTTGGTCGAGGCGATGGAGATAATTCGCCCCCACCCCCCGCGCAGCATGTGTGGAAGCACCTCCCGTGTGCATCGGTATGCTCCGTACAGATTCACATCGATGACTCTCTTCCAAGCCGCGTCGTCATGTCTGAGCACCGTGTGGACGCAGTTCGTTGCAGCGTTGTTGACAAGGATGTCCACCCGGCCGAATGCATCGTGCGTGGATTGAACCAGGTGCTCGACGTCCTTTCCAATACTGACGTCGCCATCGAAACTGCGGCAACTCACTCCCAGGCCTTCGATGTCCTGCCGGGTCTTTTCAATCTCGCTCCTGTCGGCGAAGTATTTGAGTTCTGTCGTGTGTCTCCGAACTCGTTGCTCACTCAGCGACATGATCGTAACGTTGGCGCCTTCACGAGCCAGGCGTAAGGCGATGGCGCGACCGAGCCCACTCGCGCCGCCGGTCACGATCGCCACTCGCCCGGAAAGAATGCCGTCGCTCATTGAACTACGTCAGGCGGTCATGAGACGCTTTTTCAGAGCGGCTCGATCAAGCTCTACACCCAGCCCAGGCCGGTGCAGAGGAACTCGTATCTTACCGTGGTCGAAGTCGAAGCCATCGGCGGCAAGTCCCCCGAGACGGCTGAACGGCTCGGGAGCCCACTCAAAGGGCAAGGGTTTTGCACTCCCAGAAGGGGGTTGAGGAGGAAGACTGGCAGCCAGATGGATTGCCGCGGCGGTTCCTACTACGCTGGCATATCCGTGGGGCGTACATTCGACCCCAAAGGTCCAAGCAAGATCGGCGATCTTCTTGCATTCCGTGAGACCACCGGCGAGACCGGTTTCCGGGATCGCAACATCGAAGACCCGCCTTGTTAGGAAGTCTCGGAATCCGGCCCTGCCCAGCAATGATTCGCCTCCAGCCAGAGGCAAGCCGACTGCTTCGCGAAGCGACTCATAACCGGGAAGATCGTCGGGGGGCAAAGCGTCCTCAAACCACGCAATGCCGAGATCTTCCATTGCCGCTCCAAACTCCTTGGCTACCCGCGAGGTGTAGGCGTGATTCGCATCGACCATCAAAGCGACGCCGGGCGGCAGGGATTCCTTTACACGACGAACCCGCCCGAGGTCGTCCCGAAGGTCGAGCAGCCCCACTGACATTTTGATCGACCCGAACCCCTCTTCGACGAATCGCTCGGCCATCGGTACGGGATCTGCGAAACCGTCTGCGCCGTCAGCGTCCCGCAGATAACGTAAGCCGGACGCATAGCAATTGAGTTCAGACTGGACCGCTCCGCCCAGCAGCGTGCAAACCGGTACGCCGAGCGCTTTGCCTTTGATGTCCCAGCACGCGATGTCGATTGCGGAAATTGCTGCCATCGCCGGTCCCGGAGTTCCAAAATCCCGCGCGTCGTGAACCAACCGGCCCCAGAGTTCTTCCGTTTGGAAGGGATCTGTGCCGATCACGCTTGGCTCGCAGAAGTCCCGGATCAGTGCCTCGACGGCCCTGGGCGGACCGTACGCCTCACCAAGTCCACTCACACCTTCATCCGTATTTATCTCGATCAGCAACGCGGGTGCGGACGTGACCCACCCTTTCGAATAGGCCCAGGCTGGTTCCTGAGGAAAGTCCACGGGATAAGTGCTGATCTGGGTAATCTTCATTCAATCGCTCAGGTGAACCACGGCAGTAGGTTCCAAGCAGATTGGCCAAAGCAGAGGCTGCGGCTCGGACCCCTCAAGCTTGTGTCTCGGCCCACCGGGAAGACGCTTCGATCCTTGGATGGAACGTCCGATTATCCTGCCGATCTGTCGGTCCGATTCTACCTTGAAACAGGGCTTGCGAAAACAGGCTTCCCACCAACAATACGATTCTCTCACGCCCAGGACCTTGAGCTACCCGGCTTCCCACGCCTCGATGGGGACATAAGAATGACGCTCCATTACACACATTCCGATCTGGAGCGCCGACGAGAGGCGATTGAGAAGATGACCGCCCGTCTGTACCCGGATGGCGCCGTTGGGGTTATCGGCTGTCCGAACAACGACGTGAAATCCCGCAAGGTTTCCGAGGAGGCTACCGGGCGTAGCAAGGTTGTCGGGCGGCGGGAGCGAGTTCCTGTAAGTCCCACTAGACGAATCACATAGCCCTTGTTCGCAGATACCTGTCGAAATCGGGCTCGTATGAGAAATCCGCCGCCTGTCCGTCTAACTTGTTCCAACGTAGGGGCTTAGGTCGAATCACTGGCGCACTTGGCTGTACGGTAGGCAACCCGGGACAAGTGTCACCCTCTTCCTTCACCGCCCTCGAAGACCCGGATGTGCGGCGGAATCCTGCCTTGTCGTTAGTGCCGTATCGGGGCTGCCTCGGGGTGCAAAGGTTGGTGGGAGAGCGATGAGGCGGGTCCAGGGTAGTTTCGATAGGGCGACTTGAAGGAAGCCGCTGGGCGGGGCGGACGGCTATGGAGTTACGAACCGCGTCAGGCGGTGCTGCGAGCTGCCGCAAGCGTTACGAGGATGGCCGAGAAGGCGCTCCAAAGCGGGTGTGGAGATGGGATCGGTGGTCGGCGGGAGTTGAAACACGACGACAACAGGGGGATGTACGTTGCACTTTGGCCGCTCGGGCACACTTGTACGTCGGCGGGCGGTTGCACGTCTTTGCGCCGGAAGGGGGCGGGCGGTTGACTACGAGCTATCGAAGTAGCTGCATTGGAGAGCGAGCTGGGCAGGCGTAAGCTGAGGCCCGATTCACATCGGCGTAGAACACCGGGGGCATCGCCAGGTCAGAGGATGACGGGGTGAGCATCGGAGCAACCGGGCGAGAGTTGCCGAGAGGCAAGCTCGGAGCAGTGTCGGCAGAGTGGGCGCTAGCGTGGCCGGAACGCCTTGACCAGACTGATCTGAACGCCGGACCGGCGAAGATAGGAGATCGAACGTGAATGAAGTGCCAGCAACGTCGCATCCTAGCCGCAGTTCGGCTACACTGTACGTGGCCGGATGGCCAAA
>Ga0315339_1001139_pt1 | contig 25623 bp, 28 predicted proteins | sample ASW17metaG_FD_204514 | JGI IMG/M metagenome (GOLD analysis project Ga0315339, IMG submission 204514) | Ammonia-oxidizing marine archaeal communities from Pacific Ocean, United States - ASW #17 | ecosystem: Environmental > Aquatic > Marine > Oceanic | place: USA: California | collected 2016-12-05 | reverse complement strand
CTGGCGCGTAAGCAGGGCGATTATCCGCACGCGACGCGCTACACGGACGCGGGTACCGAAGAGGTCATTGTTTGGTGCAGCAACGATTATCTCGGCATGGGGCAGCATCCCAAGGTTATAGATGCCATGAGGCAGGCCCTGGAGGAATGCGGCGCCGGCGCCGGCGGCACGCGCAATATCTCGGGCACCAATCATTATCACGTCCTGCTGGAGCGGGAACTCGCGGACCTGCACGGCAAGGAAGCGGCGCTGATCTTCACGTCGGGCTATAACGCCAACGAAGCCGGTCTGAGCACCATGGGGCGGCTGATCCCCGGGACGATCACGTTTTCGGACGAGCTCAATCACGCGTCGATGATCGAAGGGATCAAACACGGCCGCACCAATAAGCAGATCTTCCGGCACAACGACCTCGCGCATCTTGAAGAACTGCTGAAGGCGGTGCCCGCCGACGCGCCCAAGCTGATCGCGTTTGAATCGGTCTATTCTATGGACGGTGACATCGCGCCGATCGCTGAATTCTGCGACCTCGCGGATGACTTCGTCGCGATGACGTATCTCGACGAAGTCCACGCCGTCGGCCTGTACGGCGCGCGCGGCGCAGGCGTGGCCGAGCGTGAAGGTCAAATGGACCGGGTCACCGTGATCAACGGGACACTCGGCAAGGCGTTCGGGGTGGGCGGCGGCTATCTGGCGGGACCGGATGCCATCATGGATGCCATCCGCAGCTACGCAGCGGCGTTCATCTTCTCGACCGCACTCTCGCCGGTCATCGCAGCGGGTGCGCTGGCCAGCGTGAAATATTTGAAAGGCGGCGTGGCCGTGCGCGAGCGACATCAAGAACGGGCGGCCTTACTCAAACGCCGCTTCCGTGAGGCGGGGCTGCCGGTCATGGAGTCGGTGACTCACATCGTGCCGGTGATGATCGGTGATGCCGAACGCTGCAAGGAGGTTTCGGACATCCTCCTCGAGGAGTACGGGATCTACGTCCAGCCCATCAATTACCCGACGGTGCCGCGCGGCACGGAACGTTTACGTTTCACGCCGACGCCGTTGCACACCGATGAGATGATTGAACATCTCATCGATTCATTGAATGCCGTGTGGGGCCGATTGGACCTGAAACGCGCGGCGTAGGAGGGTATGGTCCCGCGCGAAGGAGGCGTGATGGCAAGGGAAATTCCCAAAGACGACACGCGCTACATTATTGAGTGCATTTACCGAGGGCGTTACGCCAAGGTGTCGGCCGTCGATCCGGTGACCGGGACTGAGGTCTCCATCGTCGGAGACGCCATGCGCACAAAAAAGAAACTCGAGCGTGCCGCGGTCCAAAAGCTCGAATACGTCCTTGCGAAGAACCTTGAACGTCCCAGCAAAGGCGACTTTAAAGTGTGAGCATCGAAGTCCGCATTCTTGATGAGTCGGACGCACCACTTCTAAACAAATGTTGAGGACGGTAGGTTCGACGGTCCCTTTGATCCATCACTCGGTCAGGAATTCTTAGCCGATCCACGCCACCATCTCTGTGTGGCCACGGCCAATGATTTGGCTCTGCGCGGCCACGGACAGCGATTTGCCCTGAACATTTCACTGCATGCACCTTGAGTTGTGGGTCAGACCGTCATTCTCCGGAGACCAGTTCGATATCAAATGCCGGCCGGTGATCGAGGCGGCGAATGTTGTCGGCTATCGATCTGCGCTCCATGAACACTGCGACACTTGAGAGACCTTTGAAATCGCGCCGGGTTGTCGGTGAGTCCCTGTCTTCACACAACTCACGATCATTCCGGAATGTACTTTCCAGCATGCGGCAGTCCTGGCCTGTCACCGCGTCGAGGGCGAGATCGCCGACACCCTTGCCGAACGCCGCCGTTGTTACAACCGACGCCGTGGTCATGATGTGATTCAGAGTGAGTGCACCGAGCACAGGTGTGGCGCATCCGCTCAGGAGCAGTGCCGCCGGAACAATTTTCATAACTACAATAACGCGGCTCTGCATAAATTTCATTTTGCGTAATTTTTCAAGAATCTACGATAATCGATTGATTTTGCATCGATTCTTAAGAGCGGAATCAATATTCCAACAGGCGGCTCGTGTCTAGTCCAGTTCTGTCGCAGAGGCAAAAAATCAATTACGGCAGGTTTCGGCGCCGGTTTTGCTTTGCGGGCAGCGTTCTGTAATCTTGCCAGCTCATTTTCTCGCATAAAGGAGGCTTCTCATTGATGTCAGGTTCAACCGAAGCTGCTTCCCAGGCCGAGGCGTTGACTGCGCTTCTCGGTCTTTCCCATCCGCCTCTGGCCATCACGTTTTCGTCTGAAGCACCCGCTGGCGTGGCGCCGTTTGACGCTGCGATGCCGGAGCCCACGCCTGACGGGCGGACGGGACGGGTCGCAGCGGGATGCGTGTTCTGGATGGAAGCCCGTGACAAGACCTTCACGACGGTTGCCGAAGATCATGGCAACTGCAGTGTTGGGTCCCTGACCCATGGTTTCAAGACGCTGGAAGAGGCGGCGCAGGGCGTGGATGTGGCGGCGCTCGTGGAATCGGAATGGGTTACGCCGGACGTCTTTCCGCACATTCCGACTGTCGCAGAAAAACCGGGCTTTGTGACCTATGGGCCGCTCGCGGAGGCGTCTTCCGGCCCCGACGTCGTCTTTATTCGGTTGAACGGCAAACAGGCCATGATGCTGCATGACGCGTGGCCCGATCTTCGTGTCGAAGGCAAGCCGCAGTGTCACATCATTCCCATCGCCAAGGAGGCGGGCGAGGTTGCGCTGAGCGTCGGGTGTATGCTGAGCCGTGTGCGGACCGGCATGAGTAATAATGAAGTCACCTGTGCCATCCCCGCGGGAAAGGTCGGCGAACTCCTGGATCGCCTCAAGACCGCGAACAGCGCCGATATGAAGGTGGCGGCCTACGCCGCCGCCGACGCCAAGCGCTTTGCGTAGGTCCACCGAACGTTCAGGAGAGCATCAGGTATGCGAATAGGCGTATCGCTGCCCGTCAGGGAAATGCAAGGCGACGTCGGTGCGATCAAGGCTTTTGCACAGGCCGCCGAGGATCTCGGATTGACCCATCTGCGGGTTCCCGATCAGGTCATTCGGCCGGGCGGACCGTTGTACGAGCCAATGACCATGCTGACTTTGATCGCGGGCGTGACCGAGAAGATTGAGCTCGTGCCCTCGGTCATCGTCTTGCCGTCACGCCAGACGGTGTTGTTCGCCAAGCAGGCCGCAACCCTGGACGAGCTGTCAGGAGGGCGTCTGCGCATCGGTGTCGGCGTCGGCAACCAGGAGATGGAGTATGGCGCCATGGGAGCTGACTTCGGCACGCGCGGCGACCGGTGCGAGGAGCAGATCGAGCTATTGCGTCTGCTGTGGACTCAGGAGTCCGTCGAGTTCGAAGGCAAGTGGGATCGCGTCTCGGGTGCCGGCATCGATCCCTTGCCGATTCAACAGCCTATCCCAATCTGGATCGGGGCGAGCGGCGTGCCGGCGCAGCGGATTCGCCGCCGCATCGGGCGGCAGGCGGACGGCTGGTTCGCCCTGTGCTCACCCAAAGAATTCCCCGAGGTGCGCGACGACATCTACCGCGCAGCGGAGGAGGCGGGCCGAGATCCAAGTGAACTCGGCATCGAGGCCGGTGTGGCGGTGGTGGGCCCACGTGAGGACGAGTGGCAAGACCGTGTGGCCGGCTGGTGCGAGATCGGCCTTACGCACATATGCCTGCGGACGCTGGGGGGCGGCCTGAAGATCGAAGAGCACATCGGTCGGCTGCAGCAGGCGGCAGCCGACCTGCCAGGCACTTGATTGTCAGGCGCGGTGGTAAGATTCAGGAGGTCGCATGAACAGTGAAGTCGCCGGCAAGCGGTTCCGTATCGGCGATGCCGAAATTAACATCATCGTGCACGGGTTTCCGGGTAAGTCTGTGTGTCACGGCTCACTCGGGTTCTGCACGATCGTGCTGGTCCGGCGCGGTGACCGTCTGGCGCTCGTCGACGTCGGATCATTCGGCCAGCGGGATTTGCTGATCGATCAACTCGCTGAGCGCGGTCTGGCCCCCAAGGATGTGACCGACGTCTTGCTGACCCACTCGCACTACGATCATTCGGTCAATTGGACCCTGTTCAAAGACGCCAACATCGTCATCGGCCGCGCGGAACTCGAGTGGTCAGTGAAAGAGCCGTGGGGCGAAACGCCGGTGCCGGAGCTCTACGTCCGCGAATTGGCGCGCTGGCCGACTTTGTCCGCTGTTGAAGATGGCGATGAAGTGTTTCCTGGGCTCACGGCACACGCGACGCCCGGTCACACGCCCGGCAGCCCGGTCTTTGTGCTCGATGCCAGCGATCGCGACGTCGTATTCACCGGTGATGCCTGCAAGAACCGGGCGGAGCTTCTATCCCGGGCCACGGACATGTCTTACGATCCCGAGGTGAGTCGTGCCTCCATCGACGCCATCTGGGCGTTCTGGACGCGCAAGCGCGGTAGCATCCTGGTGCCGGGACACGATTTTCCGATGGTTCAGGAGAAAGGCGAACCAAGATATCTTGGCCGGCGCGAGGCGGCGATTCGTGCCTGGTACAGTGAAGATTTGAACGAGACCACGGTGTTCTCGCTGCTTCCAGACGCAGCAAATTCCGCGCGGACCGCGGCAGAATGACTATACTTGAAGTTTCGCCATTGAGCAGGCGCAGGAGGCGACGTGGCTGACACTATCCCCATCATCGATATCTCCGGCTACATGTCCGATTCGCCGGGCGGGTGCGACGCGGCGGCAAGCCAGGTTCGCGACGCCCTGACCTCGGTCGGTTTTTTCGTCCTGACGGGACATGGGGTGCCACGCGCGCAGATCGACGAGACCTTCGCGGCGGTAGTCCGGCTGCACGAGCTGCCAATGGAGAAGAAGCTCGCCCTCAAGATGAACGAGCATAACAACGGTTACATGACGATGGGCCGATATGCGGTCTGGACGTCGGACGTCAACGACAACGATCGACCGGACCTCAACGAATCGTTCTTCATCCGTCGCGAGCGGGCCCCCGACGACCCGATCACTGCTTCGGGGCGAAGGTTCCTGGGGCCGAACCAATGGCCTGACGACCATGACCTGCCTGGATTCCGTTCTATTATTCTCGACTACATGAACACGCTGGAGGCGCTGTCACACCGATTTTTGCCCGTCGCGGCGAAGGCCCTGTATCTGGAACCGAATGGGTTCGATGCCACCTTTGAAGACAGCTACTACATTCTCCGCATGTCCCACTATCCGCCGGTCGAGGCACAGGACAATCAATTCGGGATCGCGCCGCACACCGACGCCAACTTCCTGACCTTTCTGCCAATGACGGAGGTTCCGGGACTGCAAGTGCGCATGCCCGGCGATACCTGGCAGGACGTACCATTCGTGCCCGGCGCCTTCGCCGTCAATTCAGGTGATGTCGTAAAACGCTGGTCAAACGGTCGCTTCAAATCGACGCCTCACCGCGCATTGCCGCCCGTCGACCGGGAGCGCTACGCCCTGCCGTTCTTCTTCGGTCCGTCCTGGGACGCGACGATCGAATGCCTGCCGGGCTGCAGCAGCCCGGACAAGCCGCCGCGATGGCCGCCGATCACCTACGGCGAATGGATGACGAGCTGGTACGATGCCAACTACGACCACAAGATCCAGGAGTCGGCCGTCGCCTAATTCCTCTCTGTGTCGTCACAGAGTTTGCACTTGCGGTCTTCGTGATGCCCAGTTTATCTAAATCACCAATGGGAGGCGGTCGACCCGGGGGGACACCCGGTGCGATCTGCTAGAGCAAATTCCGTTGAACTGGAATCGGTAACGCTTCCAACTCAACGGTGTCATTTGCTCTAATATCAATAGGGTAGAGCAAATTTACGCGCATCAATGGGATCACAACGTGATCCCATGTAAACGCGATCTGCTCTAGGGCAGGGGCTGCATATGCTTGGGACGATTGAGTACTTCGTCGATCAGGCGATCAACGGAATCACACTTGGTGCGATCTATGGATTGATCGCCATCGGATATACCCCGGTCTACGGCATCATCGGCATGATCAATTTCGCCCATGGCGAGATCTTCATGATCGGTTCCTTCGTTTCGATCATCGCATTTCTGGTCCTCGGGCTGCTCGGGATTACCTGGATTCCGTTGGCGCTTCTGCTGGTCCTCATCACCACCATGATGATGACCGCGGTGTACGGCTGGGCACTTGAGCGGATCGCTTACCGTCCCCTGCGACGATCACCGCGTCTGGCTGCGCTGATCACCGCCATCGGGATGTCCATCTCTGCAGAACTACGTCCAGCTGCTACAGGGCGCTCACAACAGACCGATGCAGCAGGTTATCAGTGGGTAACTTCGAAATAATGCGTAAGGGCGATTACATCGTCACTCTCAGTTATTTGCAGGTTGTCATTCTGGTCCTGACGGTCGTGCTGATGATCGTCTTCACGCTCGTCATCTCACGGACCTCGCTGGGCCGGCAACAGCGTGCCTGCGAGCAGGACAGAGACATGGCCGCGCAGCCAGTGCTTTATTAGCTTTTGCTTAATGTCTGGTTTTGGCTAAGAGGCGAACTTAGGCGCAATACCAAAGCACGTCTGGTGAGGCACCAAGAGCGGACGAATCTGAACATAAAGCAGACCTTGTTTGATATGTTCAATTCCGCCGAGCCAATAACCGACAGGCCTTATGCCATGGCCATCTCTCGAAATAAAATTCGTTGCCGTAAGTGCAAAAGAAACTATTACCAAGTGACGACTGGACGAGCATTTTGTCCTTATTGTGCCAAAGACGCCTTGGTTCCCAATGGCACCAGGGCTATTTTGCAGTTGACCATTCAGCCCGGCGGTTACAATGACGATGGCCTGTGTCTCGAGGCTGACTTGGCCACTAAAGCGCAAAGCGGCGCTATCTATCTGAGGGGCCTGGTTACGGTCCTCTCGGGGGACCAAAAGAATAAAAAATTCACCATCCCGATAGAAATATCGAGCAGCAAAAGTGATTACTGGCAAAACAAAGGTCGGGAACTCATCCGCAGTATTCTAAATTCTTCGCAAGGCCTGTCACCTTCCGATAATTCCAGAAAAGCTGTCTTTAGCAGGATAATTGATAGTTACAAGGTACTTAATGGGATCGCCTTTGTTGGCGTTGTCGGTATCAAAAAGGGCCGTCTGGGAAGAGATGAGAATTCGATTGATAGGGTCCTATCTGGCGACAATGAGGATTATAGAGATTGGGTAAACAGGAAGATTTTCGTTCCCGCTCAAAAATTTCCACCGCCGTCAAAGCCGAGCTCGGCAATGTGGCGCAGAGCATAAAAGCCGTGGCGTAAACCCTTGCTTCTCCGACCAAGACAGCAGGAATTTCTGGATAGAACACTTGATGCTCTTTCTCAGAATGACAATACATTGGGCATTGCCCCAACAGGGGCGGGGAAAACGATTTTGTTTTCCCATCTTCTGGGACAATTAATTAGAGGTGATGCAGAAAAGAAAGCGCTCGTCCTCGCACACAGAGACGAGCTGACGGCACAAAATTCCGAAAAATTTCGATTAATTAATCCCGATATTTCCACGTCCATCATCAACGCAGCCGTTAAAGACTGGGGCGGTCAAGTTGTCTTCGCAATGGTTCAAACTTTGGCCAGAGAGGCAAATATCGAGCAAATTCCTCATATGGATTTTCTTGTAATAGACGAAGCGCATCACACGACCGCAGATACCTACCAAGAGATCATTAATAAAGTCAGGAAGATATCAAGAAACTGCAAAATAATCGGATTGACCGCGACCCCGAACAGAAGTGATGGAAAGGGGCTTCGTAAGAACTACTCCAATGTGTCCGACCAGATATTCATCAACGAACTTATAAGCTCTGGTCACCTAGTACCCCCCAGAACATTCGTAATCGACGTCGCTCAGGAGAGGTTGAGAGGTGTCCGGCAGTTAGCGGGCGATTTCGACATGTCACAGGTTGAAAGAATACTGAATAACCGACCCATCAACGAGATTGTCGTCGAGAAATGGAAGCAAGAATGTGCCGATAGAAAGACCGTCGTATTCTGTTCCACTGTAGAACACGCAGAAGATGTTCGGAGGGCCTTTATTGACGCGAACGTCAAGGCTGAGATCGTAACCGGCGATCTTTCAAAAGCAGAAAGATCGGGTGCACTCGAGAGGTATTATTCCGGCGAGAGCAAGGTGATTGTCAACGTGGCGGTTTTGACTGAGGGATGGGACCACCCTCCCACGAGTTGCATCGTTCTCCTGCGGCCAAGTTCTTCCAAGGGAACAATGATCCAAATGGTGGGGAGAGGTTTACGAACCGTCGATACCAGAGAATTTCCGGGAGATACCAAAAAGAATTGTATCGTTCTCGATTTCGGAATTTCATCCGTCATCCACGGAACGCTCGAACAAGATGTCGACCTGGACGGAATAGTTGGCCAATACGCTGACCTTACGATGGAGTGCCGCTCCTGCGGGGCAGATATTCCTATGTCGTCGAGGAAATGCCCACTTTGCGGAACAGAGTTGGAGGGTAGGAATCGTGACGGCGAGGTTGAGAATCGGCCCGTAACCTACGTTGAGATGGTCGAAATCAACCTCCTTGAAAGATCGACTTTCCAATGGGTCGACCTTTTCGTTGATGGCCTATCGTTTTATGCGAGTGGGTTCAATGCGTGGGGTGGAGTATTCTGCATTGGTGAAGATTGGATTGCAGTTAGCGGCACCGAAAAGACTGACGCACAACTCCTGAGGAGAGGCGATCGTATCCAATGTTTTGCTGCTGCGGATGACTGGCTGAACGAGCATGAAACTACTGATACTGTCCATAGATCGTGGTCATGGCTCAACGAAGAGCCTACCCAAAGACAACTAGCTGCCCTACCCAGCAAATTCCGATTAGACTTCAATTTGACGCGGTATAGAGCGTCATCCTTAATTGGTTTCAATAAAAATCAATCCGCCATTCGCAATCTGGCTGATGGTCTTGACAGACACAGTTAGAGAGAAATTTATCTATATTACAATCTCTTAGGGAGTTCACGCTTCGCATCGTCCCCTTTGTGGATATTTCCAACAAAAAAGACCTGTCAGCCCATCGATGCCACCGAATTGCCGTGGGGCAGGCGAACAGTCGGCCGGCCCTTCTTTTTTTGAGGGGCGTTGCCGAGGTGAAGTGCCCGTGGCACGTTTGCTGATGCGCCTATCGACCTGAAGGGATTCCGATGAAAGCTGTCATACTCGAAGAAGCGAATAAATTCAGCGTCGAAGAACGTCCAGATCCAGTGCCGGCCGGTGACGAAGCGGTGGTCCGGGTGCGCCACACGGGAATCTGTGCCACTGACGTCGCGATGATCCGGGGTTTGAGCCCGCTCACCTTGTCCCCGATTACACCTGGACATGAATGGGTAGGTACCGTGGAACATGCCCCCAAGGGATCTTCGTTTGCCCCGGGGGAGTGGGTCACGATGTATCCCACTAAGGGCTGCGGAGACTGTGCGGCGTGCCACGACGGGCGGACCCATCACTGCGCCAGTTTCACCGTGTCCGGCGTGCATCGTGACGGCGGGAGCTTCGCCGAGTACGTCGCCGCGCCCGTCGATCAGCTCATCAAGCTTCCCGAATCTCTGTGCAATATTCACGGCGCACTGGCAGAGCCGGCAACTGTCGGTGTGCACGCCAACCTCCAGGGTGGCATGGCAGCCGGCAAGCGTGTGGCGGTGATCGGTGCTGGCACCATCGGTTCAATGATCGCCCAAGTGGCGCGCGGATGGGGCGCGGCCGACGTCGTCATCGTCGACCGGATGCCTGCCCGGCGCATATTGGCCGCCGATCTCGGCTTCGATCAGTTCGTCCTTTCCGGTGCGGGCGACGAGGAGGAGGAATTGCTTTCATTCGGAGGGCCGTTCGACATCGTCTTCGACAACGCATGCACCGAGAAAACCATCGAACTCGCTGCAAATACGCTGGAGATCGGTGGCACTCTGGTGGCGCTGACGTTTCCGCACGTTGGGCAGCAACTCATCGCGCCGTACACCACTGCTTACCGCCGCGAGCTTCATATCGTCTTCTCACGCAACTACGCGCGGGGCGATTGGGATCTTACTTTTGATTTGATGGAAGAGGGCGCCATCGACACGGAGCGGATGATCTCAGGAAACTATCCTCTCGACCAATTTGTCGAGGCGATGGACGACCTGCGCGACCATCCCGATGAGCACGTGAAGGTGGTGATTTCCCCCTGACGCGGGGCTGGTCGAGGGGAGAATCTGTGACCAGTTGTTGGGCATTTCGATTATCATTATAGTTGTAAATAACAACTATAATGATAATCGTTTGTATGACTTACTCATCGTCCGAACTCATCTCATAGATTCGCGCGTCTTTGCAGGAAATGATCCGCGAACTCGGTTTTATGAACAAGACCATTGCGGGAACCGACCTCTCGGTGTCAGGCGTCCACGTAATTGTCGAGGTCGGAGCTGCCGGCAGGTTCTCGGCCAAAGATCTCTGCGAGAGACTGCTGCTTGAGAAATTAACGGTGAGCCGTCTGGTGCGATCGCTGGTGGACAGGGGAGAGCTTGGCGAACTCCGATCTGAAGAAGACGCCCGCAGTAAACATCTGCATGTCACAAGCAAAGGTGAGAAGACCTTGGCTGCCATCACCAAGTTTGCCGAATCCCAAATCGCCAAGGCTATCACGCCACTGGGGCGTCAGTCGCGTCAGAAGGTGTTGCAGGGCTCGAAACCAACGCTGGTGCGCTGACAGCAAGCCGGACGTCCAGTGTCGCTCCGGCGCGAGACGACCACGCGGCACACATCGGCGCAGGCTACACTCCCGCGTTGATCGGCCGAATCGTCGAAATGCATGTGGCTTACTACAGCCGGTCAGCCGGATTCGATGTGCTTTCGAAGCCAAGGTCGCCGGCGATCTCGTCGAGTTCATGACTCGACTCCTGGAACCGACGAGCCAAATATGGTACGCCGAAACACAAGGCCGGATTGTCGCGAGCATCGCGGTCGATGGAGTGGACTTGGGCGATGGCCGTGCGCATTTGCGATGGTTCATCGTCGATGACGGGCTGCGGGGCATGGGAATGGGTAAAATGCTCATACAAAAGGCGATGGCATTCTGTGACGAGAACGCGTTTGCCGAAACACATCTCTGGACACTTCAAGGCTTGGAGCCCGCTCGTCGACTCTACGAGAGCAACGGATTTGTGCTCGTCGACGAATACCGCGGTGACCAGTGGGGCACCGAGATCGTGGAGCAGAAGTTCGTCAGACTGCTCCACTGACTTCGTTTGCGCTCGTTGGTGCTACCGCTCACCCGTGAACTTCGGATCGCGCTTCTCGAACATCGCATCGACGGCTTCATGGTGGTCCGGCGTGTGATGGGCGATCGCCTGCATGCCCGAGGACAGCTCCAGCAAGGTCTCGAGACCCACTCGCTGTCCCTCCCGCATAAGGCGTTTGGTCATTCTCAGTGCTTCGGGCGGGTTGGCCGCGACGCGGTCTGCCAACGCGCGCGCTTCTTCCATAAGCTTTTCCGGCTCGACCACACGCGAGACGAGGCCCCACTCGAGAGCCGTTTCCGCGTCTAGACGGTCTCCCGTGAACGCCATCTCGGATGCCCGCGCCATGCCGATCGCACGGGGCAGGAACCAGGCACCGCCGTCACCCGGGATGATCCCGAGCTTGACAAAAACCTCCGCAAAGGAGGCATAGGTTGAGGCGATGCGCATGTCGCACATCATGGCGAGGTCGAGGCCGGCACCGATGGCCGCGCCATTCACTGCCGCGATGACCGGTACTTCCAGACGGTACATGGTGAGGGGGATGCGCTGGATTCCCTCGCGATAACCCGAGCGGATTTGAGCGGCCGACCCACCGAAGAGGCTGGTGCGTTCCCGCATCTCATTGATGTTTCCGCCTGACGAAAAGCCCTTGCCGGCACCCGTGAGAATGACGCAGCGGACCGACAGGTCGTAGTTCACCCGATCGCAGCAGGCGAGGAGATCGGCCACGATGTCCTCGGTGATGGCATTCCGGGTGTCGGGACGATTAAGTGTCAATGTAACGACGGACCCGTGTTGTTCGAATTTGACTGCTTCTGTCATCGTGGCTTCTTGCCCTTCAATATTTGATTGGTGAATAGGTGGCGATGGTGTGTTCAGCGCCAGAACGGCACATTCATGAATCCATCCGGCCTGAATGCATCCGGCCGGCGTGTCGGCCGGCCGGTTAGTAAACGTGTCGGTGAGAGGTTCGCGTCAGAGCTTCGCGATACGCCCACCGCCATTTCCCTTACGTCCGAGCCCGATCTTCTTGGCGAATTGTGAACGTTGCTTGGCATAGTTGGGTGCGACCATCGGATAGTCCGACGGCAGGCTCCACTTGGCCCGATATTCATCGGGGGTCAAGTTGTAGGCAGAGCGTAAATGACGCTTCAGCGTTTTGAGGCGTTTCCCGTCTTCCAGGCAAACGATGTAATCGGGCGTAATCGACCGGCGAACTGGCACCGCTGGCTTGGGGTTGTCGAAATCCCCGCGGGTTCTGCGCCCCACCGACCATAGCGTGGCGTGAACCGTCTTGATGACATCCGGCAACTGTTCGGTCGAAAGACTGTTGTGGCTCACATAGGCTGCGGCAATATCCGAAGCCATGTGAAGGAGTTCGGCGTCAGAAATGCTCAAATCTTTGTCGTCCGCCATTATTTAGTCCCCCAATCATCAATATATATTAAGATTTTGTGACCAATTCTCAACGACGCCCTGCAACGTCGCAGCAATGTTAGTGAGCCGCAGCAAGCATTACAAGCTCCCGCCAACAGCAATTACTGAAATTTCAGATACAACTCTCCCAGTCGCATAAACTATTCTTCTATTATACTGAAGCCGTTCTCAACCTCGAGACTTTGTGCAGAGTTGGCGCCAGCACGCGACATATGGTATGAGACCCCTCTGAGTAGGGACCCTCTATCATGTTCGCCGAATCAATCGTCGTCGCTTCTGACCATGCAGGTTATGAGCTTAAGGAAACTCTCAAGCGAGAATTGACCAACATGGGTTATGAGGTTCTGGATTTAGGGACGAACGATGGGACGGAGTCCGTCGACTACCCTGATTTTGGATTTGCCGCGGCTGAGGCGGTTGCGTCGGGCCGGGTCACTCGGGCGATCATCGTCTGCGGCACTGGGATCGGTATTTCGATTGCGGCGAACAGACATTTAGGGGTTCGGGCCGCGCTCTGCCATGACGTCGACACCGCCCGGCTGAGTCGGGAGCATAATGATGCCAACGTCCTGGCACTTGGTGGGTGGACAACCGATCCTGAACTCGCCAAGACCTGCATGAAGACTTTCCTGGAAACATCATATGAAGGCGGCCGGCATGATCGGCGGGTGGCAAAACTTGCCTGATGATCTTGAGCGCAGGAATTTTCAACATATGATTCAAACGTTTTAAGGGCTAACCAGAGAAAAATGACTGACGCTGCACCAACGCAACCGATCGACAGGTCAACGTGGATGTGCGCCAGCTTGGCCGACGTCGATCCGGCGATTCACCAACTCGTCGAATCGGAACTTAACCGTCAGCAGAACACCATAGATCTTATTGCGTCGGAGAATTTGGCGAGTACGGCAGTGCGCGAGGCGACGGCCTCGGTCTTGACGAACAAGTATGCGGAAGGCTATCCGCATCGCCGCTATTACGGTGGCTGCGAAAACGCGGACGGTGTGGAAGCGCTCGCGATCGAGCGGGTGAAATCTTTATTCAGTTGCAGCTACGCGAACGTGCAGCCGCACGCAGGGTCGCAAGCGAACGAGTGCGTTTACCTCGCGCTCCTTCTGCCCGGCGACAGAATTCTGGGTATGGACCTTGCTGCAGGTGGTCATCTCACGCACGGCTCCCGAGTTAATATGTCGGGCAAATGGTTTGATGCGGCGTCATACGGCGTGCGCCGGGAAGATGGATACATCGATATGGACGAGGTTGCTGATCTTGCGCGCAAGACCAGCCCGAAATTGATCATTGCCGGCGGATCCGCGTATGCCCGGCAGATAGATTTTGCAGCGTTTCGGCAGATTGCGGATTCGGTCGACGCATACTTGATGGTCGATATGGCGCACTTTGCCGGGCTCGTTGCCGGCGGTGTCCATCCCAGCCCCCTCCCATATGCGCACGTGGTGACCGCGACGACCCACAAGACCTTGCGTGGTCCCCGGGGCGGGCTGATCGTCAGCGACGATGAGGCTGTCGGCAAGAGAATTTCGTCGGCAGTGTTTCCCGGATTGCAGGGCGGGCCGCTGATGCACGCCATTGCCGCAAAGGCTGTCGCGTTCGGTGAAGCTCTGAAGCCTGAGTTCCGCATCTACGCGCATGCCGTCGTGGAGAACGCGAAGGCCTTGGCGGGCACGCTGCAGGAGCGGGGCTTTGATCTGGTGACGGGCGGTACGGATACGCATCTCATGCTTGTCGACCTTCGTAACGTGGAACTTACGGGCAACATTGCTGCAGACGCGCTGGAGGATGTGTGTATCGTCTGCAACAAGAATGCTGTGCCATACGACGTTGAGAAGCCGACCGTTACTTCGGGTGTCCGTCTTGGGACCCCGACGGGAACCGCACGAGGACTTGGGGTAGTGGAATTCCGCTCAGTCGGTCAGATGATTGCCGATGTGCTGGAGGCGGTGAAGACAGGTCGAAGTGAGCAGGCTGCGCGCGCCACGCGAGAAAATGTCGCGCGGCTTTGTGAGAGGTTTCCGATTTACGCATACACCGCATAGGCGGGTGTGTCGCTGTAGCGTTGGGGGTGGGTTGAACTATGCGCTGTCCGTTTTGTGGAGCAGAAGATACTCAGGTCAAGGATTCACGTCCGACCGAAGACCGAAATGCGATACGGCGCAGGCGCTTCTGTCCCGACTGCGGGTCGCGTTTCACGACGTTCGAGCGGGTGCAGCTTCGCGAGCTGACAATCGTCAAGAAGAACGGTCAGCGCGTTCCGTTCGATCGCGAAAAACTGATGCGTTCCGTTCTGGTGGCAACCCGGAAACGTCCGGTGGAGCCTGAACGAATCGATCGCATGATCAGCGGCGTCGTTCGACAACTGGAGAGCCTCGGCGAAACTGAGCTGTCTTCGGATGTCATCGGTAAGATCGTGATGGATGCGTTATCCAATTTGGATCAGGTCGCGTATGTGCGCTTCGCCTCCGTATATAGGAATTTCCGCGAAGCCCGGGACTTTGAAGAATTTATCGGCGAGTTGAGTGGCGCAAAAGACGACTGAGTCCACCGACATCTCCTTCATGACGGCCGCGCTCGGCTTGGCCAGGCGCGGGTTGGGTCAGGTGTGGCCAAACCCCGCGGTCGGCTGCGTCATCGTGCGTGATGGGCACGTGATCGCCCGGGGATGGACACAAAATGGTGGCCGGCCGCATGCCGAGACAGAAGCGTTGGGCCGCGCGCATGAGGGTGCCAAAGGTGCAACGGCCTACGTGACCCTGGAACCGTGCGCGCATCACGGCGAAACCCCACCGTGTTCGGAAGTACTCATTCGGTCAGGCATCTCGCGCGTGGTGATCGCCTGCTCCGACCCCGATCCACGCGTTGACGGCGCCGGGATCGCAAGTCTTCGCGAGGCGGGCGTCGTGGTGGACATCGGTGTCTGCGCGGACGCGGCGCGCGAACTGAATTCCGGGTTCTTCATGCGGGTCATGCAGGAGCGTCCCCAGGTGACATTGAAGGCGGCGACCAGCCTCGATGGCAGGATCGCCACCCACACAGGTGAGAGCCGCTGGATTACGGGCGAGGCGGCACGGGTCCAAGGTCACGGCCTTCGCGCGCTCACCGATGCCATCCTCATTGGCGCCGGCACGGTGATCACCGACAACCCTCAATTGACCTGCCGTCTGCCAGGCCTTGAAGATCGTTCGCCGGTTCGAATTGTCGTCGACGGGCACCTCTCCTTTCCGCTGACGGCTGGCATCGTGACCACCGCCTTGACCACTCCGACGTGGGTCATCACACTGCCGACGGCCGACTCAAATCGGCGGAAGGCTTTGCTTGACAGTGGGGTCCGAGTGATAGAGGTGCTGCCGGATTCGGCCGGCAAACCGAATTTGCAGCAAGCCTTGAAGGATCTAGGCGCATTGGGATTGACCCGATTGCTCGTAGAGGGAGGGAGTCGAATCGCGGGTGCCTTCATTCGATACGGTCTTGTCGATCGTGTCGTTTGGTTCAGGGCGCCCTTGCTGCTGGGTGGTGACGGCATCCCGGTGATCTCGGGATTCGGTGTGGACGGGATTGGACAAGCGCCGATACTCCGAAGATTGGGGATGTCCAGGATCGGAGGGGATGTCATGGAAACTTACACTGTGGACCGTTCGTTCGATGGTGACTTTTCCGATCAAAGCGGTGTAAAGGCCTGATCTAATGTTTACTGGCATTGTCACGGATATTGGGCGCGTCCGTGCCGTTGAGAACAACGGTGACACGCAGTTCGAAATGGACACGGGCTATAACGTTTCCCAAATTGAAATCGGAGCTTCCGTTGCCTGCGCGGGTGTATGCCTGACGGTTGTGGACAAGGCATCTGTCGACGCGCAGGAGTTGGACCGATTTTCGGTGACAGCTTCGGCGGAAACGTTGTCGCGGACGACTCTTGGCGGTTGGACCGAAGGTACGCTCGTGAACTTGGAACGGAGCCTGAGGGTCGGAGACGAACTGGGCGGCCACATTGTGAGTGGCCATGTCGACGGGACGGTCGAGGTCGTGTCGTGCACACCGGAGGGAGACTCCGTACGCTTCGTCTTTCGGGTCGCGGATACGTTGAAACGTTTTGTTGCTTCAAAGGGGTCTGTCGCTCTAGACGGTGTATCGCTCACCGTGAACGAGGTCACCAATGACACGTTTGGCGTCAACATCATTCCGCATACCCGCGCGTCGACGACCTTTGAAAATATGAAAGTCGGCGATCGATTGAACCTGGAGATCGATGTGCTGGCGCGATATGTCGCGCGGCTGGCGAAGGATTGATGACTGTCTCTGACTTTGATTATTTGACGGATGCCGACGAGATCGTCGAAGAGTTTCGGCGTGGGCGGATGGTCATTCTCGTCGATGATGAAGGGCGGGAGAACGAAGGAGATCTCGTCATCCCGGCAGAGTTGGCTGATGCCGAGGCCATCAACTTTATGGCAAAGTATGGTCGGGGGCTGATCTGTTTGGCGATGACCGCGCAGCGGGTCCATGAACTGGACCTGCCGCTGATGGCACGGACGAACGAGTCACGCCATCAAACGGCTTTCACCGTATCGATCGAGGCGCGCGAAGGCGTCACGACGGGAATTTCCGCGGCGGACCGCGCCCAAACCATCAAAGTTGCCATCGATCCGGCCAAGGGAAAATCCGATATCGGCAGCCCGGGCCACGTTTTTCCGCTCATCGCGCGCGATGGCGGGGTCCTCGTGCGCGCCGGCCACACTGAGGCTGCGGTCGATCTGTCGAGAATGGCGGGGTACCGGTCGGCCGGTGTGATCTGCGAGATCATGAACGACGACGGGACGATGGCCCGGTTGCCCGATCTCGTTAAATTCGCCCAGTTTCATAACTTGAAGATCGCCACGATTGCCGATCTGATCGCTTATCGGCGGCGGACCGAAACGATTGTCAAGCGCTTGCATGAAATCGACTTTAACAGTCGTCACGGTGGTGAATTTCGCCTCATTGTGTACGTCAATCAGGTCGAGTACGCGGAGCATATTGCGCTCGTTAAAGGTGATATCGGTGATGGCGGACCCGTGCACGTACGTATGCACTCGCTGAATGTGCTTGCCGATCTTCTCGGCGACCAACCCGATCATGGCTCACAACTTCATGCGGCAATGACCGAGATTGGCCGCCAAGGCCGTGGCGTTGTGGTGTTGATCCGGGAGGCGCGCCCGACGGCGCTGTCGGACATCGTCGAGCGGCGGTTGGGAGTGCAAGAGAAGCAGACGGTCGAACTGCGTGACTACGGGACAGGCGCGCAGATCCTTCTCGACTTGGGTGTGAAGGACATGATCCTTCTTTCCAACTCGACGCGGCGGAACATCGTCGGACTGGAGGGTTACGGATTGTCGGTGAGTGATGTGCGGCCGATACCTGAGATCAAAGGTGACGCCAATGGCTGAGACGCCTTTTCTTCTTGTCGTTGAAGCGCGATTTTATGACGACATCGCAGATGAACTCTTCAAGGGAGCGGTGACGGCGATCGAGTCCGCTGGCGCGACTTACTCCCGTATTTCAGTTCCCGGCGCTCTCGAAATTCCGACTACAATCCGGATGGCTATCCGCTCGATGGATTTGCCCGGCGGCCGCCGGAGATACGATGGTTTTGTAGCGCTGGGATGCGTCACTCGCGGCGAGACGTCGCACTACGATCACGTCTGCCACGAATGTATGCACGGCATCTCTCAGTTGGGGATCACCTACTCAGTCGCCATCGGCAACGGTGTGCTGACTTGCGAGAACGGGGATCAGGCGTGGCAGCGGGCGGCCGTCGACAGCGGCGACAAGGGCGGCGTGGCGGCGCGGGCTGCATTGCGGATGATCGACGTCAAACGCGACCTCCTGCCCGAGCGATGAGTCTGTCGGGCGCCAGCGATATTGCGCCCGCGGGTCCGAGAGGGTTGGCTCGGTTGTGTGCCGTTCAGGCGCTCTACCAGATAGAAATCAGCGGCGCGGAATATGGACCTGTTATCGATGAGTTTATTGGCTTTCGCATGAGCGGCGAATTCGAGGAGAGTCCGGATGGTTTGGCGGATCCAGATTTTTTCCGGGATGTTGTGTCTGGCGTTGACGCCCGCGATGCTGAAATTGCCGAAGCCATCGGAGCGGCTTTAGTGGAAGGCTGGTCCTATCGGCGACTCGATACAACACTGCGCCAAATTCTGCGCGCGGCGACATATGAGCTCATCGCCCGTGTCGACGTGCCCGCCCGTGTCATCATCAATGAGTATGTCGAACTTGCGCGTGCTTTCTTCGAGGGATCCGAGCCAGGATTCGTGAATGCGGTCCTTGACCGGCTTGGACGTGTTTTTCGAAGTGATGAGATGAATACCGACCGAGTATTGACGGCGGGGTCCGAACAAACGTGAAGCGCCGTACCGAGTTCAACCTCATTGAGACTCTCTTTGCGCCGCTGACCAGAGGGATACCGGAGGCACTGGGACTCAAAGATGACGCGGCACTCTTGAGTTCGTCACCTGGTCATGAACTCGTGATGACGACGGATGCGTTGGTCGCCGGAATACACTTTCACGCCAATGATCCAGCAGAATTGATTGGGCGCAAACTTTTGAGAGTTAGCGTCTCGGATCTCGCGTCCATGGGCGCGGAGCCATATGTGTATCTGCTCACTGTTGTCGTACCAGCGGAATGCGAAGAGACTTGGCTTGAGCAGTTCGCTGCCGGGCTTGCGCAGGATCAAGACACGTTTGGCATCCATTTGGCGGGCGGCGATACGGTCTCGACGAACGGACCACTCGTTCTTTCGCTCACGGCGATTGGCAAAGTACCTGCCGGTAAGGCCTTACGAAGATCGGGGGCGTCCGAGGGTGAAGACATCTGGGTTTCCGGCACTATTGGAGACGCTGCCCTAGGTCTCATGGGAATGCATGGTGATCTGGTGGCGCTCGGTGAAAACGACCGTGCTGCCCTTGAGGGCAGCTATCTGTTGCCGCAACCCCGGGTTGGATTGGGTGTCGCGTTAAGGGAGATCGGACGTTCCTGTATCGATGTCTCTGACGGTCTGGCCGCTGACTTGGGACACGTTTGCCGGGCATCGGGCGTGAGAGGGGAAGTGCAGTTCGATCACATCCCGCTATCTGAGCCGGCGCGGGCGGCCATGAAAGTCGATCCGCGCCTTGCCGAGGCCATTCTCAACGGTGGCGACGACTATGAACTTCTATTCACGGCTTCCCCCACATCGCGAGATACGGTGCTTCGAGCCGCTAGAAATTGTGCCGTGAATGTGGCCCGGATAGGCCAGATGCGGAACGGAAGCGGAGTCGTGATCCGAGATGTCAAAGGCGCCGAGATTGACGTAACCACTGCTGGCTACACACATTTTTGATGGTCCAGAAACACAGGACCGGCGTATAGTCGATTCAAATCGGAATTAACCTCGTCGGCGTCAAGCTTTCCGGCGGGAGTCCTATTGGACCCGCCGGGGACCGGAGATAGCAGTTGAGTACAAAGAAACTTATCATCTTCTCGTTCGCGTTCCTGATACTCCTTGCCGGGGGTGCGTTCTCGATTTTGCTGATTCTTAAAAATTTCGAGACGCTGTCCGTAGAGGGGATCCAGTTCGAGAAGACGGCCGGTTATGTCCGGCTTGACGGGTTGGCGGCTCCAGTGCCGCGGCGCAAGAAGTTCGACTATTATCTGTATATCGACATCAAAATCGAAGTTGCGGATAACGGCGAAGTCAAACGTGTCCAGTCCGAACTTCCGATACTTCGTGACGTGGCGCTCCGCGCACTTCACAAAGGGTCGGTCATGCGGACAGACGGCGTGCTGGGGGTTGATTTGCGCACCATGAAGAAGCGGCTCGTGGAGTCCTTGAATACGGCGCTTGGCGAACTGCTCGTTTCGAGAGTACTGATCTCCAAACTCGTTAAGGCCGGTTAGCACGCCTGTTATTCTTCGGGAACCCGGCGGCGCAGCCGGGCATCCTCCTATAGCATCGCCAAAAGGTTGCCATGGAATTCATGAAGCGCAACGTCGCCATCTTGGCGACCTGTCAAGCCGCATCCCTGACTGTCAATTTGACGGTCATCGCGCTGGCGGGATTGGTCGGCCATTCGCTCGCCGAGAACAAGGCGTTGGCGACTCTGCCCGTCAGCACCTTCATCATTGGTGTTGCGCTGTCGACGATCCCGGCTGCCCAGTGGATGCGCATCGTCGGCAGGCGCCGGGGTTTCATGACGGGGGCGCTGGCCGGCTTGCTCGGCGCGATCGTGTGCAGCTATTCGGTCTACATCGGGAGTTTCTGGGTTTACTGCCTGGGGACGCTCATGCTGGGAACCCAGAACGCCTTCGGACAGCAGTATCGGTTTGCGGCAGCGGACTCTTCGACTCCCGAATTTAGGGCCAAGGCCATTTCGTTCGTCCTGGCTGCAGGGATCGTGGGCGGCGTGCTGGGTCCAGAAAGCTCCAAGTACACCAAGGACCTCTTTGCGCCCTACAGTTTCCTTGGTACGTATCTTGTCGTAATCGCGTTGTGTGCGATCGTCATGTTGCTGCTCACGCAACTCCGGATCCCGGAGCTCACGGCTGAGGAGAAGCGGGAAAAGGGACGGCCACTGTCCGAAATTGTGCGTCAGCCTGTCTTTTTCGTTGCAGTGTTGGGGGCCATGGTCGGTTACGCGGTCATGAATCTAGTGATGACGGCTGGACCGTTGGCGATGACCGCGTGCAATATCTCGTACAGCGACACCATCTTCGTGGTCGAGTGGCACGTGGTCGGCATGTTCGCGCCATCATTTTTCACGGGATATCTCATCAACCGCTTCGGCGTGTTGAACATTATGATTACAGGTGCGCTTTTCTTGCTGGTGGCCGTTGTCGCGGCTCTTACGGGCATAACGATCTATAACTTCTGGGTCGCGTTGTTTTTGCTCGGCGTGGGGTGGAATTTCATGTTCATCGGAGGAACCACGCTGTTGACGGAGAGTTACAGCCCGGCGGAAAAGGCAAAGACTCAGGGACTCAACGACTTCCTGGTCTTCGGCTCCGTGGCCTGTGCGTCTCTTTCATCGGGTGGCCTGCTACACGTCTTCGGCTGGAACGCCGTGAACGCGGGCGCGATGCCCTTTTTGTTGATCGCGTTAGTGGCCATCGTGTGGCTCATTCTCAAACGACGGCGCACAACCGAGGCCCGCCAGTCAGTCTGACGGTCCACGTGATCAACCGGAAATTGGAAACGTTCGATGTTGCCTGAGCGGTTGCGATTCGGTAGGGCCGGCAAGAACGTCCTAGTCCTGGCCACCTGTCAGGGCCTGCTGTTCAGCATCAATACGGTATTCGCAATGGTGAGCGGGCTCGTTGGCGCGACACTGGCGCCCGATCCGGCGCTAGCTACCGTGCCGTTGGGCCTGTTCATCACGGGTGCCGCGCTGACGACCTATCCCGCATCAATTCTGATGGGCCACATCGGCCGGCGAGCGGGTTTCATGATCGGGGCGGCCATTGGGTTTTATGGCGGAGTCCTCGGTGCCTGGGCTGTCGCCATTGAGAGCTTTGGGCTGCTCTGCTTCACCGGGCTGTTCATGGGAATGTATTTCGCGTTCGGCGCGTATTACAGGTTCGCCATCGCGGATGTGGCGACCGGTACCTTGAAGCGGCATGCCGTGTCCATCGTATTGGCCGGAGGAGTACTCAGCGGATTTCTTGGGCCACACAGCGCGGATTGGAGCCGCGATCTTCTGGCGCCCCAGACTTTCATGGCCTCTTACGTGGTGGTGTCAGCTTTGGCGTATTTGAAATTTTTGCTCTTGACGTTCATCGATATTCCGACGCCACCAAAAGTAGAACGCCGGCACCGCGGACGCCCATTGGGTGAGATTATCCGGCAACCGCGTTTTATCGTTGCTGCGATAGCCGGCATGGTGAGTTGGGCCGCCATGAATCAGCTTATGATGGGTGCACCGATCGCCATGCACGTGTGTGCGTTGCCCTTCTCAGATGCAGCGTTTGTCATGCAGTGGCACAACTTTGCGATGTTCCTTCCCGGTTTCATCGCGGGGGCACTGATCAACAGATTTGGTGTCTACAACGTGATGTTGTGGGGGACCGGGATGCTGTTCGGGGCGGTGGCGGCGGTGGTCACTGGAATAGATCTGTGGAACTTCTGGTGGGCGGCGTTCCTCGTCGGTACGGGATGGTGTTTTCTGTTTGTCAGTGCCACGATCCTGATCACGGAGTGCTGTACCGTTCAGGAACAGGCAAAAACGCAAGGATTCAATGACTTCCTGGTGTTTTTTGCGCAGGCAGCCGGGACGTTTTCGACCGGCGCCCTGCTGCATCTCGTCGGCTGGGCATCCGTCGGCTACACGTTGCTGCCCATCATCTTCATAACGGCAGGTGCCACCATTTGGCTTGCGCGCCGTGAAGGCACACTGGCGCCGGCCGTTCGTGCCGCCACGTGACCGTATTTTCGAAACTGGTGGCGCGAAGACGCTGGGCCGTATTTTCGATGAAACTGCGGGCGTGCGGCAGCGTCTCGGTTGCGTTTGAATCCGCACTCCCTTATGTTCCGCGCGGCCCGAGCCACGAATTTCGGCCGCATGGTCGGTCAGCGTCGCCGGGTGAATTTATGAGAGTTAGGCCTCGAAAATCTTGGGGGAAATTGGGATGTCTGCGGAACTTTGGTTCGTTTTCCTTTGCGGCGCGCTCGCCATCTTGTATGGCGTATTTTCCAGCCGGTCGGTGCTGGCTGCGAGCCCTGGCAATGAACGCATGCAGGAGATCGCCGCCGCCATCCAGGAAGGCGCGAGGGCCTATCTCAATCGGCAGTACCGCACAATTGCCATCGTCGGGCTCGTTGCCTGTGTTGTTATCTTTGTTTTTCTCGGTATGTTTTCAGGTATCGGCTATCTGGTTGGGGCGATTTTTTCGGCGGCCACCGGGTATATCGGCATGAATGTCTCGGTCCGGGCGAACGTTCGGACAACCGAAGCTGCGCGCCAGGGCCTGCAACAGGGTCTCAGCATCGCCTTCCGGGCCGGCGCCGTGACGGGGATGCTTGTCGCGGGTCTCGCACTGCTCGCGGTTGCGGTTTACTACGCCGTGCTTCTCGAGTTGGACGTGGAAGGCCGCGAAGCAATCAACGCCCTTATTTCCTTGGGCTTTGGTGCGTCACTGATTTCGATCTTTGCGCGGCTGGGTGGCGGGATTTTTACCAAGGGTGCGGATGTCGGCGCCGATCTCGTCGGCAAGGTTGAGGCAGGTATTCCCGAGGACGATCCGCGCAACCCGGCAGTCATAGCAGATAACGTCGGAGACAACGTCGGCGACTGCGCGGGCATGGCCGCAGACCTGTTCGAAACCTATGCCGTGACTGTTGTCGCGACGATGGTTTTGGCTTGGATATTTCTGGCCGGCGATGCCGCCGCGCAATCGTCGATGATGCTTTATCCGCTCGTTATGGGAGGCGCGTGCATCATCGCCTCGGTCATCGGCACGTTTTTCGTCCGCCTGGGACCGAGCCAGAACATCATGGCGGCGCTGTACAAAGGTTTTCTCGTGGCGTCTGTCCTGTCGGCGGTCGCGTTCTGGTTCGTGACGGATCATGTGATCGGCATGGACAGCACGTTCTCGTTGGGCGGGAAGACCGTCATCGGCAACGATCTTTTCGTCTGCAGCATCGTGGGGCTGGTCGTCACGGGCCTGATCATCTGGGTTACCGAATACTATACGGGGACCAACTTCCGTCCCGTTCGCAGTATTGCCAAAGCATCGGAAACCGGGCACGGCACGAATGTGATCCAGGGTCTTGCCATTTCGATGGAGGCAACAGCCCTGCCGGCGCTCATCATCTGCGCCGGTATTATCATTGCCTACTCAATGGCTGGGCTATTCGGGATTGCTATTGCCGTGACCGCCATGCTGGCGCTTGCCGGGATGGTCGTGGCGCTCGACGCCTACGGTCCGGTGACGGATAACGCGGGCGGCATCGCCGAGATGGCGGATCTCGAAGATGAGGTGCGCAAGACCACCGATGCCCTGGATGCCGTCGGCAACACCACGAAGGCCGTGACCAAAGGCTATGCGATCGGCTCCGCGGGACTCGCGGCCCTCGTCCTTTTTGCTGCCTATACGGAGGATCTCAAGGCGTTTTTCTCCGACGTGCAGGTCGACTTCACGCTATCGAATCCCTACGTCGTCGTCGGTCTCTTTATCGGTGGGATGCTGCCCTACATGTTCGGCGCCCTGGCAATGACGGCAGTCGGACGTTCGGCAAGTGCCGTGGTGATTGAGGTCCGCCGCCAGTTTCGCGAGATCCCCGGTATCATGGAGGGAACCGCTAAGCCGGAATATGCCCGCGCCGTCGATATGCTCACCAGTGCAGCCATCAAGGAAATGGTAATCCCTTCGCTGCTCCCGGTGTTGGCGCCGATCGTCGTCTACGTGGTCATTCTCTTCATTGCCGGGCAGGCGGAAGCCTTCGCGGCCGTTGGTGCCATGCTCATGGGCGTAATCGTGACAGGGTTGTTCGTCGCGATTTCGATGACCGCTGGAGGCGGGGCATGGGACAATGCCAAGAAGTTCATCGAGGACGACAATCATGGGGGTAAGGGATCGGAAGCCCATAAGGCAGCCGTGACCGGCGATACGGTGGGGGATCCGTACAAGGACACGGCCGGCCCCGCCATCAACCCGATGATCAAGATCACTAACATCGTGGCGTTGCTGTTGCTCGCGGCGCTCACCCACTAGATCAGATTCTGATCATTAGCGGTCATATTCTGCAGTAGTGAAGTAGTTTTGACATTCGGTGGGCGTGAAGGTGTTGATGCCGTTGGCGATGGCGTCCCAGATGTCGTCGACGGTGCGGGCG
>Ga0315339_1001138_pt1 | contig 25628 bp, 19 predicted proteins | sample ASW17metaG_FD_204514 | JGI IMG/M metagenome (GOLD analysis project Ga0315339, IMG submission 204514) | Ammonia-oxidizing marine archaeal communities from Pacific Ocean, United States - ASW #17 | ecosystem: Environmental > Aquatic > Marine > Oceanic | place: USA: California | collected 2016-12-05 | reverse complement strand
CACCCTTAGACTAAAATTACTCCTTCCCCGGGTGGGGACGTAGCTCAGCTTGGAAGAGCGCCTGAATCGCACTCAGGAGGTCGAGGGTTCGAGTCCCTTCGTCTCCACCAATCTTTTCAACAAGTTACAGAGATTGGTGTTTTACTGAATTTCCTGCTGCTACCACTTTTGCTACAGGTTTGTAGGCAGAATCCAGTTTTTTGACAGCACGGGTCTTGTGAGAAGGACTTAGGTGGGAGTATCTCTCAGACATTCGGATCGAGTGATGACCCAAAAGTTCGGATACTGTTTTGAGGTCTACTGAGTTCATTACCAAAGTAGATGCATAGGTGTGTCGCAGGGTGTGTAAGGTGCAATCCTTTATCCCTGCTCTCTGCAAAGTAGATGAGAATTGTTTTTTCACATCCACTAAGCGTCGCCCAGTTCGATCACTAGGAAAGACTAGACCCTTTTTGAATCGACTTGGCAAATAAGAAAGAACAGCTTTCAAGGTGGCACTCATCGGAATTTGTCTAGGCTTACCACTCTTACTGTTCCGTATCCTTATTGACTCACTCAAAAAGTCGACATCACTCCATTTCAGATTGAACAACTCTTGTCGTCGACAACCTGTATGAAGGAACGTTGTTATAAGCGGTCTAAATTCATCAGAGCAAGCATCCAAGAGAGCTTGTACTTCGTCAGCATCTAAGAAACGGGTACGCTGTAGATGTTGTTCACTGGCTACCTTAATCCCAGTACAAGGATTGTGCGATACCAGCGGTGGTAGATGAGCTTCTGGTTGTTGTTGTTTCCCCCAGTTGTACACCCCCCGAATTGTAGCCAAGTGCCTATTGCGTGAACTCTCTTTCAGTCCTCGTTTCTCACAACGTTCAATGAGGTAATCCTCTACCTTAGTTCGAGTGAGACTCTCAGCACGGGCATTTCCAAAGAAGTCTTTGAAAGCTTTGATTCTGCTTTCAAGACCTTTGTCTTTTAGCTTGTATCCATGCTTCTCCATGTAGAGATCACACAACTCTGCGAAGGTAATTTTAGACGTCAATTTCTTATCTAAAAACTTTCCTTCTACTACATCGGCTTGTCGCTTGCCTAGGATTGCTAATGCTAGTCGTTTTGATGTCGTACCAGAGCTTTCATGCACTCTGCGCCCATCAATCCAATAACGCATTTGCCAATTTGGACTACTTTTTCTTTTGAATACATTAGCCATTTTTTCTCCCTCCTTTCTTGGATTTGGTTAACAGATATTCACCAGCAAGTTCAGCGGTTAAAGGTGGTTCAAGATCAGATCTTTCCCAACGTGCATACGTGTTGGTCTTCACACCCAATTGCTGTGCAAACTCCAATTGAGATAAGCCAAGTTGTTGGCGTATTTCCTTCAATCGCCTGGGTGATCCTTTACTGATTTCTCTCTCCTTATTAACCACTATCAACTATACTAACAGTATAGTGGGGTGGGGTCTAGTAAAACCTAATAGTCCCTGTAAAATTACCCCTGTGGAGTGTGCAGACAAGGGTTATCATTGACCCAAAAAGAACGTCGCTTAGAAGGCATCCTCGCACACCTATTTCACCTGTTTTAACCGAATCGCCAAGCCATCGGAGTCCCGTTGCGTCGGTGTCCTTCTATAAGTGTTACTTACGTTTAGGAGTCCCTTAATTCCCAAAAAAAATTTCTGGAAAATTATAATTTTTCCTTTAGTAGATCGAACACTTGTTTTGCCGCTTTGAGCCTAGTTGAGTGATCAGGTGCTTCGGTTTCTTCTCCTTGGTACATCGCCTTGGCTTGCAAAGCATCTTGCAAAACATCAGTCGATTTTCTGACCGTATTACTCGCAACCAGTTCATCCTGAATGTAGTCTCTGATTTTCTCGTTGCGGAGATTGTTAAAAGCAACAACACGAGCTCCATTTCTATTCTTCGGACTGTACGCTCTAATCGCACTTTCAATAGCATCGCCAGTACGCAATAACTCATCAGCAAAGTCTTTTTGCTTTTGGGTTAATTTCCATTTTGAGGGGACATTTAATTTGTCGTCACTCATATAGTTTTTCCTTTTCTGGAACCCAGGTTGTCCTACCTTGTTGGGAGCGTTCAAGTACCCAAGCCTCTACTGCATCTTTATTGAATCGCACAACTTTCTTCTTACCCAAACCTAGTGAAACAGAAGGCAAATACGATTCTCTCGCCCACTGATACACCGTTGAAACTTTCACATTCAGCAAATCAGCAATCTCTTCGGGTTTTAGTAGTTTAATGCTAATTGATCTGCTCCTTTTCTGTGGTGGTTGTGGTACCTGTGGTACCTATTCTTGACGCTAAATCTAATTGTTTATGGTCATTAGCCAGACGTTCCAAATCATCAGCGGACAACTCATAACCGTCTACGGATTGGGTACTTCCATCTTTAGCTTTCTTTAATGAAAGATCGGGTTCTAACCCTGCTGAGGGACGTATCTTTTTACTTACGATGCCCCAGGACTTCATTAGTTGAGTCACCTCATATTGATTCATGTTGACCTCATGCTTTTCCAAAAGATTTTGGATTTGAGTGTTGGTGGCTTTGACTGCTTCTTTGTCTCTAAAAATCGCAAGAATTTTACGCTCTTTTTGCAGTACTTGGATTCGAGTATCGTTGTGTAAATTCTGAGCTATACCTTTAAGGTCTTTCCACTCTTGTGAACCTTCTCCCAAACCCATTGTGTCGAGAATGCAAAATAGTGGTTTCCAAATATCTTTTCCCCGATGGTTGAGATTGAAATCATTAATGAGATTTGGATTACTGCGATAGTTATCAGCAATTTTCACGGAGTATTGAAGAGCCCAAAGATAGAGTTCATCTCGAAGACCCGCAAACTCCTTATCGGCAATATAATAGTCATAATCGGCTACAGTCATTCTGGCGGGCATTTCGTGTAGCTCAATGGGGAAGGTGCGATCCTCCGCAGTAGCCGCAAGAGAATCTTTCGCAATTCCTGCCATTGCATAGGGGCTATACACAGGTATTTTTTCTAAGTTCCATCTTCCCCCATGTGATCCTCCAACCATTAGAAGAGCAGTACCACGTTGCTTAAAACCAACATCTAAAATTCTCATTACGTTTTGATATTCATGCCCACCATTTAGGTTTGGACCCTTCCACCCTTCGATGGTGTCGTATTGACTTGTCCGTCCTTCTTCGGCGGAATTCCTAACAGCGGGACCGCTTGGTGAAAGCAGAGGTTCAGTTGCCTCATACGCAATGTGAGAATTGACATCAATGCTTTTGGTTTTACCCATACGCATTGCTGATGACCAAAGCCACAAATACCCGTAATAATTAAAAACTTGATAGCAATAAGTTCCGATAGCCCACATCGCCATAAACGTGTAGAGTCGCTCATCTTCGTAATACAGATATTTTTTGAATAGCTTTTTGATCTCATTCAGAGTTCCCTGAAAATCAACCAATTGTTCATTCGGATCGGAACGAAGAAAACGCTCAGCAGTCATCCAGTTGAATTTTGTTTCGTACGGAATCAACCTCCCTGATTTAAGGTAGTATTTGTCGAGGTTCTCTTGCATGTTTTCTACTGTTCTTTTGTTGGTAACAAAACGAGAATTGCTTCCATCACCACAAGCGAATCCAAAGAGTTTCTCCTTGGGATCGTAAAATTGCATTCGTCGAAGTGTAAGTGTGCGTTGCGGTTGGATTGTCTTTAAATCTTCAATAGCTTTATCAAGATCAGTTAGTTCAACTACTTCCTCTGATTGAGGCACAACATCAACAGCGGGTTTAGTATCAGTTTTAAATAACGTTCCTAAAAAACGCCTACCACGGCTACCACAACCACCACGAAATCCTTTGGGTATATCTAATATTCCAGTAAGTACACTCATCTTATTCCTCTCCTTTAACTTGTCTCTATTTAGATCAGAGACTGACAACCACCACGGCCATCAGCCCCCAACCTTGGAAACCCCTTTTTGGGGCTCCCCCTCTGTATGGTCTGACATTAAGCAGTTGCTATGACAATATTTCCTGAATTTTTTGAATTTATTTTTTGACGCTAAAAATGAGTATCTAAAGGACTTACAGGATTTTTTGAAGACCTTGAATTTTGAATCTAATATTTACAAGGATCAGCAAGAAACCCCGTGGTTACTGGGTTTTCAGAAGATATGAATTATTTTTGAGATAATTCTCTGAATATTATGTTCTTTAGGTATTAAAAATATTTATAAAATATTAATGCTAGAACGTCATTTGCCCTGTTTCGGGGCAAATCAATAGGTGTGGGTATTAGAGGTTATACAGGTCAAAAAAGTAATGATGACGGGGTTTATAGGCACCTGGCATCAAAGGGCATTTGGGGCTAGATACAACTATGTGTGCGAATCAATTATCTGAAGATATATGTCGAGAGTGCATTGATTTTGTGATCGGAACTAGCAGTAAGCCAGGGCTTCTCCCCCAAGTAGTTCTATGGCGTGGGTGATCCGATAAATTTTATCCGGCCCGGCCTTATAGAATGGTAGGCAAAGGAGCCTTCTGGATTTCTAACCAACAGATCAGGCGAACCTCCACCTTCTCGATCTTTGGATATCTCTCCGGCTCCTCAAAAGGTTCAAGCCCAGTCTCAACTACTGCATCAACTAATGCCTTTGCTTTCTCTTTTTCAGAGGGATATTCTTCTTTCCATATCTCTCGTAATTTATTTTCTTCCCTTCTGGGCCAAGGGCTTATCAAGATAGCTGATATCTGATCGAGCTTCTCCTGCTCGACATCCGCTGGAGGGTAGTCTAGAAGGAATTGGTCAACCTTTAGATTCAGTGGCCTCACCTTGGGCTGTAGGTTGCTGGGGTCCGTGTAAAAATTCCAACTATTCCAGATGCTCTCCTGAGCAAGCTTCCAAGCACGATAGGCCTGTTCTTCGGTTAAGCCAGAAAATACTCTCTTGGTTTCCTCCACGCATTCGATCAGTCGAAGGCAGGTGCCGAGTTCCTTGATCACATCCTCTTGAATTTTGGCCTCCACAGGAACGAAGCGCAGGTATGTCTCATCACCAATTTTCCCACAAAAGAAGTGTCCAGAGAGATTCCCCTTGACCATGCCTGAACCTGCTTTCCATGGGAGTTCGAGGATATCGTCTCTGCGTCCAGCGTTCAGGGCCTTGCGTAGTTCCTGACGGTATTCCTCGCCGGTCTGGGCCGAGGATTCAGTACTACCTTTCTTAAAAATATCCGTCTTCTCTCTTTCAATGCGCTCGATTTCTTCCCTAGTTTCAGAAAACGCCGACTGTTGTTGCAATGCTGACCCTTCGATGGGAGAGTCGGTAACACCAACCGAGGCAGCGGCCATGGCAAGCTTACTTCGTACGCGCTCCTCTAATTTTAGGAGGGCATCAAGTTCACGGTCCGGGAAATAGGTGCGTAGAAAAATACGCGAGTGATCACTCAATAGCCTGTCAATTCGCCCGTGCCTCTGCACCAAGCGCATCGGGTTCCACGGGAGGTCATAGTTGATGATGTGGCGACATTGCTGAAGGTTGACACCTTCTGCAAGTACATCAGTGGTGATCAAGAGATCGAAACGATCTCCTTCACCGTAGGTAATCGGGGCAGCTGTTTTTGGGGCAAAACCCCATGCCGCTTCAGAGGAATTGAGAAGCCCCTCTGCATCGGGAGAGCCACACGTTGTCGCAATACGATCTTGAAAGCACGCCAAGCGCTCGTCCTGCTTGACCTGCTTGTGCAACCAGTCACGAATCCACAACGCAGTATCTTTGTAATAGGAGAAAATCAGGACCTTCCTATTCTCTCGTTCCTCCTCGTCGCTGGCAGCGCCTTCCTGAGCTTCGACCACAATGCTTGCCAGTTGATCAGCCAGTGCACGTAGTTTGGGGTCTGCGTCCGGATGAACTGCTTCTGCCTCCTCGGCAAACTTGTTGAGTAGATCCAGATCATTCTCTACATCTGCTCGGAGTCGTTCGGCATCGTAAAGGTGCAGTGGCGATGTGTCTTCGCTCTCCTCGAGAAGTTCCTGAAACTCCTTCTCATCCGGATCCTCGGAATTTCCCCACTTCTTATAAAAGTCCTTGCGGATAACCTGTCCTTGCTCTATTGCCCTGAGCAGAGTTTGGGTATTTTCTTCCATTTTCCTGCAGGTTCTACCGAAGGCGTCAGCAGAAGATTCAAATCTCTTTAATAGACCGGAACGCAATAAACCTACCACCGTGAGTTCCTTCTTGGTGTCTTCATCAGGCTCCAACAGATAGTCTCCGATCCTATAGCGAGCCATGGTCAGAAGCGGTTCTCCTTCTTCAGGCATTAATGCATCGGCGAATTCCTTAAAGAAACCAGCTAGCACCTCTTTCAAGTCGTATCGCACCGTTTTTGTCACGGGCTTGGGGAAAGTAATGGGAACAAAAATCCCGTCCCCTAAGGAAATTTTGTCATCCTGATAGTGCTTCTTAATGAACTGCCGTGTGCGTTTGACTGTCGTAGCGTCCACGAGAGGGTAGAGTAAGTCCGGATCTAGGTCCCCCGGATCGATTTCATTGGCTTTATCGATTAGCCCCTTAATGGAAGGAATACCCTTCCTGATCAACTTTGAGTCCTGCTTTAGGAAGAAAGAAACCAGGTGGTAGAGGTCGTAAAGGCTATTGTTGACCGGTGTGGCGGTAAGTAACACTAGATCCCGCGAATACCCGCGCAGGAATTTTCGAAGTACGCCGGCCCGGGTTGGGGCATCCGGGTTGCGATAGTTGTGGGCCTCGTCGATGACCAGAAGCTGATACTCGTCGAGGGGCCTGTCTAAATGGTCTTTGTCGCCTCCCAACTGTCGATCTTTCGCTAGTTTCTGATAACTGATGGGCTCAACATCCCCTAGCTGATACTGACTGAGAAAGTCGTCCCAAGTGCCTTTCATTGCCGCCGGTCGAATCAGTAGAATCCGTTGCCGTCGATCTCGGTAGTCTTCCATTAAGCCGCCCGCTATGAAGGTTTTTCCCAGGCCCACCCCATCCGCCACAATAACTCCGCCAAATTCATCCAAGATGCGCCGGGCACGCCAAATACCGTGCTTCTGGAACCGGGTCAGTGTGAGGGTAGTAGTTCCCGACTTCTCCTGTTCTTCCTCCTGTTCTTCCTCCACCTCAGCACCGTAGAGTTCCCAAAGTACCCGCAGGTATATCAGCCATGGCGGAAACTCCTGGAAGAGCGTCTCGTACAGTTCGGCCAAATTAAAGGGGACCGCCTCCTCCCATACCTCGTCATACCACCGTTCGACTTTTTCCAGCAGTGGTTTTTCGTAGTGACCAAGGTTGAGTTCTAAGTTGTTTGCCATACCAGCTGCCGTCAGGTTTGAGGACCCGGCCAGTACGCCACGATTGTCTCCCCGCAGCAGCCAAGCCTTGGCATGAAAGAAACGGTTCTCATAACGGCGCACCTCCACCTGCTCTGAGCGAAAGAATTCAAGCAGGCGCTTAAGTTGCCCCAAACTATCGGGATGGAAGTCAAAGTTCTGATTTCGTTCGGTCTTGAGAGCCTTTGCATGTCTGGTTAGTTTTTCCTTAACCAATTGTCGGGTCCGTTCGGGCTCCTTGGGATCATCGGGTTGCCGCGGCCTCATTTCCGTGCTGGCTTGTGGCTCTGCGCCAATAAGAAGACGTACTTTCCCAATTTTCTGGGTCTCCTCGGCCACCCGTAACCAGCCGGCCGCATTGAAGTACCCGGTGGCAATACATAATTCTTCGGGTGACTTTCCTGCCAAACGCAGCGTCTCGAGGTGCGTCCGGATTGATTTGGCGAAGGTGTTCCCGTCGCGGTTATCGATAAAGTCCGGTTTACTCATTTTTTAGACTCCCACTTGGCGAAGTGTTCCAGTGTAGCATCAAGGCGGGCCTGGTAATCCCACCCTACATGGAAGGTCTCGAAGATGTGGGTGAGGTGATCCCGGGTGAGACCGTAGAGGTGCGCGACCACGGCATCGAGTTCATGAATCATGTCCTGCTTTTCGTTATTATCGAGGGGCCCGCATTCTACGCCCACCTCCCTGGCCCAATCGGCGAAGCGTTCATCGGGACAGGCGAGACGACCGGCGAGTTCAATGATTCGTTGACGGAAAGAATTGTCCGGGCCAGGACGGGGAATGGGAAAAGGGTTGATAACATGAACTTTTAGGTGAATCTCAACAAACCGCCGTGCATACCAATCCAGAGAAAGCGAGGACAAAACACCGAGTAAATACGCTTCATCCCGCCTTTCTCCGCGGGGGAACAAGAAGACGGGAGAGGTTTCTACACAAATCGACTGTCCAGGAATCAGTGCGCATCGGACCGTTCTTGAATCCGTCGCTCGTGCAATATCTCGAAAGGCAATTCGAGGATTCAAGCATGGAAGAGTATTGACGTCGCTGATCCACTTTGCGGAGCATTTGCTAAAGACAGAACTTTTGGTGCGGCTCCCTTTGACGCGCTTAGCTTGATAATGGTCCATTGCCACCTGTGGGTCTATCCAAGCATATTCTGGACCCAAAAAGGGATTCCACAGGTCAAACGAACGACCAGCCATAATTGGCCAATACCCCTCTGGTGGACTTTCTATAAAGAGCATCTTGTCCTTCATGTAAGTCTCAAACTCTCGGTATGGCCGGGCTCTCCATTGGTTTTCAATGTTCAAGTCCAACCTCGGAGCTTTGCGCAATTGAATGAATATCTCGAACGATTTACGGGTTGGAAGCAGGGGTAGTAAAGCAGAATCATTCCATGCCAGTGCTTCACTACCCGTAAAGGTAGCAACATCTTTTTCTGTTCTAGCGTCGTAAGCAGTGCGGTTGTTGTAAGGGCCACTCAGTTTAAGTCGAGAATTTAGTGAACTGCTTCGCTGGATGCCTACTAACGCAACCGTGTATCGCGGTTCCATATCAAATATCCAACGCGCTGTGTTGGTTAATACCGTTGCATCTATGAGATTTGCCTCTCTAAAAAGTCTCCAGCGAAACTCCTCTGATCCCTTCGCAGCCAGAGCTGACCTGGGCAGTACCACGCCAATACACCCGCCTTCTTCCGCAACCAGGAACCAGAACCTCCAGCAAAATGCCTTGTAAAGATCGGGGTCGCCAGTGCCCATGCCTGGAAACGGGCCGCGCAACAAGGCTGCACGAAGGCTCGTTGTGACCCTCACCTCATCATCCAATGCCCGCTGGAGATCTGGCCGGGAACTTCGCAGATCTTCGTATAGCTTCTCACGTTCTCGTTGAGAGAGTCCGCGAAGACCCGGAAAGTGGCGCGCCCAAAAACCGTGTGTTTCAACCCGCGCCTTCTCCCATGGCGGATTGCCTAGGATAACGTCGAACCCTGCGCGTTCTCTTAGAAAGACCTCCGGAAAAGCAATCGGAAAGTGCAATGGTTTCATTCCTTTTAAAACACTTCGTGCATGGTCGTGATCTGGGCTATCGACAACTGATTGCTTTTGACTCTCCCAGTCCGCAAGGATGATCGGGAACTCCTCCCCTTCAATGCGTGATGCCGTGAGGATGTCGCAAAGGGCGTGAGTGGGTGCGATGGCCGCATCGGCCTCTTGCCAAGCTTTTCGGGCTTGCTGTAACTCCGTCTTGGTTGCATCAGAAATCTTGCCCATCCGGGCGAGTGCTTCCGAGGCGTCACCCAGGAACACATCGGAGTCCATCTGGAAAAGCGGCATGCTGCTGTCCCTAAAAACTTCGTGAAATTCATCCAACTGACCAATGCCCACAAGCGAATTCCCGTGCACGAGGTTTCGGTCAAGCAGCGACAACGGTAGGCCCGGAACAAAGGTATGAATCCAGGCTGCCAAACGTGCCAGTTGGACGGCGACTTCATTAATATCCACACCGTAAATGCAGCGGCGAGCAATGAGACGGCGGAGTAATGCATTATCTTCGAGATCGGGGTAGGAGTCGGCTGCATCACCGAGAGCATCCACAGAGGCTTTGCGGAGGCTATTCAATTCCAGGATTACATGGTTTAGCGGGTCCCCTTGTTCGGCTCGTTTTTTTAAATAGCCGGAGAAACGAGCTTCCATTCGATCGATAGCCGCTATCAGAAAATGTCCGGAGCCCATTGCGATGTCCGCCACGCGAAAATCGAAAAAGGACTCCGCAGCCTCGAGGGCTTCCAGTTTATCGAGCCTCGTGAAGTGGCTATCGAGAGCCGGTTCCAGGGAACGGTCGAGTAGATGCTCAACCGCGAACGATTGGGTGTAGTACGAGCCGGTGGACTTACGGGCACCGGAGGCGTTGTGGAGATAAATTGTACCCTTAGAAACAATCGGTTTTTCATTCTCCCTGCACGGCCGATAAGCATCCTTGTTCTTACCCCTTGTTTCGACCGTCAGATCGGTCTCTGCAACCGAGAGTTCTGATTCCAGCAAACCCTCATAGATGGTCCCGAACTCACGCACGCTCAGGGAGCGGAAGTCGACAGGTCCGATCACTCCTTCGGAGGTGGGAACGAGCAACAGTTGTTGAAGGGCTGGACCTAAAATGCGATTGGGTAGACTAACCGCAGAGAGGGCAACACCAATTTTTGACTCAGTGGGGTCGCTAGAGAAGAGACCTCCGTTGTAGGCGGGAACACCCCATTCCTTGTTCCCCTTTTCCACAGCCTTGAAAATGCTCTGGACTTCCTGCCACCAAGAATCGCTCTCGTCAAACTGGTCGATGTCTTGAAGTTCCCTGGCTTTTGCCTTGAGGGAACGCTTTTGATACAGGCCGTTAAAGCGATATGGGAGTAAGTCCTTATCTTCCCCGTAAGCAATGAAGAGCAAACGAAAAAGAATGTGCATGGCCATCTGGTACGTCTCCGCCAATTCATGCGCAGATGGTTTCTTGAGGTTACGCGCTTCAACGAGGCCCTTGGCTAGCAGTGGGATGACCTCATCGTAGATGCGTTCGCGTAATTGGTCCGCCAAGTCGCCTGAGAAAATTTTAGAATCTTCTAGGATAGACTCAAGGGTCCCGCCTGGAGATAGAGCTTCTGCAGAGAACAGAAGCCAGAGATAAGCCGCTTGATCATCCGAAATGAGACCTGTATGGCACTCGATAAAAGTTTCGGACCGGCCACGGCGCCCGACACCGACACCCATTTTTGTTGGGTAGAGACGAATCTTTCGGCCATGAATGAGAATAACCCAGTCGAGATTCTCCTCATCAGCGAGGACCAAGGCATAGGAGACCGGAGAGAGATTACCCGGAATACGTTCGGACCCTGACTCGGGTGTTTCCTGTTCTTCAAGCAGGATACCAAGGGCGCTTTTATGGGTTTCAGATCTTAGAACCTTGACGACGTTATCCAACGGCTCGATGGCAAAGCCAAGAGATAACAGCAACTCATCGCCGGTATCGTTCAGGACAGCGCAAGCTTTGTCGCGAGCCCGGTTCCATTCGGAGCGCTTGGGAACTCCACTCGCCAGCTCGTGGAAGGCCAACAAGCCTTCGTTGCGAAGCCCTGGAAATGCCCCTTCTTCCAAAGTTCCAAGATTATCGCGCAGAACCCGAAGCACTGCCGTACGTGTAGTTTTCTCCAGGGCTTCTTGGCAAATCCGCTCGACTTGGCCTGGATCGAGATTCGGGTAAACGGTGGGGTCTTCTCCAGAAGGACCACAGACATGGGCTTTGCCGTCGTGCAGGACAATAACGAGAAGAGGAACACCGCGTCTATTCTGCCGAACTTTCCAGGCGGACCTCAACTGAGTCAGATTTGGTATCTGGTTATGCTCGGAGCAAAGAACCTCCAGCTGCAACCGCTCTCCTTGTCCGTAAGCGATACCCAGCAACTGAAATGGCCAATTAGGAATAGACACTTCTTCGAGTGTAATATCCAGCTCCATTCCCCCTTCTATCTGGTCAGGCTATTACTCTGGTCGACCATTGCTTTATTCCTGCCTATCCTATTGCACCAATATACACCTCGTCCATGTAATCCAGCAGCTCAAAAAAGAGGTATCCCCCTTGTGCCCGTCTTGTGCCCACTCTTAATAGCAATTCCCATTAATTGCCATTAAGAAAAAATAGTACGTTAATCCCCTACCCCATTGGAAAGACAATCAACTGAGTGCTACCACTTTTGCTACCGGTTTGCGGTCACACATAGCCAACAACGACTAACAACAACTCAACATAATGTAACTAATGGACAACTGGAAAATATAGACAGGAATAGCTTTATGCTCTGAAAGCCTTGAGGGACAAGGCCAAGGGCGTTTAGCCCCTGACCTGAATCGCACTCAGGAGGTCGAGGGTTCGAGTCCCTTCGTCTCCACCAATACTTTCAACAAGTTAGAGAGATTGGTGTTTTACTGAATTGCCTTGTGCCACCACTAGTGCCCACAGTATTTGTCTATGATGCCGATGGGTTTCATGGCCTTATACCACTCCCCCCTTTCCAGAACTCCTTCCAGAACTCCAAAAAGTCTTTCCTGTCTTCCTCACTAAGTTTCACATAGCGACAGACTCTTTTCAGTATGCCTTCATAAACAGAGTCAGGAGGAGGATAAATCCAATTTTTAGCGGGTTCCGTCTTACTACCTGATAATCCTTCTCCCATTGGTTCTTTGTATCCAATAGAATTTATTGTTTTAAAACGCAACGGGTCACAATCCCCTTGCCAGTATCTTTCAGTAGACATCCACCCATCTTTATTGGGTTTAGGGTAGTCTGTTAGATACCAATAATAAACATACCCTCTACGTTCTTTGATTCTCTCAAAATCTACATAGTAAGTGTTTTCATCTTCACCTTCCGTCACTCCTGTCCACTCACCAAAACAAACAGGTGCGGATAGGATTACTAGAATAAGTGTGAGGATTAGTTGTTTCATTTTTTATTCTTTTCTTCTTTGAGAATCTCAAACCAGCGTTGCCTCTTTTCCTCACTAAGTTTCACATAGTCACAGACGGTTTTTAGTTCGATTTTTCCAACTCTCCATTCTCCCAAACACCTTCCATTATTCTGCCATCGGCATAGGTAAAGGTGCCCTGTCCATTCCTCTTCCCACCCCTATACTCACCTACGTATTGGGATCCATCGGGAAAGGTAAAGGTGCCCTGTCCGTTCCTCTTATCATCCCTATACTCACCTACGTGTTTTGCTCCACTGGCAAAGGTAGCGGTGCCCTGTCCATGCCTCTTATCATCCCTCCACTCACCTACGTATTTTTCTCCATCGGGAAAGGTAAAGGTGCCCTGTCCATTATATTTTCCACCCCTATACTCACCTACGTATTTTACTCCATCGGCAAAGGTAGCGGTGCCCTGTCCATTCCTCTTATCATCCCTATACTCACCTACGTGTTTTGCTCCACTGGGAAAGGTAGTGGTGCCCTGTCCATTCCTCTTCCCACCCCTATATTCACCTACGTATTTTTCTCCATCGGCAAAGGTATTGGTGCCCTGTCCATTATATTTTCCATCCCTCCACTCACCTACGTATTGGGATCCATCGGCATAGGTATAGGTGCCCTGTCCATTATATTTTCCACCACTATACTCACCTACGTATTTTGCTCCATCGGCAAAAGTATTGGAATTCCCTATTAGAACCGCAATTGCTATCAAAATAGATATAGTCAGCGGTTTTATAAAATATCTTGTAGTTGTAGACATAACCTTCATTTGACCTCCAAACAAGTAGACAGGAAATTAACATCCTACCTCATTGGAAAGACAATCCATGAATGCCACCACTTTGCGATGACACATAGCCAACATTAACTAACGTTAATGCAAACAATGTAATTAATGGACAACTGGAAAATATAGATAGAAATGGCTTTATGCTCTAAAAGCCTTGAGGGACAAGGCCAAGGGTGTTTAGCCCCTGACCTGAATGGCATTCAGGGGGTCGAGGGTTCGAATCCGCTTACCTCCACCATTATTTGATTTTTGATAATCCAAGCCGCCTTTCAATATAGTCAATTATTAATGGTGCAACATTTATATTATTTATTGTTTCAATGCCTTGAAGACCAGGGGAGCTATTTACTTCTAAAACTTTAGGACCTTCTGTTGACCGCAAAATATCCACTCCTGCAATATTTAACCCCATAGCTTTAGCTGCTTTTTTTGCAATTTTTCTCTCCTCTTTAGTTATTTTAACTTTACTTGCTTTTCCGCCTGAATGAAGATTTGAACGGAAGTCATCATCAGATGCAGAACGCATCATACTTGCCACAACCTTACCACTTATAACAAACAATCTTATATCTGATCCATTTACACCTTTTAAAAAGTCTTGAACTATAAATGGAGCATTAAGTTTCTGAAATGCACTTATTACACTTGAGGCTGCTTTTTTTGTTTCGGCTAGAATAACCCCTTTTCCTTGTGAGCTTTCAAGTAACTTAACAACTAGTGAGCCACCACTTGTTAAATCTATAATATTTTGTGTATCACGAGGAGAATTTGCAAAAGCTGTATCAGGCATGGATATTCTATTAAATGCTAGAGCTTGATGTGCAGCTAACTTATCTCTTGAGGTGCCAATTGATGCTGAAGAGTTTAAGCAAAATGTTCCCATTGCTTCAAATTGTCTTACAACTGCCATTCCATATTTAGTTATAGAGGGCCCAATTCTTGGAATAATGACATCATAATGAGGTAAAACTGCTCCATCATAATGAACCTCAGGATTATCCGATTCAATATTCAAATAACATCTTTTTGTATTTAAAATTTCACAATAATGTCCATTTTCTTCAGCTGCCTTAATAATTTTTAAATTTGAATAATTATTGGGTTCCAGACTCAATATTCCAATTCTTAGGGCTCTTCTATAGCTATAGTTTTTAACTTTTTTATACAAGTCATAATTTAAAGTAGTTTGTAAAAATGTTTTATCTACTGAAATCTTAAAGCCATCAAGAGCACTCCTGCCTATGATCATTTTATATTTCATATTCTCTCTATTAGTTAAGGTAATAGGGATTTTTTTCTTTACAGCCCCAATTATTATTTCTGTTTCTATAACATATCTAAGTTCTGCAATTCCATTTGAAGAAGTTATATTTTTTTGATCTATTACCTTTGCAGAACAAAAGATTGAAAACCTTTCATCTGTATCAATTGGGTTAATTCCAAACCTAACCATTAGATTGTCTTCTTTTCCAAAAGTTTGAATATTGAATGCATGAAGAGCTGATATATCAGCACCAGTATCTGTTTTTCCAACCAATGCTGGAAGATTTAGTTCTGGTAAACTAACCCATTCTTCCCAGCCTACAAAATTACTTTTCATCATAAATGGTTACTTTCCACATAGTCACAGACTGTTTTTAGGATTAGTTCTCCAGCGGAGTTAGGATGAACATAAGTCCAATTTTTCTCGGGTTTCTTTCCACTAGCACTTATGTCTCCCTTTGCCATTGGTTGTTTGTAAGCATCCCAACTTAACTGTTTATAACGAAAAAGATTACAATCCACTTGGTTGTACGTTGTAAAAGACAACCTATCCTCTAGAGGTGGTTTAGCGAAGTCCGATAGCTCCCAATAATAAACATACCCATCATAATCAACTGCGATTCCCTCAAAATCCACATAGGAAAGGTCTCCACCAATCTTTTCAACAAGTTAGAGAGATTGGTGTTTTACTGAATTGCCTTGTGCCACCACTAGTGCCATCGATTGAGGGGCATTTGGGACTAGGTTAACATTAACAATCCTCGGGGAGTATCGATGTAGGCCTTAAGACTTTCTTGGGAACCTCGGCTCAAGCTCACCTGGAGACCCATATCTTTGAGAATCGGTCCGATCAAATTGGGATTAGGGTGCTGAAGAACCAAAGTTTTCAAACGACATCCCTGGGGTGAATTTTCGGAAGGATGCACCGAGTCGGGGTGCCACTGAATCACAAAAGGCACCAAATCGCTAGGTGCACTGGCAATCGACACCGTTTGCCATTTCAGCACACTACCATTGGGCTTCTCTCGGGAACCAGCTGCAGGACCCTGGACAGAATAACCGACAACCCGCAGACGCTCCGCTTCGATCTCTATCTTTTGACTAGAGACCGCCCAACCGATCAGTTGGGGTGTTCTTAGAGCCTTCAGCTCCAGAGAACGATCGTTCGGCTCTTGCTCAGGATCGGGTGCCAAAATCTCTAGATAGTGTTTCTCTCCCAGTGAGATGAGGGCATTGCAAGTACTGCCCCCCGGGTGTCGTCCGCCCCAGATCGGGCGCACTCCGGTCTGATCCTCAACCGCGCGGATGCCCTCTTGAAGATCGGAAACGCCTAAAATCAGGTGATCGACCTGAGTTACAGAAATATTCTCAACTGGGAAACCACCTGTAGAATAAGCCCTCGAAAACGGCTGGAAAAATGAGCAAAATACTGCAGAAGTTCCCAGACGAACAAACCCGCGGCGAGTAATAACAATTTTCCAATCATGCTCGCAGTATTTGTCTATGATCCCTAGGGGTTTCATTCTTTATTCTTTTCTTTGAGCAACAGCACTAATGTGGATAGATCCCTTGCCTAACGCGTTGCCTCTGTTCCTCACTAAGTTTCACATAGTCACAGACATTATTCAGTTCTAATTCTCCACCGGATTCAGGACTAGGATAAGTCCAATCTTCATCGGGTTCGGAAAATGTCTCAAGCATATCTCCCTCTCCCATTGGTTCACTGTAAAAAGAGACATTTGAACTTTTATAACGAAACTCATCGCAATCCCCTTGCCTGTACGCTTTAACAGACATACTCCCTTCCAATGGTTCAACTAAGTCTATTAGATGCCACCAATAAACATATCCACCCTCTTGTTTGATTCTCTCAAAATCTATATAGATAATGTCTCCATTCGTATTTTCCGCCAATTTTTCCCACTCACCCATCTCCCATAGCTTATTTGTCTGCACAGTCTGTCTACCTTCGTCTGTTACGGTTGAGGAACATCCTGTAAGGAGCAATAAAATAGGCAGAATGAGTAATATGGGTTTCATTCTTTATTTCTCTCCTCCACTTCCTGCAACCATCCTCGCTTCAGCTTGTCCTTTGACACACCAGACATATAAGGCTTGATATCGACTACAGGAGTCCCGTCCAGCATGTCGATACCACAAACGAATAATTGATTTATTTCACGCCGCATCAATTCCACAACTGTTAGACCTAATGGATTGGGTCGCCGTGGGGAACGGGTGGCGAAAACACCATGAGAACGGTCGTCACAGGGTGGTGTACCCACTAAATTGTAATCTTGGGCCTGATGAAAAATCCACAAAATGAACAAGTGCGAAAAACCATCTATATCTTTAAGTCCGTCTTCAAATTGAGGCAATACTTCCACAATACCCTCGGCAACATGCTTAGCTCCTAAACCTTTTGGAATATCGGCTTTTCGAGTATGAGGACTTCGCACATATCCTATTATTTTTATTTCTAAATTTTCCTTCATCGACTCCCCAAAAACTTTTCCCATAAGGACTTGTGCTGTATAGAATAGCTAAGGAAAGATTCCCAATGCCCGATAGGAAGTACAAATCTTCTGAATAGCCGTGATATAGGCGGCACAGCGCAAACTGGAAACCTTTTTTCTTCGTTTGAAGGTTGACCTGATTTCCTCGTAGGCGTTGACCATAGTTTCTTCCAGTCCAGAGTTGACCAAGTCCTCTTCGTCTGCGCCATGAATAAGCATCTCCCGATCCTTTTGAGGTATCGCTCTTCCTCGAGCACTTTCCAGGTAATTAACCAAACGGTCTCCTCTAACTGACTCCAGCTGGCGTTCCATCCGGCCGTATCGAATGTGAGCTAGGTTCTTGCTCCATTCAAAGTAGGAGACTGTGACTCCTCCCGAATTAAGGAAGATATCAGGAATAATGTAAACGCCTCGACGAAGGAGCTTCTTTTCTGCTGCCGGAGTAACCGGACCATTGGCCGCTTCGGCAACTATCTTGGCCCTTACCCGGTCCACATTTGCCAAAGTGATCTGATTCTCTAGAGCAGCTGGAATCAAAATATCACACTTTATTGTCAGAGCCGCTTGCGGATCGAGCAGAGTTTTTGATCCGGGAAAACCGAGGATGGTGCCATGGGACTTTCGATATTTGGCGAGTTTGACAATGTTGAACCCGTCGGGATTATGGATCGTACCATCATGCTCACCTATGGCAACAATTTTACAACCCTCCTCCCAGAGAAAACGGGAGCAGTGAAAACCGACATTGCCAAAACCTTGAATAGAAACTGTTTTGCCGGCCAACCCTGGATCGAGTCCCAGTGCTTGAATATCTTTAGTGTGTCGGAAAGCTTGGCGGATTCCAAAATGAACACCGCGCCCGGTAGCCTCCTTACGTCCCCGAATACCCCCTTGGCTCACTGGCTTTCCAGTTACACAGGCCAGATTATCAATTCCTCCGGGGAAAAAGGTATCGTAGGTATCGAAGATCCAAGCCATTTCTCTCTCTCCCGTTCCCATGTCGGGAGCAGGAACATTGACCCCGGGACCCAAGAAATTTTTGCTAATGAGTTCGGATGTATAGCGCCGTGTAATTCTTTGTAAATCAGCTTCCTTGTATTGGCGTACATCGATTACCACCCCTCCTTTGGATCCGCCGAAAGGCACATCCACTATGGCACATTTGTAGGTCATCAGAGCGGCTAGTGCAACGACCTCGTCTTGAGTCACATGAGGGTTAAAGCGAATTCCTCCCTTAAGAGGCTTGCGGTGGTGAGAGTGTTCCGCTCGCCAACCAGAGAAGTAGGAAATGCCGTTGCCAAACTTCACTGGAAAGTTGACTTGAAGAATGCTGTCGCACTGTTTGATTTGCTCCAGTAGGCCTCGCGGCTCTTTCAATAAAGCGGCCGCCTCTTCAAACTGAGCGTCGACAACATGCCTAAGATTTAGGTCCTCTTTGTTTCGGGAGTTTCTTGCCATTTTTAAAAGGAATTCCCTTTGGGTTGAAACGCAACGGCAGTAATTCTAGGTGAGTCGCGATAACCGAACCAGATAGTACCTTCCGAGTCAATTTCTATCTTAGGAACACCCGGAAGTCCTCCAGTTTGAGGTAAAGGATAATAGGTAAATTTTTTAGATTTTTGATCGAACTTGACCAGAGAATCATAAGTAGATTCAGTTATCCACACATTGTCATTGGCATCGGTCCAAGCATCATATCCCTGTGAGTACTTCAGAGGATACTTGTACTCTTTCCACTTTCCACTTTTGGGATCAAAAACACCCAGAGCTTGCCCAAAAAAGTAAGCAACCCAAATTTTACCCTGAGAATCAACACTTAATCGGCGAGGACCGGAAGGTTGAGTAGGAGTTAAATATTCGGTGAGTTTTTGGGTTTGAGGATCGAAGCTTCCAATCCTGTGTTGGGCAATTGCCGACCACCATATTCTATCCTTTTGATCGGCAATCATGCCATAAGGGAAGGAATCTGCAGTTGGAATGTCCCACTGGGTAATTTGACGGGTTTCGGCATCTAATTTTCCAATCTTGTTGCCACGAGCAAGGTTGTACCAAATATTATCTTGAGAATCGACAACTACTTGAAGCATTGCGCCAGAAGTAGGAAATTTATGGGACGTAAATTTTTCAGTTTTAGGATTAAATTCCCCTAAATGTCCTCCCAACATTTCTGACCAATACACATGGCCCTGGGTATCAATTGTAAGACCATGCAGACCAGCTTGAGGCGTGGGAGTAGGATAATCCTTAAGCCGTTTTTCAAAATCTGGTTCCCTCGGATTTAATTGAAAAATGGAATTTGCACCTGTATCAGTAAACCAAACTGTACCATCCAGAGATGGATAAGGATCATGTAGACGTCGTTTCCCCTCTTTCGGTGGGACTAGATCGTATTCAATATAGATGGCCTTGGAAATTGTTTCTTCGTCGACCTGAAAATTGTCGAGTTTTAATTCTCGATGTGCAGAAGTGGGTCCAAAATTCTTGGACAGATAGGAAACTACTATAGATTTTGTATGTTCGGAAAGGTGAGGAATATTTCCCCCTGGAGTACTCATGCGATCAGTATGATATTGCCACACCTCCTCAGGCCAGGCTTGTCGGTGAAATATAAATCGACCGTGACAACTCATACAGGCCGATTCCAGTACATCACGTCCTGGTCCCGGAGGATAAAGCTGGTCATAATCTACCATTTCGACATCACTCCTATCTGGACTTAGCCAAGGAGCCTGGGAAGGAGGAACGGCTATAGCTATCAATTCCAAGTCCAGAGTCTGATTTTGGCCAGTCTCCAACTCCACCCTGTGGGTGGGAGACTGAAATCCTTTCTGAACCACTCGAACTTCATAGCTTCCCGGAAGCAGGTTAGGGATTTGGTATTTTCCTGAACGAGTGAAGACTGTGTATGTAATCCTGCGAGTAATATCTCGTGCTTTTACTTGAAATCCAGATACTGTTTCTTTATCGACATTGAGAATTCCCGAAATCATACTTAATTCACCTTTTAAAATTTTAGAAGTACAGGATGAAAAAGTAATTCCTGAAAGCAAAAGAGCAGTACAAACTAATAGATTAAAATTCATTAATGCATCTCCTTTGCCATCATTCTATAAAGTGTAAGTAGCTACCAACACTACTTTGTAGAAAAAATCTTAAGACTGCTATTTTATTGCTCCTTGGATAATTCAGAAAATACAATCTTTGTTAACTACTGGAGAATTGGTAGAGACAATGGGAACATTTAGGCATTCTTTTTTCTAACTCTTTTGTTTCTGCAACCATTTCCATGTAAATGGGAATAAGAAATAAAAGTGTCATAAACCAAGAAGAGTAGATAGCTAAATCATATCCTAATTCCTCAAACAACATTTTCCAGAAAAGTCCTGCAAGTGATCCGCTAATCCAGAGAAGAATCACCTGGGTTTTTTTTGCATTTTTTATTTTTTGAGCCGTACGATTTTTACTCCTAAGCCCTAAAACAAGCAGAGTAACAGGGAAGATTAATAGCAGACCTATCCAAGGCACTATTTCCATGTTTGAATGTTATCACTTGGAGGTCTTTGGAACTAATAGTGAGTTTATTGGGTTGAGATAATGGGAAAAGAAACAAACATTTAATCAGGAGAAGCAAGAATGGCGTTTTATCTCATACGAGCCAAACTCAGGACAGATAAAAAAGATGAGCTTTATTCCCGTCTTCAAAAGAAAGAGTTTGTAGAGTTGCGTCCTTTTGGCATTGCTCTAACCTTAGGGTTAGAGAACGCACTCTCCGATCCGAAAACAGGGGAAATCTTGTGGGAAGAGGAAGATTACTGTTCACCACCCCTAGCAGAAGAACGGGCTGCGGTCTTGGACCACTATTTTAAAGAACTCCACTGGGAATCTGTTAACAAAGGAGAAGGATGGGCTCAAATCGAACACTTTCCTCTGTTGTGGAAAGAAAAGACTAATATCTAATACTGTGACAACAACATTAACTCACACCTTGTAATAATTACCATCGATTCCTATCGCGTTAAATTTTGCGACGTGATTTAGCTGAATCCTGAAGAGATATTAGGTCTTGAGGAAAGGGTTCAAAGCCCAAGTATTTACTAAGAACAACTTTAGATCGAATAGATTTTTTTCATAAGGACATAGTTCAAAGAGGCTTAACACACTGGTACTGAACTTTAAGTGAATAGATCTTTGGACTTTCACTGACAGAAGAAACAGTCAATACACCAGTTTTTCTGTTTAGAAGATTGTCTGTAAAAACCCCCTGATCGCCATCTAAACTGTGGTTAATCCACAAAACATATTTCTTATTAAAAACCACCACTTCATCAGGTTGCCGCGTTTCCCCACTAGTTGGCAACACCATAGTTACTGTCTTACGATCAACATCCAGAATTAATGCATAACGTACGGCTAATCCCTTTACAAGTGGAACATCTAATTTCGAATTTTTAATCACTGTACAGTTCAACTTCACCGAATCATTAAGATTTTGACCCTGCTGAAATTTTGTGAGAAGTAACAATAAAATGGTTAGTGCTAGTACTAGTGATTTCAGGGACTAATACCTCCCCACTCTTTTGCATAGTTCAAATAGTAGCCCTGTGTTATAGCTTCCTGCCATAGTTTCGCTGCTGCCGGAAAGGGGCCCATAGGCAGATCTGGCTCGGCTCGAGAGTAACCGTGAATCCCAGCTTCGAATTCAACCAACCTAACTTTAGGTCGGGGAGCCATAGAAGCAAGCATGGGAAGAGTAATTTTTCTATAATTGTGAGGGGTGTGATCGGCACTCGCCAGAACAATACCAAAAATCACAGGAGGCACTGGTTTGACATTTAGGCCTCTAAGTTCACGTGAATAACCTATATATTGGTTAACCAAAGATTGAGTTTCTTCCGAACTCAACTTCAACCGTTTGGCAGTAGCTTGTGCCGCCTCTGTCAAGCTCTGAATACTACCAAAACTGACCGGACCTTCCCCTTTGAAATTTGGTAAATGCTTAGTTCTCTCCCAGCTTTCGTGAACCTCCTCCATTAGCATAGGCATACGCATTAATGCTTCTGGGCCCTCTCCCATTAGTGCTTCTGGACCCATGTAGCGAGCTTTGTCGCGCCAGGTACGAATCACTAGAGAATTAAAGGGCATGTCTCCGTAGGTTTTACCTGTAGGATCTCCAGAAGGTCGTGCTTGAACACGACCAATATATCCAAAAGGAGTCGTTTCCATACCCAAAACTCCCACAATATTTGGAACCCGCTGGGTAAACATGAAACAAAAAGGCCCCCCAGTGGAGTGTCCATGAATGTATATGGAGTATTCCTCCGTTGGGAAATGGCGAGCCATTAAATTTTTTCCAGCTTCTTCAAAGGCCACTGGCCAACCCGCCATACGATAATAAAACTCAGTTCCCGGTTTAGCTTTAGCCAACAGTAAAGTTCCATATTTAGGCCGCAAGGAGATTTCTTTTACAAGGTCATATTGATCCCGGGTAATTGGTTTGTCTTTGTGCCAAATAGGTGTGCGCACCGAGCCGTCTGGCTTAATAGTATCACCAGGCCAATTCCGATCGGCACTCATGAAATATAGCCGACCCGGATAGGTCATACTAACAACCTTAAAACCGAATTTAGCTGATAAAAAACGAGCCTCCTTATCCTTGGATCGATGATCTCCCGACCCCCCGTGAATCAGAAATAAGCCGATCTTTCTTCCGGATGGATCGGTGGGGATATTAGAAATATCCTGAGGTTGGTAAACCATAGCCCCCATATCCCAATCCATCTCTACTGCTCGAATTCGATACAAATCTTCCTGTGCACTAATTGGAAGGTCAGGCATCGCCAACACCTGCTGCGAGACTTCAATGATTTCCTGACGAGAAATTTTGGCGGGTGGATACCATTCACCCTGCAAACCCTGCATGCTAATAATCAAAGCTATTAATGGAAGGCTACCTCTAATCATGTAATCTCTAATCATAATGCTCCACCTCACTTAATTTCTCATATATATCCCAGTCCTTAATGAATCTTTTATTTTGTGTTTTTAATCGATGGATAGAAGTGTTCATACTTTCCTTGCACTACTTGGTCAATAACTTTCTTTGCATACTTCCATGGATTGGCAGCATAGTCTCCATATCGTCCTGAAGTGTTAATACCCGGAACTTCAGGAACCCAATCTCTATGCAAGACCTCATCTGGATCACCATAACGTGAAGCCAGCGCCCTAACTTCCGAATTATCTAGACTGCTCATGTGCCCTTTGTCCACCAAAGATATCCAGCGCCCAGCTCCCCTCAGATGCACTCTATATGTACTAAAATACGTATGAGTATGAAAATTATGATCCATGGGTAAATTATGTTTGGTTGTAAATTCTCGCCATCTTCGAGACTCCTTGGGAGCCTCTGGGTCATGCCAGACACGAATTCCTAAACCCCAATGAATTACACCGGCAGCCATCCGCTCGGGTCCTATGCTAAAACCCGGCTCCATTAAAATCTTGGGGTTGCGAAAATACTTGGGATGGCTTCCTAGGGCAACTTCGTAAACATACCAAAAACCAGGAGTTTGGTGGTATGGATAGGTCATCTCATTAATTCCAGGATACTGCAAAAATTCACGCAGTAACTCTCCATAAACTCCTCCTCCTAAAACCTCCGTAATAAAACCATTTTCCAACAACACTTCCCAACGAGGATAAAATCCCCCATGCCCTTTAGTACCTGCAATGGTTCCATTAAGTCGAACGATAGGTTCACGAGACAGCCACTCCCTTTGAAAAGCAGGATAATCTACTACAGAGTAGCCAAAACGACCGGTTGCCTGATTTGGAAATAGATATAAGTGTCCCCTCTGATAGGCTCCGCGTGCCCACTTTTCTGACTGCTCCTGACTGATATCAGCCCATACATCCGTCCCTTCTGGATCAGTTACCTCAACACGATCTACATAAGCCAACGACTCCAGTGTAAGTTCTTCGGTTAACTGCCAAACATCAGCTGGGTAAGAACCGACTTGGCTCATAGCCTCCCAACGATTATCAGCTGTGAACACTCCCCCAAATTTTTCATCATACGGATAGAGAGCACGTCGTAAACCAGTGGCACCCCCTTTTCCCCAAAAGACAGACTTAATCTCAGGATGTCCCTTTAAAAATTTCTGTATCGCCAAGCCCACCTTTCTACGGGTCAACTGCTGAGCAACGGCCTTCAAGTGATCAGGAAGTTCCCGGCTAGGCGGAAATAACTTGGCGTATAGGTCCTCTCTCCTCTGCTTGAGCCACTGCTTAGCTAACTCAGGATCAGGAAAAACTCGATTAATCCAATTAGCCCCCTCCATAAAACCATGCTCACCTGTATAGGTCTTCTTGGCTTCGATTAATTCCATAGCACTTTTGCGGCTAATACCCACTAGTTGATAGTCTGGTAAAACATAAACCTCCACTCCTCTTTCCTCTAGAGCCAACCGGATACCCTCTACCACCATTTCTTCAGCATTGGCTGTTGGGACAATAATCATGCTCTCTTTTTGCTGAACAACTCCCATTCCAAATCCCTGATAACCCGACTTATTACGCACTAGACCCCTAACACCCACCTTCACTTCCTCAGCTGAGTTGGGCTCTACTACATAAGAAGGAAACTGCGGTTTAGGATATTCTTTAGAACTAATATTCTGCTCGTTTTGACCAGCAACTCCCAAAACAGTCACTAGGCTTGTAAAAAGAAAGATTTTACTAATTAAATATAAATTGATCCTCATTCGAAGCCTCCTAATGAGCAGCGGGGAATTTCCTGAATTCTATTCTCCTTACTGTCCTAAAGGCAATTTAGTTACTACCATCGTTTTTACAACAAAATATTTATATTCTTATGTCCTTGGCAGTTAACCAGGCAAAAAATTTCTATCACTTTCAATGATATCTAACTCAAAGTCGAGGATTTTGACGACACGGATCTTGAAGAAAGGACTGAGGTGGGAGATCTTTACAGGATCCCCCATCTCAAAAACTCTATACGATTAATCTATCTCTAAGGAGTCGTGGAGGCCCCCTTAATATGCCGAGGTCCACGTTGAGTTCTATAAACTCCTCCATTTGGCGTAGGAGACCCGTCAATATGCCGAGGTCCACGTTGAGTTCTATAGACTCCTCCATTTGGCGTAGGAGACCCGTCAATATGCCGAGGTCCACGTT